>OBMK010003988.1_pt1 | contig 9938 bp, 7 predicted proteins | sample 1539081 | NCBI WGS metagenome assembly OBMK01 (sample SAMEA3355528, study PRJEB22509) | marine metagenome | biome: marine; feature: river plume; material: water | place: USA | collected 2010-08-07 | depth 0.5 m | reverse complement strand
AAAGAAATATCGATTCCTACTACTGTTAGGGTTGCTCTTTACAGTTTCTTCTCGTGTTTTTGCTGTCCTTGCCCCTAGCCTAGTTGGAGATTCAATTACCGCCATAGAGCAATTTATAAGAAGTGGAGAGACCGATTTAACCGATATCAAAAGACTGCTTTTAACCAATATAGCGCTGATTGTGGGTGCTGCACTTATTTCTGGCATCTTTACCTTTAGTATGCGCCAAACCATCATCAATGTTTCGCGACATATTGAATATGACCTAAAAAACACCGTTTACAACCACTATCAAAAACTTTCATTGCGTTTCTACAAGCAAAACCGTGTTGGTGACTTAATGAGCCGCATCAGTGAAGACGTATCTCGAGTTCGCATGTATGTGGGGCCAGCACTTATGTACAGCATCAATACAATCACCCTTTTTGTAATTGTGATCAGCTATATGGTAAGCGTAGCGCCAAAGCTAACCTTATACACGCTTCTCCCCCTGCCTATATTATCTTTTTTAATATACCGACTCAGCAGAGCCATACACGAGCGAAGCACCCTTGTGCAGCAAATGTTGTCCAAGCTATCCACATTCAGCCAAGAGTCTTTTAGTGGAATTAACGTCATTAAATCCTATGCTATTGAGCCAAACAGAACTGTAGAAATGGCATCTATATCAAAGGAAAGCAGGACTAAAAACATGTCATTGGTTCAGGTTCAAGCCTGGTTTTTCCCCATGATGATTTTGCTGATTGGTATCAGTAATGTTTTGGTCATTTTCATAGGGGGAAATCAATATATGAATGGGCAAATTGAACTGGGCGTTTTAGCTGAGTTTATCATTTATGTGAACATGCTGACTTGGCCAGTAGCTACCGTTGGTTGGGTAACCTCTATCATACAGCAAGCAGAAGCTTCTCAAAAACGTATCAACGAATTTTTGGGTCAAGAACCCGACATACAAGACGGCATAACTGCCAACAAAAAGATAACAAGCATTGACATCAGCTTTGATAAGGTTAATTTTATTTATGACGACACAGGGATTCAAGCGTTAAAGGATGTTTCCTTTAAATTACCGTCGGGTAAAACCCTTGCTGTTATGGGACCAACTGGATCTGGCAAAACAACACTTTTACAGCTTTTGTCCAAAACCTATTTACCCCATTCTGGAAAAGTCTCTTTAGGGAATTCCGCTTTGCAAGATTATCCGCAACATGATATTCGTGAAATCATGGGGGTTGTACCGCAACAACCGTTTCTGTTTTCTGACACCATAGCGCATAACATACGCTTCGGTAAACCGGACGCTACGGAAGAAGAAATTGAAAAAGCAGCAAAACAAGCATCAGTACACGCTAATATTGTTGGGTTCAAAGCAGGATATGAAACCATGCTAGGTGAAAGAGGTATTACCCTGTCTGGTGGTCAAAAGCAACGGGTATCTATTGCACGGGCATTGATTAAAAATCCGAAAATTCTTTTGCTAGACGATTGCCTATCGGCCGTGGATACAGAAACAGAAGAGGCCATTTTAAACGAGCTTAAAAAAAACAATAAAGACACTTCCACCATAATTGTATGTCACAGGGTATCTTCGGCAAAGAACGCAGATTATATTCTCGTACTCAAAGATGGCGAAATAGCCCAATACGGCACACATAAAGAGCTTGTCAACAAAGCAGGATACTACAAAGAACTCTACGAAGAACAGCGCATAGAAGAGACTAAAACGTAGTTGCTAAAGATTTGTATTTTAGTAGAACCAAATCTTTAATTATGTCCAAAACTGAATACCAAAAAAGTGTCAGAGAAGGCTGATTACACGCAGGTTCAAGGCACTATTTTTTTGATGTTAAAGAAACAAAAGCCAAAGATTATTTCTTGGTAATTACCGAATCAAAAAAATCGCAAACAAGCAACACAGCAGTCAAACACAAAATCTTCATCTACAAAGAGCATTTAGAGGTATTTCAGTCGCTTTTAGCCGAATCTATTTCCTTTATCAAAAAGGAAAGGGGAGACGAGGTTATCCGGTAATATTTTATCGCTATTTTTGAAAAAAAAATATGGCACGTACTCCTTCAAACATGTTGGCATTGGGCACTAAAGCACCTGATTTTTCATTACCGAATACAGTAGATACTAAAACTTACTCCTTTGACAAGATTAGCGGAACCAGAGGCACTGTTGTTATGTTTATTTGCAACCATTGTCCTTATGTTATCCATGTTATGGAAGGTATTACTGCTTTGGCTAAAGATTATCAAAACAATGGTATTGGATTTGTGGCCATTTCAAGTAATGATGTTGTAAACTATCCCGATGACGATCCCGCCTTAATGAAAGAAACAGCCAAAAAATACGGCTTCAGCTTTCCGTATCTATACGATGAAAGTCAAGATGTAGCCAAAGCTTATGACGCTGCTTGCACACCCGACTTTTATCTATTTGATGCAGAAAAAACCTTGGCATATCGCGGTCAAATGGACAGTTCAAGACCCAAAAATGAATTGCCTGTAACAGGAAAAGATTTACGCACAGCATTAGATGCGCTACTTTCTGGAAAAACCATTGATACGCTTCAAAAACCCAGTCTGGGTTGTAATATAAAGTGGAAAGTTTAGCTTAGGCCTACCAATTCAACATCAAAAATAAGCGTGGCATGAGGGGGAATTACGCCGCCTGCACCTCTAGCACCATAACCTAAATCACTAGGAATAACAAAGCGAGCCTTGTCTCCTACGGATAAGAGTTGAATGCCTTCATCCCATCCGGGGATTACTTGGCCCATACCCAGTTTGAATTCAATTGGTTGATTTCTCTTATATGATGAATCAAAAACAGTTCCGTCTAAAAGCTGACCTTTATAATGAACAGAAACGGTTTTTCCTTTTTCAGAAGCAGCACCCTCACCACGCTGAATAAACTGATAGCGCAATCCAGAAGCTGTTTTTTCAAAACCTGCAGCTACTTTTTCAAGTGCTTTTTCTTGTGCCTCATTAGTCTCACGTAATCGCTGCTCACGACTACCTTCAAAAACCCTAAACGTTTCTACAGCATTAAAGGCTATTGCTTCATCGCCAATACGTTCGATAACAAGAGATTCTATGAGATCGCCTTGAACAACCTGATCGACCACGTCTTGACCTTCGACGACAAAACCAAAAACAGTATGTTTTCCGTCTAACCAAGGAGTTTCGTTATGAGTTATAAAAAACTGACTTCCATTCGAGCCTGGACCAGCGTTTGCCATAGACAAAACTCCGGGTTTGTCATGTTTAAGCTCTGGGTGAAATTCATCGTCAAATTGATACCCTGGACCCCCAACGCCAGTTCCTTCTGGGCAGCCACCTTGAATCATAAAGTTTTCTATGACACGGTGAAAAGTCAATCCATCGTAGTATGGGTTCCCTTGTGCCTTGTGAGAATTCTCTAGATTCCCTTCAGCTAGGGCAACAAAATTACCTACCGTTCCAGGTGTTTCCTTGTACGTTAAACAAATTTTGATTGATCCTTTTGGTGTTGTAAAGACAGCGAATATACCTTCTTTCATAAGTGCTTTTTAATGCCTGCGAAAATAGACATAAAAAGATTAGTTTGCCACCTCACTCATGAATTTAATTCTGAAAATACGCAAATCATCCTCTTCATACTCACCATCAAATTCTTCAACGGCTTCTTGTATGTCATTGTTTTCCGCTTCCATGAAGTATTCATGAAGTTCTTCTTGCTGTTCCTCATCAAAAAGATCATCGATAGCATATTGGATATTTACCTTGGTTCCAGAAAAAACAATGGTCTCCAATTGATCGAGGAAATTAGGGAGTTCCATTCCTTTGGCATCTGCGATGTCACGAATAGGTAACTTCCTGTCAATATTTTGAATAATAAATAGTTTCAGTGCGGAATTTGCTCCAGTAGTTTTGATAATCAAATCCTCAGGTCTTGTGATGTCATTGTCCTTGACATAGGAGTCGATTAAGGCAATAAAAGGTTTGCCAAATTTATTGGCTTTACCCTCGCCTACTCCGTGAATGTTTTTTAACTCTTCAATAGTGATGGGGTACTTTATGAGCATATCATTAATTGAAGACTCTTCAAAAACAGCATATGGAGGTACTTCGTATTTTTCAGCAACTTCTTTGCGAAGTTTCATTAACATTTTCTGAAGCCTGGCCTCAAAGGATGTTGTTCTAGCAGGTGTGGCAACAGCAACGCTATTGTCATATAAATGATTTTCTGTCATTAAAAAGCTGTGCGGTTTCTCTAAGAAAGAAGCGCTTTTTTCATTTAGCTTAATTACACCATAGGTTTCAATTTCTTTTTTCAAATAACCTGCTACCAAAAGCTGTGACAGTAAGGCTTTCCAATAGGCTTGATCTTTGGCATTTCCAGCGCCAAAAAAAGAGTTTGATTGAATGCGATGTGATACTAAAATTGGCGTCTCTTTTCCGACCATGATATGTACCAACTCTTTAATCTTATACTGCTCGTTGGTGTCTTTAATGGTTTGAATGATAAGCGCCACTTCTTTTTGCGCCTCCACTCTTGGTTTGGGATTTCGAGCATTGTCGTCCATTTCAGCGCCTGCGCCGTTCACCGCATCAAATTCCTCTCCAAAATAGTGTAATATAAATTTACGTCTGGACATTGAAGTCTCGGCATAAGCGACCATTTCTTGCAACAATGCATAGCCAACTTCTTGTTCTGCAAGTGGCTTCCCAGCCATAAACTTTTCAAGCTTTTCGATGTCCTTATAGGCATAAAAAGCCAAGCAATGACCTTCGCCTCCGTCTCTCCCAGCTCGACCTGTTTCTTGATAATAGCTCTCTATACTTTTTGGAATATCGTGATGAATAACAAAACGAACGTCTGGCTTGTCTATTCCCATACCAAAAGCAATAGTTGCTACAATAACATCACAATCTTCTTTGAGAAAACTGTCTTGGTTGTGAACCCGTTGTTTGGTATCTAAACCAGCGTGATACGGCAGGGCATTAACGCCGTTGACTTGTAGCATTTGGGCTAATTCTTCCACACGCTTGCGAGACAAACAATAGACAATGCCTGATTTACCTTTGTTCCCTTTAACAAAAGAGATAATATCACGATCCACTTGTTCTGTTTTTGGCCTTACCTCGTAGAACAAATTTGGTCTATTAAAGGAAGCCAAATAGGTAGTGGCGTCAGAAATATTAAGATTCTTGAGTATATCTTCTTGAACCTTGGGTGTTGCGGTTGCGGTTAAACCAATGATGGGTATGTTGTCACCTATGCGCTGCATGATGGCTTTAAGGTTGCGATATTCTGGTCTAAAATCATGTCCCCACTCTGAGATACAATGGGCTTCATCAATGGCTAGGAAACTAATAGGAACAGTACGCAGAAAAGCAACATAATCTTCTTTTGTGAGTGATTCTGGTGCTACATATAAAAGTTTGGTAAGCCCAGAACTGATGTCTTGCTTGACAATTTCAACCTGCGTTTTGCTCAATGAGGAGTTTAAAACATGTGCTATACCGTCTTTTTTGGAAATTCCACGAATAGCATCAACTTGATTTTTCATTAGTGCTATGAGCGGGGAAACTACTATGGCTGTTCCATGCTGGACTAGCGCAGGCAATTGATAACACAGCGACTTACCGCCGCCAGTAGGCATAATTACAAAAGTATTCTCTTTGTTAAGTACGCTTTTTATTACTTCTTCTTGTAATCCTCGGAACTCGTTAAAACCAAAAAAATTCTTTAACGCGGCTTTTAAATCAAGCGCTTTGCCATCGACCTGTAGCTTCATCGTGGGTTTTGTACATTTGTATTCACAATATACGTTAAAACTGTTTAAATATCAACAATAATTGAACAAATCCAACCACATATTAAAAGTTGCTGCTTCTGTAATAGAGCAGCAATCTGAAGCTATCGCAGGATTGGCTCCGCAACTTAACAACGATTTTGAACGAGTTGTCAATTGGGTTCATACGGGATCAGGGCGTTTGGTACTAACGGGTATTGGCAAAAGCGCCATTATCGGTATGAAAATTAGCGCCACCTTAAATTCCACTGGAACCAAAAGTATTTTTATGCACGCTGCTGATGCCATTCACGGGGATTTGGGCATGATAGAACAACATGATATCGTACTGTGTTTATCGAAAAGTGGCACCAGTGCCGAAATAAAAACACTAGTTCCATTATTAAAAAATAGAGGCAACAAACTAATAGGTATGACCGCAAATTCCACATCGTTTCTTGCTCAAAATGCAGATGCAATTTTACATGTTGGCATACCCAAGGAAGCCGACCAAAACAATTTAGCACCGACTACGAGCACCACAGCTCAGCTTGTTATGGGAGATGCACTGGCCATTTGTCTGATGGAGCTCAGCGGATTCAAGGCAGAAGATTTTGCTCGTTCCCATCCTGGAGGTGCGTTGGGCAAGGCGTTAAATATCCAATTAGGACACTTGCTTCAACCACACAAAAAACCAGCAGTAACTCCTGATACGCCCATAAAAGCAGTTATTAGCGAAATCTCAACAAAACTTGTTGGTGCAACAGCTGTAGTCCAAGACCAACAGGTAGTGGGTGTCATAACTGATGGAGATTTACGGCGTATGATGCAATCTACTGATGATTTTTCAGCACTAAGTGCACGAGACATCATGGTAAAAAAACCCATTGTTTTAAGCAGTAAAACGCTTGCCAAAAAAGCTTTAACTCTGATGCAAGAAAAAGAGATCAGTCAAATCATTGTGGAAGATGCCCAAGCTTATATGGGGGTTGTGCATATTCACGACATCTTAAACGAAGGTATTTATTAGTGTATGGACAATAAAACCATGCCATTTCTTGATCATTTAGAAGAGTTGCGTTGGCACCTCATTCGCAGTATTTTAGCCATTGTCATTGCAGGTGGCGCTGCTTTTTTAGCCAAAGATTTTATTTTTGACGTCTTACTATTTGGGCCCAAGAAACAAGACTTTGTAACTTATAAATGGCTTTGTAGTGCTGCACAAGCATTAGGTTTCGACGAAGGTTTTTGCCTGGATGAGCTCCCCTTTAGAGTTCAAAGCAGAACTGTAGCGGGACAATTTTCGGCACATATCTGGACATCCATAACGGCTGGTTTTATTATCGCTTTTCCATATGTGATTTATCAGGTGTGGAAGTTTATCAGCCCTGGAATGCTTAAGCCAGAACGCAGACAGGCTCGTGGATTTATCATAGTGTCTTCGTTATTGTTTTTCACGGGAGTATTGTTTGGCTATTTTGTTATTACACCGCTTTCCCTTCGCTTTTTGGGAACCTACAGTGTCAGCAGTGAAATATTCAATGACTTTGACCTTAGCAGTTATACCGCATTGGTCCGTGCATCTGTACTGTCAGCTGGCTTTATTTTTGAGCTACCCATTTTGGTATACTTCCTCACTAAAATTGGCCTTATCACGCCTAGTTTGATGCGCAAATACCGTAAAATATCATTGGTGATTGTATTGACCCTATCGGCTGTCATCACTCCGCCAGACATTGCAAGCCAAATTATTGTGGCCATTCCCATTATGATTTTATATGAAGTGAGTATCTTTATTTCGAAATCTGTTTACAAAAGAATTCAACGGGCACAAGAAAATTCCTAATACTAACACATGAAGCTACACGCTGAAAACATCACCAAAACCTATAGAGGTAGAAAAGTAGTAAACGACATATCCGTTACTGTAAATCAGGGCGAAATTGTGGGGTTACTCGGACCCAATGGTGCTGGAAAAACAACTTCATTCTATATGATTGTAGGGCTTATTAAACCCCTTAGCGGACACATTTACTTGGAAGATACTGACATTACAAAATTCCCCATGTATAAGCGTGCGCAAAGTGGCATTGGTTATTTGGCACAAGAAGCATCTGTTTTTCGAAAACTCACGGTTGAACAAAACATAAAAAGTGTTTTGGAGTTGACCAAGTTATCAAAACAGGAACAACATTACAGAACAGAAGCCTTGCTAGAGGAGTTTGGCCTAAATCATATTCGTAAAAATAGAGGAGATTTGTTATCTGGAGGAGAACGAAGAAGAACAGAAATTGCCCGTGCACTTGCCACAGACCCCAAATTTGTTCTCTTGGACGAGCCTTTTGCAGGTGTTGACCCCGTTGCCGTTGAGGATATTCAAAAAATTGTAGCCCACTTAAAGAAACGAAATATTGGCATCCTGATCACCGATCACAATGTGCAAGAAACCTTGGCCATTACAGACCGCACCTACCTTATGTTTGAGGGGAAAATTCTAAAAACGGGGACACCAGAGGAGTTGGCACAAGACGAAATGGTTCGCAAAGTATACTTAGGTCAAAACTTCGAGCTACGCAAAAAAAAGCTTACGCTTTAAGTCGCATATAAAATATGCCAAAAAATGCATAGGCAAGCACTGTTAACGACAATGCTTGTGATCGAAAAATCAACAAAACGGGAATAAATATCACCGCAAAAAGCCAAAAGAAATTTGAAGGCTTTCCATTTACGAACTTTTGACTGGGCAACATGATTTTTGATACCATTAAAAGGGTAAGCAATGCAACAACTACGGTAATAATTATTGGATTAATTTCAAAGGGAATAAAAGGGATACCCACAACAAACAAAGCAAATGCTGGGGTGGGCATACCCTGAAAATCAAGTTGACTTGACGGGGTAATGTTAAAACGGGCCAATCTAAAAATGGAAGCTAGAGTAACTACAAATGCTAAAATAGATAGCGGCACGAATTCATAAGGCAAAAAATCATTTAAGTACTTGTACATAAAATACCCAGGAACCAGTCCAAAGGAAATAACATCACAAAGTGAGTCGAGTTGCTTGCCAATTTCAGAGGAAATGAGAAAGGCCCTTGCCACTAAACCATCAATGCTATCTAAAAAAACACCTATCAATACCCATATAAGTGTTTTGTCATAATCGTTTTCGAACAAAGAAAGCAACGCCATACAACCAGAAAAGCCGTTGAGTAGCGTAAGCGTGTTTGGTAAAAATCTGATAATATTCATCAGTTAAGGTTTTGGTTAAGCAATACAAACCTACACAAAATTGTACATTAGCAAAATGCCTGTAAAAATCATACTGTCATTGTTGTTTGGTGTGCTGCTGGGTCTTTCATGGCCAACTGCTGGGTTCACGCCTTTAATTTTTGTGGCCCTGGTACCCTTTTTATGGCTTATTGAACTTACAAAAAATGATGGCTTTTGGCGTTTTTCTGCTCGTGTTTTTCTTGGTTTTTTAGTTTGGAATGTCATCACTACTTGGTGGCTTTGGAACGCTACAATTTTTGGGATGTTTTTTGCCATTGTTGTGAACAGCCTACTGATGACCACTGTTGTGCTTTTTTGGCGCCGAATTGACAGAAAACTAAGTAGAAAAGCGGGGTTCATATTCTTACCCCTTGCTTGGATTTGTTTTGAAAAACTACACTTGCATTGGGATTTTTCTTGGCCTTGGCTAAACCTAGGTAATGGATTTGCAGTCAATCCTAATTGGGTGCAATGGTATGAATATACAGGGGTTTTTGGTGGCACACTGTGGATTTGGATGGTCAATATCTCATTATATCACACATTGAAGCATTATTGGGAAACCAAAAAACTCCACAAAAAATGGATTCGGCCACTTGCTTTGATTTTAATTCCGCTTGGCTTGTCCCTTCTTATTAAAAATCAATTTGAGCAAGACATATCGGAAAAACTAACCGTAACGGTAGTACAGCCGAATATTGACCCTTATACCGAAAAGTACAACCAAACAACCCAAGATCAATTTGCACTTCTATTGAACCAAACTGCTTCTGAGTTAGGTCAAAACCCTGATGTAATCATAACTCCTGAGACCTATTTTTCGGAAGGAGCTGGTATAAATTTAACCTATATTGAAGAAAGTAAGCTCTACCAAGACTTGC
>OBMK010003981.1_pt1 | contig 9954 bp, 8 predicted proteins | sample 1539081 | NCBI WGS metagenome assembly OBMK01 (sample SAMEA3355528, study PRJEB22509) | marine metagenome | biome: marine; feature: river plume; material: water | place: USA | collected 2010-08-07 | depth 0.5 m | reverse complement strand
GAATTAAATATTTTAATAAATAAAAATTTGGTTATATGACAAAAGTACTAATTACAGGAGGAGCCGGTTACTTAGGTTCGGTAATTACAGAAACACTTTTAGAAGGATGGAGAGAAGTTACTGTATTAGATAATATGATGTACAATCAAACATCACTTATCAATTTTTCTCATTATGATAATTTTAAATTTATCAATGGTGATGTACGAGATAAAGAATTACTAAAAGAATTAGTATTACAAAACGATATAATCATTCCACTTGCAGCAATCGTTGGATTTCCTGCTTGTGAAAGAGATAAAGAATTAGCAACTCAAATAAATTACGAGCACGTTAAGTTTGTTTGTGATATTGCAAAAGAAAATAATAAAAAGGTGGTTTATCCGAACACAAATAGTGGATATGGGATAGGAGAGAATGGGGAGTGTACAGAAGATAGTCCACTAAACCCAATTTCCCACTATGGGAAAACCAAAGTTGAGGCAGAAAAAGAGGTTCTTGGGATAGGAGGAATCTCTTTGCGTCTTGCTACTGTTTTTGGTACTTCGCCAAGAATGAGAATGGATTTATTAGTAAACGAATTTGTTTACAAAGCCCTAACAGATAAATCCATAGTATTATTTGAAAAGAAATTTGTAAGAAACTTTATTCATATCAGAGATGTAGCATTGGTATTTAGAAAAATGATAAACCAATACGAACAATGGAGTGGTATGGTATTCAATGTAGGATTATCAGAAGCTAACCTTACTAAAGAACAGTTGTGTGAAGCAATTAAAGAACAAGTTCCATCATTTGAAATATTTTACAATGATAATTACGAGGACCCTGATAAGAGAGATTACATAGTATCAAATGCTCTACTTGAATCATGTGGTTGGAAACCAAGATACACATTAGAAAAGGGTATTGAGGAATTGATTAAAACTTATACAATAATGATAAGTAATTTAAGTTCAAATTATAGAAACGATTTTCCATTAGGTTATGGCATTAAATAGAAGTATATATTATAAAGAAAGAGATTGGAACGATTTCCATTTTTACAACTCTGAGGTATTGGGTGGTGTTAAAATAGTACAACCATCAGTATATCATGAACTTCGTGGTGAGATATCTACTACATATCATTCTGATTATTACGATAGATTACTTCCTGCCAAAGAAAGAACCGAAGGATTACAATTTAAACACGATAGATTCTCAAAATCAGAAGAAGGGGTTCTTAGGGGATTACACTACGATAACAAAACATGGAAACTTGTTTCATGTATGACTGGAAAGATTTATTTAGTGGTACTTGATGTTCGTGGTGGAGACCATGCTAAAAATCCTCAATATGGAAGTTGGGAAACTTATATACTTTCACCATCAACCCAAACACAAGTATTAATACCACCAGGATTTGCTAATGGACATTATGTAATGGAAAAAAATTCTGTATTTTATTACAAAATGGCTTATAAGGGTGAGTTTAATGATGTAGATAAACAAAAAACAATAAAATGGAATAGTAAAAAGTTCAAAATAGAATGGCCTTGTACTAATCCAATAATTTCTAAAAGAGATGCAAATGGGAAAGATTCTTAATTTAGATTATCACGAAGATAGATGGACCGATGGTAATTGGTCTAAACAAGATTTAATCAATTTTGAAGATGATATTATTTCACATTGGGAAAATGGAGAAATCACAGGCCCAATTCATTTATCAAATGGTAATGAACAAGAATTAATTAGAATATTTACCAAAATCGGAATAGAGGATTGGGTATTTTCAACATGGAGGTCACATTATCATGGACTTTTACATGGAATAGACCCCGATACCTTAAAACAAAAAATATTAGATGGTAAATCAATTACCATAGTTGATAAAGAATGTAAATTTTATTCATCAGCAATTGTAACTGGTACGTTACCAATCGCACTTGGTGTAGCAAAGGCTTTAAAACTTAAAGGTAGTCCAAATAAAGTTTGGGTTTTCTTAGGTGATATGGCATTTGAAAGTGGTATATTCTATGAAGTTCACAAATATGCTAGAAACTATGATTTACCACTTCATTTTGTGGTAGAAGATAATGGTGTAAGTACAAATACCCCAACATTAGATACATGGGGTGGTATTCAAAGAGAAATACCAAAAGATGTAATCTATTATAAGTATGAATCAAAATATCCCCACTATGGGACAGGCAAATGGGTAGTTTTTTAGGAACAATATTAGTAACAGGTTGTAGCGGTTTAGTTGGAACCTATTTAACACATGGTTTAATAAGAAGAGGATATCGAGTAATTGGTGTTGATATCAACTATTCTAAATTTTTACCATCCGAAACATCTTTTCATTTTGAAAGAATGGATTTACGAAATAGAGATGAGGTAGATGTGTTGTTTGAATATCATAAATTTGATGGAGTTATAAACGCATTTGGAATCAAAGGTTCTCCAATCAGAGCAAAAGAAAAACCATTAGATTTTTTAGAACCATCTATTAAGGTAAACACAAATATAATAGAAAACTCTCATAAACATAATTCTTGGTTAGTATTCATGAGTTCAGTAGGAGTTTATGAACCAGCAGAAGTATTTGTAGAAGATACCGTATGGAAAACACTTCCATCACCAAATGATTGGTTCCCATCATGGAGTAAGAGAATACCTGAGATATATTTAGAAGCATATAAAGTACAACATGGCTGGGAAAATTGGACAATAGTAAGACCAGCAAATATCTTTGGAGAATATGATAATTTTGGAGATGGAGCAACTGTAATTGGTGCCACAATTAAAAAAGTATTTAATGCAACCAACGAAATAGAAGCATGGGGAGATGGAACACCTACAAGAGATTTCATTTATGCAGATGATGTAGCAGAAGCATGCATAAAATGTTTTGAAGATAAATTACACATAACAACTAACTTGGGTAGTGGTGAAGAGATATCAATTAAAAGAATGATTGAAACTGTTGCCAAAGTAAGTGATAAAGAAATAAAAATTAATTGGGATACTTCAAAACCCAATGGTGATATGAGAAGAAGGATGAGTACTAAGATACAAGAACAATTCGAATTATTACCACAAATAGGTTTTGAACAAGGAATAAAAAGAACATACAAACATTATGAAAAAAATAGATAAAATATTAGTTACTGGGGCAAGTGGATTTATAGGTTCAAGACTATTAAAATCGTTATATGAAAATGGTTACACTAACCTAAGGTCAACAAGTTGGTCAAGGGAGTTACGTCAAGATTTCGATGGTTATGAGAATGTTGAACATGTCAATGGGGATTTGAGAGAAGCATCTTTTTGTGATTTAGTATCAAAGGATGTAGATGTTATCTTTCATTGTGCTGCGAATACGTCTAATGCGTTGGATACCAAGGTAAATCCACTACTCCACGTAACACCTAATGTTGAAATGAATACAAATCTTATGGAACAGAGTTGGAGAAACAAAGTTCGTAAGTTTATGTTTATTTCTTCTAACACAACTTATCCAGATATTGGTGGAGAATATTGTACTGAAGATATGAATGTACAAACACCAAACATATATCCTGCATATAAAGCAGTTGGTTGGATGAAGAGATATGGAGAAACGTTATGTGAGTTTTTCTCTAATCAGATTCATAACCCAATGCAGTGTGTTATTATTAGACCGTCCAATTCATTTGGACCGAATGATAAGTTTGATTTTGAGAAGTGTCATGTTACACCAGCAAACATCAGAAAAGTAGCTGATAATCTAAACCCCATTCCTTTATGGGGTGATGGTACTGAAGTAAGAGATGTTATTCATGTAGATGATATGGTGGGAGGATTCATTACAGTTGCAGAGAAAGTAGATAAATACGATATCTATAATGTTTGTTATGGTAAAGGACACACCGTAATGGAAGTATTAGAACTTATCAAAGAAATAGAGGGGAACGACAATCCAATCGAATTTGTAAACAACAAAGCACCGATGATTCCTACAAGATTATTATCAAATGAAAAATTATTAAAACTTGGTTGGAAACCTAAGTATGATTTAAGAAGTGGATTAGAAGATGCACTAAAATGGTACAAAGAAAACAAAGACCAGTTTGACCCTAACTCAAAACCATAAATGGCTCAACCAGAATACACACCTTACTTAGATGCTCTAACAGAAGCAATGAAACTTACAATGAAAGATGATAAAACAATATTCATCGGACAACAGATAGTTTATTATGGTAACCCAATGAGTAAAACTATTGAGGGATTACCAAAAGAAAGAATGATAGAAACACCAGTAATGGAAGAAACCCAAATGGGAATGACAATGGGATTGGCAATGACCGGTCATCAAGTTGTTACATTTTATCCAAGATGGGATTTCTTAATTCTTGCTTGTAATCAATTGGTAAACCATTTAGATAAGTTAGAAGCAATGTCTGATGGTGAGTGGAAACCAAATGTAATTGTAAGAGTTGGTAAGGGAAGTGATAAACCACTAGACCCAGGCCATCAACACAAAGCAGATTATACAGATGCCTTTGAAAAAATAACTACAAACTGTACAATCACAAAATTAGATAAGGTAGAAAAAATAGTACCTGCATATCAACGTGCATTAGATTTGGGTGGAATACATATTATAGTAGAATATCCAGAACTGTACTATGAAAATTAATGATGTATATGATATAATAGGTCCTCATGGCCCGTTACAAAATGGATATAATCCAAACCACCTTTCTTTATTAATAGAACATGATTTTGAATTCACTTCAGAATTTTTTAAAGATTATGAAGATACGTATGGCACTATACAAGTAAATAACCAAAGATTACTTAGCGGTTTATTTAATAAATCTTATTGTGTAAATGATTTGGAAATAAACAAGGATAACACAGTAGGAAATCCTCAAGAATATTACATATATACTATATGTTCATTTTCTAATATATTTGCAACACTAGGAATGAGAAATTACAGTAATTCTGTATTTTCAAATATATCTAATAAGATAAAAAAACTATTATCTGCAGATAACGTTTATATTGTACTTGAATATCAAATGGAAGGATATAATGATATAAATATTTTAGATAAATTATATTTTGAATGTAAAAAAAATAAAATCAATCCATCTAAATTAGTTTTTATAACAAGTACATTAAACATAGATAAATTACACCAAACTTATTTATTAGATTTCCCAAAAAAAGATATAATAAAAACTACATTATTTAATTGGTCAATCCCATTCAAAAACTTTGAATTAAACAATGTATTACATGATAAAAAAAAATTTGATAAATACAAAAAAAGCACAATATCAACTAAAGAAGATTTAGATGTAGATAAAACACATAAATTTTTATTATTAAATAAACGATTACGTTTCCATAGAGTCTTACTGTTATCATTATTAGAAAACGAAGAATTGTTAGATAATTCATTTACTTCATATGATATGGATTTAAATTTATTTCCTAATTTCATAAGTATGTTGGAGGACCATCATTTTAAAAATCAAAAAATATTTTATGATGAAGAATATAAACAAAAAGCTAAAGATGGATATGTAAAACTTTTAAAAAATTATAAAAGTGTAGTAGATTATGATAATATTGCAGTTTTAGAAGGATATGGTTGGGAAACAAAAGAAATCTATAACAAATCTTATTTTAGTATTATAACTGAAACTGAATTTCAAGATGATGTTTGGTTCTTATCAGAAAAAACAATAAAACCTATAATGCATTATCATCCATTTATAGTAGTAGGTTCTCCATATACACTTAAAGAACTAAAATCATATGGATTCAAAACATTTTCAGATTTTTGGGATGAAAGTTATGATGAAATGGAATCGTCAAACGATAGAATAATAGCAATTTTTAAATTATGTAAAGAATTAATTTTAAAATCAAAAGAAGAGTGGGATTTGTTATATAAAAACTTAATACCTATACTAGAACATAATAGAAATACTTTACTAAAGTATGATGAACATTACGTAACGAATAAAGTAAAAGAAAACTTAATTTATTTATTACAAACTGATAAAAATTATATTAAATTATTTTGAAAAAAACAATAAGAGCTGTATTTGAAAATAAAGTAGGAAGTTATTTAATTCCAAATGGAATGTCTGAACATCTTACTAATGAAATGATTGAGTATATTAGAAAACACGATACTAATGAGTCACCATTCCAAAAATTCAGAGATGTTTATCCTAATTCCTATTTACCATACGATTCGCATTGTGATAATGAGGTTCGCTTAGAGAGCGATATTTTATCTGAATTAGAAATAGATGATAACTACATTACAACAGATGCTGTTATTTATTTATATTTTATAGGCACTGCTGGAGCTATCGAATCTGGATTAAACCCAACTCAGAATAACCCACCAGTTGAAACATCTTATTTTGAAAATCTATCAGATATAGTAATACACTATCTCCAAACAAAAGATAATTTTTTTCTTTATTTTAGAAATCAACAAGAAGGTATTGATGAGGATATTATAGATTTAATTTATCATCAGTCAAATAAGCACAATATACCTTTAGAAAAAATTGTATTACAGGCAGATTCATGTGATTATGAGTTAATGAAAAAAAATATTGAAAACAAATATAAAATAAATTACAATATAAAATATTTTATGTATCCATGGGCACTTACTCTAGGAGCTGAATATATAAAAGAACTTACAGATTTAAATAATATAGTAAAAGATTTTAAAACTAATAGAACACATAAAGTTATATGTCTTAATAGAAGATTAAAAAAATATAGAATTGGAATAATATCTTTTTTACTTGGAATGAAATATGAAAATATGTATTTATCTTACGATACAGATTGGGGAAATGAGAAAGAGTTAATTTATGATAATCCTTATAAAAAAGAAGTTAAAGATATATTAAATGAAGGTTATTCTAAATTATTGGAAACGAAAAAAAGAAAAGCAGATAATATAGATGATGATTTTGATAAAGTTTATTTTGATGATTGTAAAATGTATGAGAATTCATATTTTAGTATTGTAACTGAATCACATTTTTTCAACAGCTTAAGAATAACTGAAAAAGTTACAAAACCAATATTAAATTATCATCCATTTGTTATACTTGGAAATCAACATACCCTTAAAGTTCTCAAATTTTATGGATTCAAAACATTTTCAGATTTTTGGGATGAAAGTTATGATGAAATTGAAGATTCAGAAGAAAGATTTTTAGCAACAACCGAAGTGGTTAATTACTTAATGAATTTAAGTACTAAAGAATGGGATGACCTTACAAAAAAATTAAAACCAATACTTATTTATAATAAGGAAAATTTAAAAAAGTTTTCTATTACAAATATAAAAGAAGAGTATGAGGATAATTTAATTAATTTACTCGAAAATCAATATAGTAACAAATACAATTCAATAATATGTTCGGAATAATAAAAAAAATAAAATTATATTTCCAAAATAGAAAAAGAGAAAAGATTTATAAAAAGAAATTAGCAGAACTTCGTAAAAGAGACCCTTTCATTTACAAAAACCACTAATCTTCTTATTTCCAATATTTATATACTGATAAGGTGTACCAAATATGAATGAACTTTCCAAATTTCTCGTAGAGAGTATAATGGAGGATGCAAATCCTATTAAAAAAACCGTAGTTATCTATGTGGGTAGGTTTCAACCTATGCATAAAGGACACTATGGTACTTACCAACACCTTATCAAAAAGTTCGGTAAGGATAATGTTTATATCGGTACATCTGATAAGGTTGAAAAACCTAAATCACCTTTTAACTTCAAAGAGAAGGTGAAAATTATGACTACTATGTTTGGAATACCCAAATCCAAAATACATAAAGTCAAAAATCCATACAAACCAACAGAAATACTTAAAAAGTTCGATGAAGATACAACTGCATTCGTAACTGTTGTTGGTGAAAAGGATAAAAACCGATTAGGTGGTAAATACTTCCAACCCTATAAGGGAGAACCATCGGTTGGTTATAGAGATGGTGGGTACGTTTATGCTGCACCCCAAAGTGGTGGTGGTATAAGTGGAACTGAAACTCGTAATGGGTTATCAGTTGGTTCGGACGAACAAAAACAAAATTTCTTTAAGAAAAGAGCCTATGGAAAGTTTAATGCAACCATCTTTAAGATGATTACAGATAAACTTGATGAAGGAATTGAAATTTCTAAAGAGATGATAGAAGAATGGTTAATAAACGAAGGTTCTAAATCAGGTATAGGACAAGCAGATGATGGACCAAATGTATTCTTCCCAAACTATGATGTATTTTCTAAGATAAACATAGATAGAGCAAAGAAAATTGGATATGAAGTAGTAAATATGATTACCAACAAAGAGTTGGAAGATTATTACGAACATCCAATCTACCCAAATGGACCTGTTAAAGCAGTAACCCCATTTCCAGCTGGTGTACTTGGTACACAAACCGCAACTAACCAAGTTGATATCTATTCAAGTGATGCTTATTCTAAATGGTTTACTCATGTAACTCGTAAAGCAGCAATGGTTGGTTACGAATTGGTAAAAGGATTGGATACTACTAAAGATACTAAGGATGCATCATTAGATTCTCAAAAAGGTGATAAGAAATCACAAGATGAGTACGAAGCTTCTTTAAATGAAAATATAGTATTACCAGTTAAAGTTGGTGATACCATTATGACTGGTAGATTTAAGAACAAAAAGACAGTTATTAAATCAATCGGTAAAGATGAACATGGAATGCCAACAATCAATGGTAGAAAAGTGGTTACCTTTAGAATGGTTAAAGAAGGATTCATATCAGAACTCGGTGGAACTGCCGTAAAGTGTGAAAAGTGTAATCATTCTTGGGATATCGAATCTGATGATAGTGAAAAGTACTTATGTCATTCGTGTGGATGGGATTCTCAGAAACAAGAATACGATTTCGATGCATTTGATTCTTGGAGAGAGAAGATGGGTATATCTGAAGATGTAGATATAGATGAAAGAAGTAAAGGTAAACTTAGACCTGCTGATAAGTTAAGAAGAAAAGCAGCCATGGCTGGAAAACGTGCTCAAATAGCAAGAAGAAGAGCAAGAACGATGAAAAGAAGGAAACCTCTTTCTAAACTTAAGAAAATCGCATACAAAAAGGCATATCTACAAGTTTATGATGAATTTAGAGAAGAATTGTTTCCAGGTATCTCTAAAAAAGATTTATCTATCCAACAAGCAAAGATAGTTCACAAAAATGTAGTAAGAAAAAAAGGAAGAGTTCTTAAAAGAGCAAAATTTAGATTCTTACCAGCATTAAGAGATGCAGAAGCACAGAAATTTGGAAAGACGGATGAAATCAACGAAAGTTTAAAAGATTTAGGAATAAAAGATTTCAAATCACTATTCAAAAAGATGCCTTCTGATTTACAAAAGAGAGTTTACAATTTAAAGAACTTTGGTCAGAGATTAGATAAACATCCAGAGGGTAATGTTCTCAAACATACCATTATGGTTGTAAATCGTTCAATCAAAGAAGATGATATTGATATTGCAATCGCAGCAATGTTCCATGATATAGGAAAAGATGAAACTGCTGGTATTCATCCAAAGAAAGGACACATTACACACTTTGGACATGAGAAAGTATCTGCTTCATTAGTAAAAAAATACAGAAAGTTTATAGAAGATGTTGGTGGTAACACTGCAAATGTATTTTATATTGTTAAAAACCACATGAAGTACAAACAACTATCTGTAATGACACCTAAAAAGGTAAATAAAGTTAAATCATTCAGAGCATTTGATAAATTAGGTAAGTTCTCTAAACATGATAAAGGTGGATTGGGTGAATCAATACTTACAGAAGGTGGTGCGTATGGACATATGTCTCACCCATTTGATACTGATATCAATTTAACCTTTGGACAACTTAAAGATATCGTAAATC
>OBMK010003973.1_pt1 | contig 9967 bp, 16 predicted proteins | sample 1539081 | NCBI WGS metagenome assembly OBMK01 (sample SAMEA3355528, study PRJEB22509) | marine metagenome | biome: marine; feature: river plume; material: water | place: USA | collected 2010-08-07 | depth 0.5 m | reverse complement strand
CTTCAGCAATAGTACCTTCGTTAAATTCTTTCTGCAACTCTTTGAATGTTTTACCTTCAAATCCCATATAGTCTTGGAAATACTTAACTAGTTTCTTTTCATCACCAGTAAATATGCCTGCATCTGAACCCATATAGCCGTCGCCTTTACCTTTTTTAAACGAGATTTTAATACCCATTTTCTTAGCAGCTTTATCACCACCAACATTTTTCATTTCGTCAGATTCGAAAGATGTTCTAATTTGAGCTTCAGCAATAGTTTCTTCTTTGACTGACTCATCAGTAGCTTCGTAGTTCTTATCGATGTAATCAAAGAATTCTTTTTTCTTATCGCCTTCTAATTCAGCAGGAGATGATACACCAAATTTCTTTAAAGCTTTATTAAAGAATGCTTGATATTTCTTTTGCTTCTCTGATTCTTCATCAAATTCTTTGTCTTCTACTGATTCTTTTAGCTCTGAGAATGTATCTTCAATTTCATCTTCATCCATAAGATAAGCATCTGACTTTAAAAGGTTGATAATGTTTTTTCTATCACCTGTTACATCAGCTGTTGAAGAACCAGTTTGTTTAATTTTAACTTTAAACTTTTTTTCTAGTTTTTTAGTAAGATCTTTACCGCCTATGTAATCTATATCTAAAGTAGCTTTACCGCTTTTATTTAGCTTTTCGCTAATACTAATAGTAACTTCTTCGACAGATTCATTTTTAAAATAATCTTTTATGTCACTTTCTAAATAGCGTATGCCATAATCCATCATCTCTTGACCTGAACCTATTTCTCCGTAAGCTTCACCAGACATTTCTAATTCTTCATGTTGGGTAATTTGTCTTACTAAACTTCCTGTTTTCTTTATAGCCTTTTCTAAATCTTTAGCAACCTTTAAAAGTTTTCTTTCATTTAAAGCTTCGTTAAGATCTTCTACTTCTTCAGTATAGTAACTGCCTTTTTTAGCTTTTGTTACTTTACCATCTGGAGCTTCACCAGATACTTCAACGTTATCGTCGTGCATCTTTTTAAACTCTTTTTCGCCTTTTGCTTTTGGCTGATCAGGTGATTCCATTTTAGCATGGGTATAACCTTTAGCTGCAAGAGCTTTATGGCCTGCTTCATCTTTAGCGACTTCTTTTTCGCCAGTTTTAGGATGAAACATGTCATGAGGATATTTAACTTCCTCTTTCTTTTCTTCCGGAGCTTTACCTTCCAGCACATTAGATACTGCTGCAGCAATGCTCATTGTTATGTCGTCATTGAATTTCATTTTTTTTCTCCGTTAATTACTTAAATGAACTATGTATTCCCAGGTTATTGCTGATATTAAACCAGCTAATATAACCCAGAATATTCTGTTTATAATATTGACAGTGCTTGCATTGCTATTCACTAATTGCTCTACTCTGTCTATTCTATTTATAAGCGACTGAACTTGAGTAGCCTGTTGCTTATTAAATTCCGCAAGTGTTGAAATTTTCTCTTCAGCTCTTGCAAGCGCTATTATCGCCTGAGCCATTTGGTCCAATTTCTCTTCGATTCTATCCAACCTTTGAGACTGAACAGTATATACCTGTTGCATTTCTTTATCCATCTTTAGATATTATCCTACATTTGAGGGTGTTAACACCTTTTAATACTCTATGATATTCACCCTTCGGTATATCGAATATCATCCCTGGTTGTAACAAAAATGGTAAACAGTTATCAAACTGTATACACCAACCTTCACCTTCGAGTATTTCAATTTCACGATGTTCATTATCACGATGCCAAACGTATTCTTCGTCATCTCGATCGACAAAGAATTCTCGTACTATACCACCTAAGGTATATTCATCTAAAAAAGGAAGGTCTACCAAAAGTAACTACCTCCACCTTTTAAGCCAAGTTCTTTAGCATACTTAGGTAACCTACATGCCCAATAACCAGCTTTCATTTTATCTTTCTTCATATCACAATTGTGTCTTGAAGCAAAGTTACGAGCTGCGTCGCGATCATTTATCTTTGATGTAAGTCCGCCTTTTGCGTCACCAAAGTTAATCTTCTTTACATTACCCGTTTTTGGATTCTTTACGTATACAACATATTTGCTTGGACCTGAAGACCTTTTAGGTTTGTTTAATTCTGGTCCTTCAATCATTGGCATCTCTAAAGGAACAGTTACTCCTTCATATAGACCAAAACTCTTTTCAATATGTTCTTTAAAATTATCCACCGAATTCATGCCCCGCTACTCTTTTCATCTGTTTCTTATATTCAGTAAAATCAGGTTTAGTCTTATATAGCTTTAAAGATATATTGTCCTTTTCTTTACCTTTGATTCTCCATTTATAACCATCTTCTTTATGCTTATAATCTGTTGTAGGTACGACTCTTCTCTTATAACCATCTTCCCAAGTTTCGCCTTTATACTTACCAGCGCCTTCTATAAGATAGTCTCCAAAGGTAATCATACTGGTAGTTTTTTCTCAGCGGCTTTAAGCTTTTTAGCCATATCAGCAAGATCTTTTTTAATTTTATTAATAGGTTCTGCGTTTCTTCTTATAACAGCTCTATCTAATGCTTTAATCTTCTTTTGTTCTTTTGCAATAGTATCTTGAGCACTTAACAATTTTTGTCTAGCTTGTTTATATTGAGTAAGTCTATTAGCTTTTCTAGTAGCCTTTTCAGCTTTCTTTTCAGCTCTTGCTTGTTTATCAAATGCATTTTTAATCCTATCTAATACAGGACCTTTTTCATTATCTCTTATTGCGCCAGCTGCATAACCAAGACTCATTTTACTTATATTCCAACTTATCTTTAATAGGTCTTTAGCTATAGTCCATATAAGTCCTATAACTTCTTCATTAATTTGTTCTTCATTAACAGTTGTATTAATGTTAAAATGTTCTTTAAATGAATCCATATTACTTCTTTAGGTCGTATCTAAATGACCTATCCTTGTCTTGCCCTTTTTTTGTTAAACCATAACCTGCCATTTTTGATAGAATTTGCATGTTAGGCCAGTTCTTTTCGCCTTGTTTTTTTCTTTTGTTTTTAAACATGTCATCTTTAATCTTATCAAAGAGAGTGCCTAATATATCCATATCATTAGCAACTAACGGAGCTTCGTCTATTTCAATATTAGATTCTCTTATGTCTTTAAAGGTTTTCATATTAATCTTCTAAGTCCACTTTACCATCCCATTTACCTTGTTCAATTTCTCGAATCATATCATAACATGTTTTTTCAACTAGTAGTAGACCTTTAAATATTTTAGATGGGCCTTCTGCACGATTGTTCCATTGAAACTTCTCGTGGTCTTTGTTAATCTTCTCAATATCCTTTAAGATCTTTTTATAACCATTGATTTCTGATTTTCTATCGAACTCTGAGCCTTTTTTCTCAGCAGGACTTTTACCATGAAAGTTTATTCTTTCAGTGACCATTTCTTTTTCTACTTCTTCTTGTATAGGTGATACTACATTAATATAGGTTTCTTTCCATGATTTCATTATTAATCCCTCGGTGTTGGCTGAGATAATATATCTCTTGCCTTTGATTTATCTTTTTTAAGTAAAGCTGCTGCGTCTTGTAGATATCCTTCAGTATCTCCATAGCCAAGCTTTCTCCAAGATTTGCCATCTTCATGAGCAAGCCATTTAGCTATTCTTAAACCATCGAAAGCGCCACCATCATTCTTTGTGTATACACCTTCATTAACTGATTCATCAAACATACCTGAATCTTTCATCATTTTTAATGCATCTTTCTTAGCCATATCAGCATTTTTCTTATTGATTTTCTCTACAGCCTTTTTAATTAAAGCAAGTCTTTTCTTTTTATCTTTATCTGACATTGCTTCATTAACATCTTCTCTTGCAAATCTTGCCATGAAACTACCAGGTCTTACTTTAGGGTACATCTTTTTAAATACTTTATCATATTGCATAATGATATCTACGAGATCTTCTAGTACAACAGTATCTAGTTTAGCAATATAAGCTCTTGCATCTTCGTACTTACCACCTTTAATCATTTTAGAAATTTCTAAATAGTCTTTCTTGTCTTTGCCAGATTCAGCTTGAGCTGCAAGCTTAATAGCTTGAGATACTTCGTTTTCATCTTTACCTTCTGTTACTTCTAAGTTAACAGATTCATTTGCTTGTCTTAAAGCATCTTTGACCATAGAATCATCAGCTAAACCTTTTTTCATTTTTTCGATTTTCTTATAAGCTCCTGTCATATTACCACCCATATCAATTGCAATCTTAACTGCAGCTGCTACAAGAGATGAAGGATATTTGCTCTTATATTTTTCATCGATGCTCTCTGCTTTACTATTGTTTGCAACTTTATAGAATTTCTTTATAGAGTCAAGACCTTTTACAATACCACTACGAACATTATTGAATGCAGGAGCAGATAAACCTGAACCTTTCATAGTTTTTTCTACTTCTTTAAGCATACCCTGTAATTTCTTTTCAAGTTGTTGAACTTTCTTTACATCATTTTGGTCATATGCCTTTTCTAAAACTGATGTTATTTCTTCTACTGATTCATTTAAATAATTTTCATCAAGTATGCTTTGTATAAAGTCATCTGCTTGATCTTTAGTAGGTGCTTCATTGTTATTCATAGCCCATACAAGTAAATCATCTTCTACCTTTTTAGGTAAATCGCTCTTTCCACTTCTAAAATCATCGATAGCTTTTCTATGCTTTGTTACGATTTTTTTCCAATCGTTATCTCTAAACATCTTGATGACTTTTTTATAGTCTTCTCTTAATACTTTAAACTTCATTTTTATCCTCTTACTTTTGCAGCTAAATCTTTATCTGCTTTACCCCAGGTTCCACTGGATTTTGTTACGAATGAATTGACTCTGGCCAATCCCCATTGTACGGCATTTGTTCCAGGCCTATGACCTGTCTTCCAAGCTGCTACTCCTCTATCAAATACTTGTCTTAATATACCTAAGGGCATGCCAGACTTATCAGCTTTTTTCTTTAAAGCTGCATCACTCTTTCCTTCTGAAATGATATAATCTTCAAAGGATAAATGTTCATTCCACTCACCATACATTTGTTTATATTTCTTTGTATGAGATGATGGCTTAGTCTTTGCTGTTGCATCACCTGGTGCTGGCTTTGTTGATTTCTTTTTAAAATGAGCATCTCTCTTAAGTTTAGTAGATTTAGAAAGACCTGTAAAGTACTTAGCTGGTTGTGAACCTTTTCTATTACCTATTTGAGTATCTTCTGCCTCTTTACAATGAGAAGCTAATTTAATATCTTTGCTAAATGGAGTATCATTTAAATATTTCTTTGTTGTTGAGTCAGTTCCAACTTCATTATATTCAACAAGTTCTATAGAATCTAACCAATATCTTTTACTACCAAGTTCTGATTCTACTATTACGTAATTAGTACCACAAACTGTTATTTGACCTATTGTTGATGATTCCTTTATATTAACGGTATCTCCAACTTCAAATAGATTACCACTTACATATTCTTCTCTTGTTTGAGAAACAACTGGTAAATCTACATGCTGTCTAAATGTATTCTCTTCTTTAAGTCCCATGCCTTTTCTTACGGCATTAAACAATTCTTTTGAATCGATATCAGCTGGTAACCCTTTCGCGAAACCAGCTAAATCGTTTTGTTGAGCGGTCATGCGCATTTTAGAAGCAGACATTCCAGTTGCACCTTCTGCATCTGGGTCTCTTTCTCCTGCGCTTACTACATTTATTGCACCTTCGAAATTGTAAAAGCCGTGTTTAGCGTCTTTACCATTGTACTTATTAAGGAGTATATTAAACTCTCTTACACGATCGCTACCTGCGACCATAGTAACTTTGGTAAAGCCTTGGTCATACAATTTTACTGCTACATCGAGTACTGTACGAATATCTTTATCAGCCATTACATTACGAGCATGCTTAGGAAACATCTTACGTAAAAATTTTATTTTATCTTTGAATTCTAGAGGATTTTTCTTAGCATCTACAGATTTAGATGCGTATATACGATATGAACCACCACGTGATTGTTTCTTTAACATATCAAATAACTTTTCATGACCAATCGTAGGCGGATTAAATCGCCCAAATACGAATGTTATTTCTTTTGTGTTTTCAGTTACATAATCACTGAATGATTTTATCGACATTTATATCCTCGGTTCCCATTTAGCCTGGATTATCCCAGCCTTTAATAATATCTTTGCTAAAGTTATTTGTAGAAAATTCTAATCTATCTACTAACTTAACAGCTCCACCTTCCATACGATCTATAGCAACAAAACCTTCGGGGTTGGTTACTTTAAATCCGGACTTAGTTTTTACAAACGTACCAATTTTACTTAGTTTGTTTAGTTTATTTATAATAATTAATTTGCTATCTGTAACTAAATTGTGTAAATCAAACACATTTTGTAAGTTTTTTAAGTTACTCTTACTAAAGAAAGATAGTAATTCATCTCTTTTATCTATTTGTATTTGTTTACCTTTATCAGAACTTCTTTTATCTATCTGTTTTTGATAACGATTACTTACAAACATAATTAAACCGATTGCATGCTTCTTCGTATCTGTAATACGTTGACCATTTCTTACCTTAGTATTATTATATATGTTAATTATAAGATTGAGTTCTTTGTTTGACTCTATCTCTTTTAAAGTTGTTGATGATATCTTTTGAAATATCTTACCAGCATCAGATAACTTTTTACTGAGTAATAATGAATCATCTTTTGTAAGCGTTGCAGTACCACTTAGATCTTTAAGTGTTGCATCATCCATGAATACATCTGGCGTTTTCTTTAATTTAGAAACTATGTCTTTACCAAATGATGCTGACATTCTTTCAAATGAACCACCGCTATATGATGTGTGCCATATAATACCAATCTTAGCTCTTTGTATTTCTTTGGCTAATGGCGTATTAAGAGGTACAGCATAGAGGATAGTATTAGGATGGAAAGTAATATGTCCAACTCCATTTATTTTCTCCTTTTTTAAATCACTTGAATCAAACATAAAGTCGCCTTGGATTACACCTTTGATACCAAGACCTTTTAAATGGTCGAATGCAAGTTTTAGTTTTTTAGATAAATCCCCTGAAGTATCAGCGTCAATATCGGCATGACTCTTATATACTTTAGGGTCGGCATTAAATATACCTTTTTTTGCTACGAAAAATTGACCATCTCTTGGGTCTTCTCCAGCAAATACGGCGGGGGCTCCGTCCCACTTTACAGTAATGTCCATTGGTGCTTTTGCATTACCGCTCAACATATCCCTCATAGATCTTAGCGCCAGGATAGCTTGGCGAGCCCCCTTAACTCCGCCGTCCAAGATTAAATCCTCAATATGTGTCATATGAGTATTCTTTCCTGCGGCTTCAGATAAGTAGTTTTTTAGTGATTTCATACTAGTCTATATTCCTTATCGACATCAAACATATTACCATAACCTATGCTAATATACCATTTGCCATCGTCAGCTTGAACATAACATGAGAAGTTACCAATTTTAGTAGAGCCTCTCATAGATATTCCAGCTTTTATTATTTTAGACATATCACTTGATGATTTAGTATTTGATATTATAACTTCAAGAGCATTTGCTCCAGTAGGTATATCACCACCAAAGAAAGCATTTGCTGCTCCTTCGCCTTCATCAAATTTTATATCTCCTGAGATTACTTCCATCATTTCAGATGGATTTAATCTATCTCCTATATTCCATTTTTTAGAAATAAAAGGAGCAATTGAATTTGTTTTAGTTGCTGTACCACCAATTTTACCAGTTGTATTTAAATCCTTTAATCCATCATTAAGTATTTGAGAACCTTTTTTCTTACCAAAGATTTCCATAAATCTTTTAGGCAACATCCAATTTTCAAAGTATGTAGCATTTGCTGCTTTTAAACTATATTTTAGTTTTTTTGATGGCATCTTAGGAGGTGCTTTATCTAATAATACTGTAACATCTGTTTTTGGATTACCTTTAAAAGTTCCAAGTGGAGCTCTCAACGCTAATACTTTATATTCTTTACCCTTATATTCAAACTGCCATCTATCACCTGTATGTTTAATCCATGCTTCTGTGAATTGACCTTCATGACCATGACCAGTTTTAAATGGTGTAAATACTCTTGGATTTTTCTTATCAGATATATCGACTTCTAAAGCTTCTACTTGTTTACCTGTTGGTTTAAGTATCTTATTTAATGGAAGAAGAAAATCTTGACCGTGATATTGTTTGAATTTTCTATCAGTAAGTTGAATTCTAACTGCATCAGATCTACCAACTTTTTTAATAAGCTTAGTTTCTCTATCCATTATGTTAAAGGTTGTACCTTTTTTAACAGTAATGTCAGTTGATGAACCATCCATTCTACTTAAAACTGTTGTTTTATCTACTTTAAATTCTACATTTTTAGGATTAAGTTCAACATATTGTTTAAACGCGCCTAAAGCTCCTGAGAATTTAGTCGTGCTTCCTTGCAGATTAGCTTCGTAAATATAATTTTTTAAAGATTTCATAAACAGTTTCCTATGTATTAAATCTATTTATAAAAGATTAATCTTTAGTATAGAATTTATTGGGTAGTATATTTCCGCCAGCTTTAACAAAAATGATTCTTTCTTCAGAAAGTTTTCTTAAAGTTCTTTCAGCTCCTTCACGGATTCCATGTTGAAATGCTTGATAGCCTGATATCGCGATGACGAAGGCAAGTATAATATATTCAATCATACGTTTACCTTTTCAATCCAAACTTGATATCCTTTTTCTTTCATTTTACTAGCAAATGCTGCAGCAGATTCCTCTAGTTCATAGAGATATTCTGCAACAACCTTTTGATTTTTCTTAGCTATTATTTTATAAGCTTTATCTTTGATAGACATAGACATCCATTTTCTCCGCAAATTTAAGAGGTAATGATTGGTCGAAAGCTCTAGGATGTCTTCCTAATGCTTTTGCAAATTTAGATCTAGGACCTCTTGCTTGACATTTAACATAGTATCTAGGAAGCTTTGTTGGTTGTTTTACAGAATAACCATTTTCAAATCTATATCTAGACCATTTTTCATTATCTTTTGCATGTTTATTAACTATACTTATAGTCTTTCTAAGTGTTTGTAATTCAAGCATATCGCCTGCGCTTTCTATATGTGCTGTCATGACATAACTAGTTGATCTTTTCATTAGTGAAATACCCTCCCATCTATAGTTTCAATTTCAAAATTGCCTTGAATGTCATGGCCAGTTCTTCGTGCAATTGAATCACAAAGTTTGTCCCATGATAAATTAAGCGTTGTTGGATTTTTATCCTTAGCCCAGCTCTGTTCTACTAGATCTAGTTCAACATCTACTGGTATATCTGTTGCGATATGTCTCATTGATAATTTCATAGTCTTACTCCTGTTTTAAGTTCTAGTACAGTTTTCATATGAAGGTCTGTAACTCTCTTGTCAACCAATTTTGCAATCACTTTATTTCTATCAGTGAAGGCCACTCTCATCTCGAATGATTCGCAGATTCCTGGTCTCATTCCACCATCTAATTCTCTGAGGATAGAAGCTGTGTTCATTGCTTCAACTTCTTTTTGGATTATTTCTTTATGTGTCATATTTAACTCCTTATCTTATTTTTAAATATAAGTATATTATACCACAGTTGGGAGCAGTTGTAAACGGTTCGAGTGAAATTAATGAAATTAATTGTGAGAAAGTGTTGTTTGTGAAAAAAAGGGGAGTCGAAACTCCCCCACGAATTGTCATAATAAAAGGTTATTATACTTCTTTTGCAATAAAAGTGTAAACACCGTAAGCAAGGGCTACCCAAGCTACTAAGTCAACAAGTCCACCTAGTAATAGGTAGGATAATGATAGGCCGACTATAAGTCCACCGTCCCAAGATGTTCTTTCTGACCATCTTGACATTAACCATGCTTTTGCTGTATTTAACATATTCATATATTT
>OBMK010003964.1_pt1 | contig 9986 bp, 4 predicted proteins | sample 1539081 | NCBI WGS metagenome assembly OBMK01 (sample SAMEA3355528, study PRJEB22509) | marine metagenome | biome: marine; feature: river plume; material: water | place: USA | collected 2010-08-07 | depth 0.5 m | reverse complement strand
AAGCACCTACAAACACTAAGTTTGTTGGAACATTAAACGGAACAATCAAAGTATTTGTAGACAACTATGCGGCTGACGGAACTAAAGTTCTTGTTGGTTACAAAGGGTCTTCAGAAACTGATGCTCCTGCGTTCTATTGTCCTTATATCCCATTAATGAGCACAGGTCCAGTTATGGATCCTGCTACATTTGAACCAGTTGTAAGTTTCATGACCAGATACGGTTATAAAGAACTTACTAATACTGCTTCATCTTTGGGTAACGCGGCAGACTATGTTGATGCAATTACATTGTCCAACATTTCTTTCCAGTAAGCCTTAAAGACTTATTTGAAACAGTTTCAGTAGAAACAATTAAAAAGCACTTTCTCCGGAAGGTGCTTTTTTTTGACTTTTTTATAATTGTGATAAATAGTTAGATAAACACTAAACGTTAGGATTACTTTAATGGCAACTAAAAAGACTTATATAAATGCAGATGAAGAACTGATAATTCAGGGCCAACTGACCATTGAAGGAAATGTGGTTCAAGAGAACACTACGACAAATGTTACACAACTTGGCGGTAGCACGTTTGAAGTAAACAGCGACGGTACAGATGAAGTTGTAACTATTGCACTTAACAGTAATAACGTTTATGGTAATATTAGTTTTGATAGAGATAACGGTTATATTGAATTTTCAAAAGCAGTTAATCTTGGTGCAAACAAATTAACAGCAGATGTAATTGGTGATGTGTACGCATCAAACGGTACAACTAAAATATTAGAAAATGGTACCGGCTCTAATGCTACATTCACAGGTGTAGCCAGTAAGGCAACAATTTTAGAAACTGCAAGAAACTTTAGTATATCAGGAGACGCATCAGCAAGTGCTGTATCATTTGATGGCTCCGGTGCAGTTGTATTAGCAACAACATTAGCAACAGTTAACAGTGGCGTAGGAAGTTTTGGTAGTGCTACAGCAGTACCAAGTTTAACAGTTAATGCAAAAGGTCTTGTAACAGCGGCCAGTTCAACAACAATAAGTATTCCAAGTTCACAGGTTAATGATTTTAATAGTGCCGTTGGTGCAAGAGTTGATGCTGAACTAAGTGGTAGCACAGGCATTACATATAGCAGTGGTGCAATAAGCATTACTAACACATCGGTTGGTGCAGGTAGTTACGGCGATGCCGCAACTGTTCCAAACTTTACTGTAAATGCACAAGGACAATTAACAGCCGCAGGTGAAACAGCAGTAAGTATTACTGCATCAGCAGTTACAAATTTTAGTGAAGCAGTAGACGACAGAGTTAATGCATTAATAACAGCCGGCACAGGAATAAGCAAGTCTTACAATGATAGTGGTAACACATATACATTGACTATAACAGATTCAGGCGTTAGTGCTGGATCATTTGGTAGTGCTACAGCAGTTCCAAATTATACTGTAAATGCACAAGGACAATTAACAACAGCAACTAACACTACGATAGCAATTCCAAGTTCACAAATTACAGACTTTAATAGTGCTGTAGGATCGAGAGTAGATGCAGAACTAAGTGGCGGAACAGGTATTACATATAGTGCAGGTGCTATTGCAATTGACAGTACCGTTGTAACCAAAGCAGGTACTCAAACAATTAATGGTGACAAAACATTTACTGGAACAGTAGATTTAACAGGTGCAACTATACCTGGTACTGTTACATTTAGTGGAAATATTGTAGCAACAAATATTGATACAGTAACCCAAACAGATTCAATTATTACAGACAACAACATTTATCTTAACCAAGGCGGTTCAGATAGAGATGCAAAAATACAAGTAGAGCATTCCACCGCAAACACTTATATAAAATGGGACGAAGGAACTGACAGATGGCAGTTTAGTAATAACGGTAGTACAGACAATAACATGTTACTACTTACAGACTTTAGTTCAGGAAGTGGTATAGACTACAATAGTTCAACAGGACAATTTACTGCAGACAGCACAGAAATAAGAGGATTATTTAGTGCAGGAACAGGAATAGCTCTTTCAGGGTCAGGGCAAATTAGCACAAACGATAGTGCTATTGTGCATGACAGTTTAAGTGGCTTTGTAGCAAACGAACATATTGACCATACTACAGTAAGTGTTACTGCTGGTACAGGTTTAACAGGTGGCGGTACTATTGCAAGTACAAGAACACTAAACGTCATAGGCGGAGATGGTATTACAGCAAACGCAAATGACATCGAAGTTGATAGCACAGTTATTAGAACAACAGGCAATCAAAGTTTAGCAGGTACTAAAACATTCACAGGTAAAGTAATTTTACCAAGCACAGACGTTACAGATGCAGGCGCAATATTTACAGACGCCAATGAAGCATGGGTTTATGTTAACGGTCTTAAAAAACAAATTACTCCTACAGCAAGTGTAGGAACAGTAGAAGATGTCGGTACCTCAGGTGTTGATATGTTTGCCGGTAGTAGAGTTGTAGGAAGTGTAACATACCAAGGTATTAAAAGTATCGACGGTGGAACATACACTAACGTAACAGAATCAGCAAACGTTGTAACAATAGACGGCGACCTTACTGCAATACGTGGCGGATTTAGTGCAGGTGGCGACTTAGCATATAACAGTGGTACTGGACAATTTAGTTTCACACAAAGAACAAACTCACAAGTACGCAACTTAGTTAGCGGAACAGGTTTAATAGGTTACAATTCAAGTACAGGTGTTATAAGTACAACTGCTGATAATTATGCAAGTTGGACATTCAATACAGATTCAGGTACACCAGAAACAGTAACAAGTGGAGACACAGTTACGTTTACAGCAGGTACTGGTATTGATGTTACCCATACAGGCGACACTATAACAATATCAACTGATGCAAGTGCAGACATATCATCAGTAACAGCAGGAACAGGTTTAACAGGTGGCGGCTCATCAGGCGGTGTTACATTAAACGTTATTGGTGGCTACGGTATTACAGCAAACGCAAATGATATAGAACTTGCTAATGCAGACGTTAGAGGATTGTTTAGTGCAGGTGGCGACTTAGCATACAATAGTACAACTGGTGTATTTAGTTTCACAAACGATGCAGGTGATATTACCCAAGTTAACATTACAGCAGGAACAGGATTATCAGGAAGTGTTAATACAACTTCCGGAGCTCATAGTCAAACTTTAAGTGTAAGCGGATTAACAATAAGTGAATTTGCAGGTGGAACAATACAAACAAGTGGCGAATCATTTGCAAACAACAATACATCATTAATGACGTCAGCGGCAATTGAAGACAAAATTTTAAGTTACGGCTATACAACAGATGTTGGTGACATCACAGCCGTTGTACCTGGTACATTATTAGACGGTGGTGGAGCAAGTGGCTCTGTTACTTTAAATGTTGATTTAACAGAACTACCAGATATGACTGCGGCAGTTGTCGGAACACAAGACGAACTTGTAATACTTGACAATGGTGTACAAAGCAGAAAACTTGTTAGCGAAATCACACTAAGTGACTTTAACAACGATGCTGGATTTACAACTAATGTTGGTGACATCACAGGTGTTACAGCAGGCACATATTTAACAGGTGGCGGCTCATCAGGTGCTATCACAATAAACGCAGACGCAACAACAACAAATACAGCAGGTAAACTTGTAGCCAGAGATGGATCAGGTAATTTTGCCGCAGGTACAATTACTGCAACAGCAACACAGGCTCAATATGCGGATTTGGCTGAGAACTATGTAGCAGATGCAGACTTAGAACCAGGAACGGTTGTTGTATTTGGCGGAAACAACGAAGTTACAGAATCATCCGAATCACAGGATACAAAAGTAGCAGGCGTTATTAGTACAGATCCTGCTCACTTAATGAATTCAGAATGCACAGGCGAACATGTTGTTGCAGTTGCATTACGAGGAAGAATTCCAGTTAAAGTAATAGGCGTAGTACAAAAAGGCGATGTATTAATTACATCAGATGTACCTGGACATGCAATGACATCTCCAAGTCCTCATACAGTAAGTGCATCACAAATGATTGGTAAAGCAATTACTGGAAAGACAGATAGCGGTAACGGTGTCATAGAAGCCTTAGTTTAAGCCTTAACCAATAACAAACTACTTAAAAAAGATAAATACTATTGAACGGATATAGACTGGCTCGCTTTTGAGTTCAGACAATAACTTTACAGTTTATTGAACTAACCGGGAAGAACATATATGGCAATATTTGGTAATTTCAAAGGTACCACGCAATCTGATTTTCAAATCGGAAAGACGAGTAGTAGTGGTAACAAAATCTCAACTGGAACAATTCCAGTTAGTGGAATGACTAACGGTGACCTTTACGTAGATGCTCCTAATACATCAATTAAAGTTTATAACAACGCCTGGGTAAGTATAGGTTCTACACTTTCTGATTTAAATGTGGATTCAGGAACCCTGTTTGTAGATTCAACAAGCGATACAGTCTCTATCGGTTCAACGAGTTCTAATGACAAACTATTTGTAAATGGTAGTCTAAGATTAGGAACAAACCCCCAATTAAAATTTAGTGGTGCATATTTAGATGTGCAACACAGTAACGGTTCTGCTACCCAATTAAGAGTAAGAGATAACAGTTCCGGCTCAGATCCAATTTTTAAAGTATACAATGCAAGTAATAGTGCCGAAGTATTTAAAGTACAAGGAAGCACTACAACAGTTACAGGCGATATATCCATATCAGGTGATATAACAACTGCAGATACAGATAATTTATCTGAAGGTACTACTAATGTATATTACACAACAGCCAGAGCCAACTCAGCAATTGATGCCAAACTAACAGGCAGTTTAGCATTTGGTGATATAACAGCACAGACAGTTGAAACTGGTGTTGTAGAAGGTGTAGTATTTCAACCAATTACAGATTACGGAAGTATAACAAGTTCAGCAAACATAACAATTGATTACGGTGCAGTAAATGAAACAGGCACAGTTCCTGCAATAGGCGACTTTGAATATATTTCAGATATATTTGGACCAACAGGAGATAGTTTTGTAGTTGCTTCATTACCTAATGCGGCACAACCAGGACAAATGATATATGTTAGAGATGAAACTGGTGGTTCAGTTATGGCATTTAGCGATGGTACTAACTGGCGTAGGATTACAGATAGAGCAATAGTAAGTTAAAATTTTAAACAGGAACACACATGCCAAGAGCAAAAAAGCCTGCTACAAAGACAGATAAAAAAGTAGTAGCGAAAAAAACTATTAAGAAAAAAATTGAACCTAAAATAGATTTAGAAGCAATAAAAGAAGAATTAAGAAAAGAGATACAGGAACAAATACAAGAAGCAATTCTTAATATAGAAATAGAAGTTCCTGAACCTGTGCAACAGGCTCCTACTAAGCAAACAGAAGCAACTTTAAATAGAAGTACTTTAACACTAGAGGGAGAAAAACGATATACATTTGTATCAGATTTAGATGGACTAGTAATTAGTGAATTAGATAAACCATTAATTACACTTGCTAAAACTGGTGCAGTAGGAATAGGTACTAAAGCACCTAGGAGTTCCGGTATAGGTAGTATGCATGTTAGAGCAAACTATACCAGTGAAGCACCAATGCCTACAACAGGTATAGGTAGTACAAGAGGATTAATTGTAGAAGGCGACGGAGATGATGGAGGCTCTTACACTTTTAGAAGTGTAAGTAGAGGAAACAGACAAGGTCTAAACCTTACCAGCAATGGGCAATTAAGATTAGGTGCTATGGAAGACTTTACAGAAAGCACATTGGCAGTAGTAGGAAGAGAGAACGATACACCAAAGGTTACAGCATTAGCAAACAGTAGATATTTTAACAGTGATGTTTTAAATTTACAAACTAAAGCACCTAATAGTGATAGGTTTAATTTTATTAGTGCAAAAGCAGATACAGTAGATAACGGCAAAAACGGATTAGAAGTTTTTAAAGTTGACGGAGAAGGAAGTGTACATACAGAAACAGGTTACTTCTCTAACAGTACAGGATATGCAGAACTTTTTGAATGGGCAGACGGTAATCAGAAAAATGAAGACCGTACAGGTATTACAGTAACACTAAATTCTGAAGGCAAACTAGTAGTAGCAGATGAAGGAGATATAGTATTAGGTGTAATAGTAGAAAATGCCGCAGTAGTAGGTGATGCAGGTTGGAATGCTTGGGAAAACAAGTACCAATTAAAAGAAAATAAAAACCCTTCAACAAAGAAGTATAAAATTGTTGAATGGGTAGATGACGAAGGGATATTGCAAAGTTTTTATCTAAATAGTTTAAGTAAAGAATTTGCTCTACCAGAAGATGCAATTATATATGAAACATATGATGATGGTTCAGATATGCATTTAAAGGTTTTCAATGACGTATTTGATATAGATCGCCCGTTTATACCAAAGTTAAAAAGAGGTTGGGCAATAGTAGTTTTAGTTGGCAGAGTTAATATGTGGAAAGGACAACTAGTTGAAAAACATTGGTTCAAGATTGCAGATATAAATGATGACATAGAACAATGGATATTACGGTAAATGATAAATACATTATATAAAAATTTGCTAATAAAGAAAAAAATATTAGGGGTATAAAATGGCAACAGCAATTCAAAGACGTCGAGGTACAACCACGCAACACGGTAGTTTTACTGGGTTGGCAGGTGAGATTACGATCGATACAACAAAAAATACGGTCGTCGTCCATGACGGCTCAACAGCAGGTGGTATTCCACTAGCAAAATCTTCAGAAGTATCAGCACTAGGTGGTGCAGACATTACAGACGTTGTTGCAGGATCAGGTTTAACTGGTGGTGCGACAAGTGGTAGTGCTACAATATCACTAGACTATGATGGTATAGCAGGTAGTTTAATACCAACTGCTAACATTACATATGACTTAGGTTCATTAACTAAGCAATGGAGAGACATATACGTTGGTCCAGGATCATTATATGTTAATGGAACAAAAGTTCTTGAAGATAATTCAGGTACAATTCAGTTTACAGCAGATAACAACCAGAACATCAGTATTTTAACTACTGGTTCCGGTGACCTAGAACTTACCTCAGGTGGTTCTATACAGTTAAAGTCAGATATTGCTATAACAACTGATAAAACAATTAGTTCAACTGGTGGCGTTAAATTTGCTTCTAACATTAACATGAACAGTAACAACATCAACAATATTGATGATCCAGTAGCGGCTCAAGATGCGGCTACAAAGGCATACGTAGATACTACAGTAGCGGCCTCAGGTGATATTTTAGGTGTTACAGCAGGTGACGGTCTAAGTGGCGGCGGTACAACAGGTACAGTTAGTTTAGCACTTGACTTAAATGAATTAACATCAGCAACAGTTGATGTAACTGCAGATAGCATTGCATTAATTGACGGCACAGATGATAGTACTAAGAAAGAAAGTATTACAGATTTAGTATCAGCAATAGCAGGTACAGGTATTACAGCAACTAGTGGTGTGTTAAGTTTAACAGATACAGGTTATGTAACAGGTGTTACAGCCGGCGATGGTATTTCAGGTGGCGGTACTTCAGGTACTGTTTCATTAGCATTAGACTTAAACGAATTAACAGCGGCGGCGGTTGATGTAACTGCAGATAGCATTGCATTAATTGACGGTACAGATAATAGTAGTAAGAAAGAAACCATAGCCGACCTTGCAACAGCAATGGCAGGCACAAACATTACAGCAAGTAATGGACAGTTAGTAGGTACAGCAGGTACAGTTACTAGTGTTGGTGGCGGTGCTGGTTTAACAGGCACAGTTACAGCAAGTGGTTCTTTAGCAGTTGGACAAGGTAGTGGTATTACAGTAAATGCAGATGACGTTGCAGTAGATAGCACGGTTGTTAGAACAACTGGTACACAATCAATTGGTGGTGGTAAAACTTTTGAAGATATCATTATTAGTGGTAACTTAACAGTTAATGGAACTACTACTCAAGTAAATACAGAAACTTTAACAGTTGATGATAACATCATTGTACTTAATAACAACGAATCAGGAACCCCTTCTGAAGATGCTGGTATTGAAGTAGAACGTGGAACATCAACTAATGTTAAATTACAATGGGACGAAAGTGCAGATGTTTGGCAGTTTACAAATGACGGTTCAACATACTATTCAATTCCAACAACAGCAAATATTAGAACAACAATGGGTGTTAGTGATGCTGGCGGATTAGGTTCATTTACATATACATCAGGTACTGGTGTTTATGAATACACAGGACCTTCAGACGCAGACATTACTGGTTTAATAAGTGTAACAGATGCAGGTGGACTAGGTTCATTAGCATATAGCTCAGGCGAAATTACATATACAGGACCAGCAGATGCAGACATTACTGGTTTAATTAGTGTAACAGATGCAGGCGGAGACGGAAGTTTGTCCTACAACGCAGGTGTTATTACATATACAGGACCAAGTGCCGCAGAAACAAGAGCACATTTAAGTGCTGTTACTTCAGGTGACGGTTCATTAAGTTATAGTAGTTCAACAGGTGCATTTACATATACAGGACCTAGTGCTTCAGAAACAAGAGCCCACTTTAGTGGTGGAACAAGTATTACATTAAGCTCAGGTGAGATTAGTGTTACTGCTGGAAGTATTGGAGCAACTCAATTAGCGGCAACGGCTGTAACATCAGGAACATATGGTGACGCAGATAGTGTTGCACAGTTTACTGTTGATGCAGATGGACGTATAACAAGTGCAAGTAGTATTGATATTGCCATTGTAGCAGGTGATGTAAGTGGACTAGCGGCTTCGGCTACAACAGATACCACAAGTGCAAGTAACATTAGTTCAGGAACACTAGCAAGTGCTAGACTTCCAGACTTAGCAGTTAGCGACTTTGCAGGAGCGGCAGTACAAACAAGTGGTGAAAGTTTTGCAAACAATGACACGTCATTTATGACATCAGCGTCAATTGAAGATAAAATTTTAAGTTATGGTTACTCAACAACAACTGGTGACATTTTAGGTGTTACAGCAGGAACAGGTTTAAGTGGAGGCGGTACATCAGGTACAGTAACACTTAATGTTGGTGGACTAACAGTTTCAGAACTAGCAAGTGGCTCATTACAAATAAGTTCAGAAAGTTTTGCAGATAACGATACAACGTTAATGACATCCGCGGCTATCCAGGATAAAATCCTAAGTTACGGCTATACAACTACAACTGGTGACATTACAGGCGTAACAGCAAGTACTGGTTTATCAGGTGGTGGTTCAAGTGGTGCTGTTTCATTAAGTGTTGATCTAGGTGATACAGGAACATTTACAAGTACAAATACAGCAAGTAAAGCCGTAGTAAGAGATGGAAGTGGTAACTTTGCCGCAGGAACTATTACTGCTACAGCAACACAGGCTCAATATGCGGATTTGGCTGAGAAATACGAATCAGACGCAGAATATGAACCAGGAACAGTTGTAGTATTTGGTGGTGATAAAGAAATTACAGCATGTAGCTCACAAGGAAGTCATGCAGTAGTTGGTGTTATTAGTACAGATCCAGCATACATGATGAACAGTGAAGCAGAAGGACAATATGTTGCACTAACAGGAAGAGTACCATGTAAGGTTACTGGCCCAGTTGCTAAAGGTGACTTACTAGTAAGTTCAGGTGAAGAAGGTCATGCAGAAGTACAAAACGAAGCAAGACCAGGTACTATTATAGGTAAGGCAATTGGAACAAATCCAGAAGGAAATGGACCAGCAATTATCGAAGTACTTGTTTCATTAATGTAAACAACAAAGAATTATAAAAAGAGGAGCATTTATGCTCCTTTTTTTTGACTTATATTTCAAAGCAAAAAATAATGTAAAAAACGATAAATACTGACTAGAGAGTAACAAACACAGGAAGTAATATGGAAGATATCTTTAAATTAATTGCGGAGGTAGGAGCACCAATCGCCGGCAGTATGGCAATGGGCTTTTTTATCTTTT
>OBMK010003960.1_pt1 | contig 9989 bp, 14 predicted proteins | sample 1539081 | NCBI WGS metagenome assembly OBMK01 (sample SAMEA3355528, study PRJEB22509) | marine metagenome | biome: marine; feature: river plume; material: water | place: USA | collected 2010-08-07 | depth 0.5 m | reverse complement strand
TAACGCAGACATCACAGAAGACAATAAACTTTCTTCTGTCGTGTTCGCTACAGGGGACCCTGTTAATGGAACCTCTGCCTTCAACCAAGACCAGACCTTCGAGCCTAATGCTTTGTACACAGGTATTCCTGTACCGTCCTTAGCAACCATGTTTGAGGAAGAGACCTTATCTGCGGTTTCTATAACTACTGCCCCACATATAAATGGTAACGCAGACATCACAGAAGACAATAAACTTTCTTCTGTCGTGTTCGCTACAGGGTCCGTAGACTTCACAAACGCTTACATGTACGAGGAGGAGACGTTCTCTACTGGTACGCTAGATACAGCTAACCCTGTTAACGGAACCTCAGCGTTCAACCAAGACCAGACCTTCGAGTTTATTTCGCTTGAGACTGGTAACGTGTCTCTCCCTGCTAACAGTATGTCGGAAGAGGAGACGCTGACAGCTAGGGGGATAACTCCTAATACACCAGTGACACCAAGTGTTTCTTTTGTAGAAGACAACAAGCTATCCTCAGAAGTATTCGCCACTGGTTCAGTAATCCTTCCACACAACAGCATGTCTGAGGAAGAAAGTTTCTACGCTGGTGAGCTTGCTACAGGTTCTGTGGAGCTACCCGCTAACAGCATGTCTGAGGAAGAAACTCTATCTACCAGAGATTTAGATACTGGTGTTGTAGTAGTAGATATTCCTGACTTCATAGAAGACAACAAACTTAGTGGCGACAACATAACTACCCTCGCACCAGTAGTAGACACAGCCCTCACTTATGGTGACCACTTGTTCTACATGGAAGAGCTAGTCGGTCAATCAATCGTACTAGGCATTCCCTTCTGGAACCCCAACTTTGCCCGCGTGATAAACGTGAACAATAGACGTATCGGCACTAGGACTGGGGTTGCAAACAGTAACTCAGCTAAATTCAACAGTAACAACAATGCTAAGGTAGGCTAATGGCTTTTCGGATCAAAACAAACGACACTGGGCCTGTGCTGTCCGTAACCTTAACAGATGCTAACGGCAATGGTATCGGACTTGCTGGTGCCTCTGCCCGTTTTCACATGAAGGCTTTTGGCGCAACCTCCCTTAAGATCGACGCACCTGCTACAATCACAGACGATGTGAATGGTGTCGTTCAGTACGACTGGGTAGCTGGTGACACAGACACAGCTGGTACCTACTACGGGGAGATCGAAGTCCTTTACGGGGATGCGACAGTAGAGACCTTCCCTAACAATGGTTACTTTACAATTATTATCAAGGAGGACTTAGACTGATGGACAAGTTCACAAAGAACCTTGAGGGCCAAATCCTCAAAACTGATGAAGAACAACGCATGGTCTATGGCTGGGCCTCAGTAGTAACCGAAAAGGGTGAACCTGTAGTAGACCGCCAAGGTGATGTAATTGAACCTGACACGTTAGTACGTGCCGTAAACAAGTTTATGGAACATGTCCGTGTAGGTAAAGAAATGCATACAGGGGAGCAAATCGGGGCTGTAATACACTCGATGCCGATCACTAAAGAGATTGGTGAATCCCTTGGCATACAGAGTGACCGTGAAGGTTGGATCGTCGCGTTTAAGGTATATAACGATGACGTTTGGGCCAAGGTCAAATCTGGTGAACTAGCTGCCTTTAGCATTGGTGGCAGAGCAGTAAAGGAAGACTATAATGGCTAACCTTTTGAAACAGCTTGAACTGGACGAACTGTCTTTGGTGGATCGTCCTGCCAATGCTCAGGCAATGGTGTCCCTCTTCAAGCGCGACAACCTTAACGGAGAAGAAATGACCGAAGAAACAGAAAAGTCTTACGAGACTGACAAGATGGAATGTGAGACTTGCACAGCCGATAAGGTATGCGCCGATTGCACTCCAGATATGGAAAAAGCTGACGAGGCAGAAGCTGTAGAAGAGATCAACCCTCTCGCAGAAGAAGTAGAACGCTTGAAGGCAGACAACGAAGGGTTGCGTAAAGCACTCATCGAAGGTGGTTATGTAATTAGTGCTGATAGCATTGAGAAGAAAGCCCCAGCTGAGTTCGTCGAGTATGACGGCGAGAGCATTAACAAAGCAGACATTCCTGCTGTAATCTTGAAGGCTCTTGAAGCTGCTGAGATTGCTAAAGCAGACGCAGAGTTGACCAAAAAAGCGGAAGCAGCCCTTCCTAACTTTAATGTCGAAACTGCTAAACAACTTGTTAAGTCTTTCGAGACTAACGAAGAGGTCATGGGCGTACTAAAGGCAGCCGATATTGCTTTCGGTGCAACAATGGAAGAAGTAGGCAAGTCTGATGTTGACGGTGAGTTCACTACCGCAGCTGACAAACTTGATGCACTTGTAAAGTCCTATCTGGACACCAACACACTGAAAAAGAGCGACTACGCTAAAGCATATGCTGCCGTAGCAAAGACCGATGAAGGTAAAGCTCTAATCACTAAATCCTACAAAGGGGAATAATCATGGCTGTTATGCAATCACGCGACAACCGCACTTTCGTAGCTGGGGAAGACCTCTCCGCTGCACAATTCAAATTCGTAACACTAGAAGCAGACGGCGCAGTCGATCTTGCTGACGCAGCTGGCGAAAACGCTATCGGTGTCTGCCTCGTAGGCGCAGCTGCTGGTGCAGCAGTAACCGTATGTGTATCTGGCTCCGTAATGGTAGAAGCTGGTGGCACAATTGCTGCTGGTGCTGCTGTACAAACTGGTGCTGATGGCACTGCTTTGACTGCCGCCGCTGGTGATGTCGTACTAGGCTATGCTCGTGAAGCTGGCGTAGATGGTCAAATCATCGAAATCGAAATGATCCAAGGCGGCAACGTAGTAGCCTAAACTATCGCATTAAAGGAATAACATAATGCCACAACTTACACCATCTTCGGTCCACTTGGACCAGCCGCTGACAAACCTTACACTTGCGTTTGCTCAAGACCAGAACAACTTCATTGCTGACAAGGTATTCCCTACAGTCGGTGTTGAGCGTCAGTCAGACAAGTTCTACGTCTATAACCGCGACAACATGAACCGCACTGGTGACGTTAAAGTTCTTGCTCCACGCACAGAAGTTAACCGCATCGGTCTGTCGATCTCCAACGAATCCTATTACGCCAGCGTATATGGCTTGGGCATGGACTTTGACCAGCAGACTTTGGCAAACGAAGATGCAGCATTGGACATCCGTTCCGCTGGTGCGCAGACTTTGGCAACACGCCTGATGATCCACCGTGAAGAGCAGTTCGCTGCAAAATTCTTCGCTGCATCCATCTGGGGTTCTGAGTCAACACCAACAAACTTGTGGTCTGACTACGTAGCTGGTACTCCAATCCAAGACGTAACAAACGCTCGTCGTACCATGCAACTTAAGTCTGGCGGTTTCAAGCCAAACACAATGGTTGTCGGTAAAGAAGTCCGTGACATCTTGGTTAACCACCCAGCAATCCTTGCCCGTCTTAACGGTGGCGCAACAGTTTCCAACACAGCTTTGGTTACTGACGCTAAGTTGGCTGAAATCTTTGAGGTAGAGAACTTCTACGTCATGGAAGCTGTCAAGAATGACGCAGTTGAAGGTCTTGCAGAAAGCAACTCTTTCATCGGTGGTAAGCACGCTCTGTTGGTACACGGTCCACGCAACTCTGGTCTGATGACCCCTGCGGCTGGTCTGACCTTCGCATGGAACAACATTCCAGCAGCTAACAACTTGGGCATCACAGTTGAATCCTTCTCGGACGATGCTTTGAAGCGTCAGCAAATCGCTGAACACATCCAAGTTAAAATGGCCTATGACATGAAAGTCACTGGCGCTGATTTGGGTTACTTCTTCGATACAGTAGTAGCCTAAACAACTTAGGTGGGGGCTTTAGTGGTCCCCACCACTTTTACATGAGGAACCCGACATGACCTTTCAATACGATAGACCCGTCTTTGTAAAAGTCCCTTTTCATGGATCAGGGCGCAAGTGGGAACGACAAGAACATTTCCCTTGGAAGGAGTTATCTGTTGACGCAGAGACAGCGCAGATGCTCTACAACAATGAATACATCTACCATAACGACACTTTGGAAGTTGAGACTAAGGTTGGCGATGGTTTAGAAGCTCTTGATGTCGATGCTCTGGCTAAAGTGGTCAACTCCATCAACGAGAAAGTTAAAGCTAAGACAACTTCCCAAGCTGAGTTTGACCGCAAGAAGTGTAAGAAGTCTAGGATAGTTGAGAAGCAACGCGGATTGATCCGTAGTTGGCGCAGAACATATGGACAGTTGGAGAACGACTAATGGCTTGGAGCTACGATGAAGGCAACCTTAATACGAGCGACACACTTGGTCGCTTAAACGCTGTAAGGTTACTAATAGGTGATACAGACACCAATGACCAACAAGTGCAAGATGAAGAGATTGTCTTCGGTCTAGCTCAAGCTAACAACAACGTCTATAGCGCAGGTGCTTGGGTGTGTCGTACTATAGCAGCAAAGTATTCACGCAACGTAGATAGCGAGATCAGTGGTGCTTTAAAAGAGAGTGCTTCGCAACTACAAGACCACTACAACTCTCTAGCCGATAACCTAGAGTATCAAGGACAGAAGCTAGGTGGTTTAGGTATCGCAGCTGGCGGCATCAAGGTCTCTACAGTAGATGGGGTTAGAACTAACACCAACCGTGTAAAGCCTGAGTTCAACAAAGACCAGTTTAAGATCGACACGCAAAACTATAATTACGAGTAGGGACAGGTCATATGAGGGCGTACAACTTGCTAAAACTGGTAGAGCGTTACGGCTCAGAACTGACACTCGTAAAGATCACTTCGGGTAGGTATGACCCTGCGACTGGCTCTGCTACACCTACAACTGAGAACTTTATTTTTACTGGCTACTTCTATAACTCAGAAGAGGGGATACTGCTAGATGATGTTAGACGGGGTTCTCGTAGAGTGGTTATCCCTTACCTTGGACTGGGGACCGAACCTGATGATGGAGATCAGATTACTGGGATTGGCGATACTGTAAACATCAACCGTGTGCAGAAGGTCTACAATGCTGGTACGCCTGTCTGTTATCTATGTGAGGTATCCGAATGACGACAGGTGTCAAAGTAAACAAAAACGTCCTGAGATCAGAGTTAGACAAGATAAGAGATCACGTTGAGATGCAAGCTAAGGACTTAGCAGAAGACATCGCGGATAGTGCAATAACCTTCTCTACTCCCTTTGTCGATACTGGAGCTTACATAACCTCGTTCTCATTTTCCACGGGGGCTGGTAGGCCAAGAGGTAAAAGCTCTCGAAGGAAGCAAGGCAATCAACCCCCGGCACAGAAAGCCATTGAGGGTAAAGCTCTGCTTGCTTCAGACATCAACAAAATAGATTTCAATAGCGTATCTGTGTTAGCTCTTAGGAATGGCGCACCACACGGTAAATATGATGATTGGGGTGTCGAGGTAAAACACAGAGTGTTTGAAAGGCTAAGGATAAAATATGGCTGATATAAACAAAGAGATCAGAGCCGCACTTGAGAGCCACCTCTCTACTGTTGTAGACCTCCCCGAAGTAGCTTATGAAAACGTACCTTACAACCCCACAACTGGGACTTCTTACATCCAGCCGATGTACTTTCCTGTAACTAGACGACCAGCAGTACGGGGACTTAACCCACAGCAAAGATACGACTGCCTGTTTGCAATCAACTGTTATGCACCAGAAGGTAATGGTCCATCCGCAGCTGACACCCTAGCTAAGAACGTCTTAGAGGCGTTTGAGGCCACAACTTCAATCACACTAAATGGTATCACAGTTAGTATTGACTACGCCGAAAGACAACAGGGTATCTTAAACAGCCCTTGGTTCTTTGTCCCAATTAATATCAGCTGCTACGCATACAACTAATTCTTAGGAGAATACAATATGGCCTTTGCACAGGGTTCACGTTCCAGTCTGTCTTACATCGAAGAAAGCACTTTCGGTGTGACACCAGCTGATAACTTCAAAAACTTACCATTCACATCTCACTCCCTAAACATGACAAAAGAGCGTGTTGCTGGTACTGACATCCAAGCTGACCGTATGTCCAGTGTGGACCGTCACGGTAACCGTCAAGTAGCTGGCGACATTACAGCTGACCTCCGTGACACAGACTTCGATGAACTACTTGAATCTGCTATGTTAAGCGAATTTTCTGGTAACGTACTCAAGGTTGGTACAGTACCAAAGTACTTTTCCATCGAGGACTATGCAGCTGACATCGTCCAAGCTCGTTTGTTCACAGGTTGCTCAGTAAACACCTTGTCTGTCTCCCTTGCACCTAACGCAATGGTAACTGGCACATTTGGTATTGTCGGTAAAGACATGACCATATCAGCCACAGCAAAGACACAAGATGCTGCCACAGGCGCTGCACCTTTTGATGCTTACTCAGGTGACTTGGAGATCGGTGGTTCAGTTTCAGCTATCGTAACAGCGATGGACTTCACCCTCACTAACAGCTTCGCCCCTACATTCGTAGTTGGTGACGACAGCGCCCCAGCACTTGAGGTTGGTGATGCAGTAGTTGAGGGTACTATCTCCGCTTACTTTGAGGATGCAGTACTTCTGAACCGCTTCATTAACGAGACAGAGACTTCCTTGAAGGTCACAGTTGGCGACAACGAAGGTACACCTAACACTATGGAGTTCCTATTCCCACGTTGTAAGATCAACTCTGCTGACGTAGGTGTAGACGGACCAACAAGTCGTGTAATAGCCCTGTCATTCGTTGCACTTCGTGACGATGCAGACCCCGGTACAGGGACAAGTTTGCAAATTACGCGTACATAAGAATCCTGTAGCTACAGGCGGGGAGTGTCGGTGTCGGGTCTGACGCTCCCCATTTTCCCACCCGACATAAGAGGAACCCGATATGGACTTAAAAGACCTGACCCCGAAGAGTGATAGCATTGAAGTAGAGATTAAGCACCCAATTACAGGTGAAGCTCTCAAGAATGATGACGACACTCCGATGACAATTACACTTCATGCTACCCACTCAAAAGAATACAAGAGTGTTATGCACGAACAGACCAACAGACGCCTAAAGGCAGCTAGTGCCACTGGCAAGGTAGACATTACCTCAGAAGAGCTAGAGGAAAACACCCTAGAGGTTTTAGCTAAGGCTACTAAATCTTGGAACCTTACCTTTGGTGGAGAGAAGCCAGAGTTAACTGTGGACGAAGCAAAGAAGCTGTACACAGAAGTGTTCTGGATCAAAGACCAGCTTGACGAGGGCATATCTAACTCAATGGGTTTTATGATGGGCTAGTCCAACAGCTACTTGATTACGCAGAACATGAGTTCTACCTTAACAAGTCTGATGATGGAACAACCTCAAGACGACAGCACTTAGAGCAAGTAGAGAAGCAGACTGGTCGTAGGCCAAAGGACTTAGATGGGCCACAATTCCCACGCCTCCTTTCTTATGTTTGGTCTGCTTTCTTAAACCTCAGTACAACTAGGTCTATGGGGTTCAATGGCCCAAATGCTATAACTTACCAAGAGATAAAAGCGTGGATGGAAGTGACCCTTACACCACTAGACGCAAGAGAGGTTGAGGTCGTAAAAGCCCTCGATACAATTTTTATGAGGTCCATGAATGGCTAACGTAGCAGAGTTTAATATCGACTTTACGGACCTTAAGGTTCTACACGACCACTTAAACAAGGCCGAAGGCAAGGTAGAGTTGCTTGCTACCTCTGCTAAGAAAGACTTTAAGAAATTGCAGTTGGCTATTGACCCTGTTAAAAGGGCCACCAAGGCTTTCACGGACCAAGTTCTTGTCGCACAGAAGGCTCTTGTTACAGGGCAAGCAAGTCAGAAAGAATACGCTCAAGTCTTTAAGCAGATACAAGCAAACGCCAATGCCGCTGGTCTAACCATTAACCAGTTTGGTCAAGTAGCTGATGTAAACACTCGCAAGATGAAACGATTTGGCGCTGTAGGTATGCAGCAAGTCGGTTATCAGGTACAGGATTTCGCGGTCCAAGTACAAGGTGGCACAAGCGTACTGGTTGCCCTTGGGCAACAGGGTTCTCAATTGTTGGGTATCTTCGGTCCAGCTGGTGCTATTGCTGGTATGATCCTCGCTATCGGTACTGGCCTTGCTGGTGCTTTCATGGCTGCTCGTGACGCATCTAGCAGTGCCACTGCGACAGTACTAAGTTACGGAGAAGCACTTAAACTTGCCAGAGAAAAGACACAGGAACTAACTGACGCTAATGCCTTCTTGTTATCTGGCATGAGAAGTATAGAAGAGTTTCAAATAACACAGGCCATAAGGAAGCTGGAAGAGAGTAAAGAACTTAAAGCAGAAATTATGACTGCTACTGGTAACATTAGTTCTGAAGACGCTACTGAGTACGTCAACAAGAAAGTAGATAAGAAGATAGCTGACCTCAAAGCGATGTTAGCATTGCTTTCGGAAGGTCTTGATACTAGCGAAGGAATAGAGAACGACAAAGATCGTGACGAACTGCGTGAGAATCTGGATCGACGTCTTGCAGCCTTGGCAAAAGAGCAGTCACTCAGATATGGCATGGCACAATTGTCTGAACGAGAGGCTTTGATATACAAACAACAAACTGAGATGGCCCAAGAACTATTAACTCTAAAAAAACTGGGCCTTGCCGTCGGAAGCGTAGAAGAAAAGCATGTCATAAAGATGATACAGGCAAGGCACGATGAGGAACTAGCTACATATGACTTGAAGAAAGCAGAGGAAGCTCTTGAGGAACAGAGGAAGTTAGACGCTGAAAACCAAAGGGCTAGGGCCGCGAGACTAAAAGAAGAGCTTAAACAAGCCTTGAAAGATAACGCAGATGTTCTGAAGTCAAGTAAAGCTATAGGTTCAGCTATGGAAGACGCCATGATGTCTATGGTTGATGGCACTAAGTCCGTTAAGGACGCTTTCAAAGACATGGCCTCAGCGATCATCAAAGACTTGTACCGCATCTATGTCGTAAAGAAGATCACAGGTATGATTACAGGTGCTATAGACGCTAAGTTCGCACCCGGAGTTGGTGAAGCCCAAGCGGCTGTTGCTGGTGCGGTAGCTAACGGTGGCCCAGTACAGGCTGGTCAAAGGTATGTAGTTGGTGAGCGTGGTCCAGAGATGTTCACCCCAAACGTAAGCGGGACTATCACACCTAACAGTCAGATGGGTGGTAACGGCGTAACTGTCGTGCAGAACATCAACATCTCAACAGGCGTACAACAAACTGTACGGGCTGAAATCCGACAAATGATGCCACAGATTGCACAGAGTGCTAAGGCTGCTGTTGTAGACAGTAAACGCCGTGGCGGTAACTATGGAAGGGCAATGGCGTAATGGCTATCTCATACCCACTCTCACTGCCTACAAACGTAGGTATGGCTAGTATCGAACTAAGGGCTAGGAACACTGTTGCTGTCTCTATGTCGCCGTTCACATACAAGCAACAGACACATTCCTACGATGGTCAGATGTGGGAAGCGGATATAACTCTACCACCTATGAATAGAGATGATGCTGAATCTTGGGTGTCGTTCCTAATGTCCCTTAAGGGTCGTTACGGCACCTTCTCGTTATACGACCCATCTGCTAGGTCCGCTAGGGGTACTGCTGAATCTATTAGAGTTACTGGTTCTACTGGAGACGACAGCCTTACTGTGGACAGTTCTGACGGTACACTAAAAGCTGGTGACTATATTCAGCTGGGGGATGCTTTAGATGCGACACTACATAAGGTTTTAGCTGACTACAATGGTTCTGGTAGCTTAGAGATATGGCCTAGACTGCGCAAGGATCGTACAAATGTATTGGCTGTATTAGATGACGCCGAAGGTGTGTTCCGTCTTTCCTCTAACGAGACAGCTTGGTCGGTTAACAACGCAAGTTTCTTTGGCATCTCCTTTGGTGCTACGGAGGTAATATAATGAGCCGTACAATAGATAGTGGTCTACTATCCGCCCTTACTGGTAACTATGTAA
>OBMK010003952.1_pt1 | contig 10003 bp, 10 predicted proteins | sample 1539081 | NCBI WGS metagenome assembly OBMK01 (sample SAMEA3355528, study PRJEB22509) | marine metagenome | biome: marine; feature: river plume; material: water | place: USA | collected 2010-08-07 | depth 0.5 m | reverse complement strand
CAGAAGGTCGAGTTAAATATGAGCGAAAATGGTTGGTTTGAAAGCTTGGATTTTGTAGAGAAAGAATCACTTAATTAGGGCGATACTTTTTCTATGCGTATATATAGCAATAATGTACAAATGCAGTAACAATCACACATGGGGGGAGTGCTGGACACGGTACCCTGTATACATACATACCCCTATGTCCCTTTAGGGGGGGTAGTTTTTAAAAATACGAAATGCAAAAAAATCAAATTCAAAAAATTGTAAAAACTTTCAAAACGAATCTCCCTCTTTACGCAAAACATTGTTTAAAAATTATAAATAAACAGGGGAAACTAATACCCTTTGAGTTCAATGAAGCTCAGAAATTATTAGATGACATGATCAACAAGCAATACGCTCATCATGGCAGGGTGAGAATCCTCATCTTAAAGTCTCGTCAAACGGGTATATCGACCTATTGCCAAGCACGAGGCTTTTGGAAGACGACAACCAATGAAAATCAAAACGCGGTAGTAGTATCCCATCTTAATGAATCCACAAAAGCTATCTTTGGAATGGTGCGTAATTTCTATGACAACCTACCCCACGCATTAGTAACACCAGATATTAAAGAACACACAAGTTCATCTATGGCTTTTAAGCATGGTTCACGTTGGAGGGTTGCGACCGCGAGGACAGGAGAGGTTGGTCGTGGTTGGACAACAAACTATTTGCATGGATCCGAGGTAGCCTTCTATCCGAACTCAGACATTATCCCCGGTTTGCTACAGACAGTCCCAGAAGCAGAGTCAGAAATTATGTTGGAGTCTACCGCGAATGGAGCAGGCGGATGGTTCTACGATGCGTGCATGAGAGCGTTGCGTGGCGAGGGCGAGTGGGAAATATGTTTCATACCTTGGTACATGATGGTGGACTACAGGCGTAAAGTAGATCCTTACTTTGAGTTAGAGCGTGAAGAAGAAGACGTGAAGCGTATGTATAATCTTGACGATGAACAAGTAATGTTTAGAAGACTAAAGATACAAGAGCTAGGTGGCGAAGACCTGTTCAGGCAAGAATACCCCTCTACCCCGCAAGAAGCGTTTCTGACTACAGGTAGATTATTTGTAGAGCCTAAGTTCATAGACCAGGCGGCAGTGGAATGCTATACCCCCGTTGAACGCCTCGATGTTCGCGATAATGATTTTGTCCCCCACGCGAAGGGGCTCCTAAAAATTTTCGAGAATCCAAGGGATTCTCTTAGATACTGTATTGGTGTTGATGTTGCGGAGGGCTTGGAGCATGGCGACTACTCCGTCATACAAGTGTTAGATCACTTGGGAAACCAAGTTGCGACCTGGACAGGGCACGTTGACCCGTTCGACCTTGCGGGCATTGTTTGTAAGATTGGCATTTACTACAACAAGGCTTGGACTTTAATTGAAAGAAACAATCACGGTCTAACCACAATAAGAAAAGCACAGGAACTTAACTACCCAAATCTATTTGTAGAACAAACCGTTGACGATGCGTATGTTGATAAGATGACAAGGCGTGCAGGTTTCTTAACAACGAGCAAGACAAAGCCTTTAATTATTGATAACTTAGCACACTTACTTCGTCAGGGAGAAAGTGGTATAGTTGATATGGAACTTATAGACGAGCTACGAACTTATGTGGTAGACGCTAGAGGAATAACAAATGCACAGAATGGTTGTTATGATGATAGAATAATGGCATACGCAATTGCTTTGTTTGGTTTGAATAGCATGCCAAGGAAGCACAGGCAGAATTTTAAAAGAACAAAAAAACAATATTTTTAAATGAAGATAAAAAACGAACTAGAACCCGGGGGAATTTCAGCAGCGGTTGATGTAGATGATCAAGAGCAAACTGAGCTTGACTCCCTAGGACAAATACTACAATCCAAATACATAGAGTACAAAGATGCTCGTGATGATATAGAGGATGATTGGATAGAAGACTTGCGAGCATTCATGGGTCAATACGATCCCGATGTTCTTGCGAAGATACAATCCAAGGGAGATAGATCCCAAGTCTATGTTGGCTTAACAAGAACCAAGGTACTTGCAGCCTTCTCAAGAATGACTGATCTATTATTCCAACCAGGTCAAAAATTCTTTTCAATAGAAGCAACACCTATAACTAAACAGCCCTTTGTAGAAAAAGAGCTCACCGAAAAAGCAGCCTTAGAAATAATGCAAGCCGCAGAGGTTGTAGACCCAGGACTTGTTGATGATTTAATCCAAGCGAGAATGAGAGAGTTGGAGACAGAGCTTGAAGAAGAAACAGAAAGAAGAGTAGAGAATATGGAAGAGGCTATTCTTGACCAAGCCATCGAAGGAAACTTAGAGGGTAAGATGAAGGATGCGATTATGGAGCAGGTCATCTTTGGTACTGGTGCGATGAAAGCTGGCACACTTAGAGTTGAGAAAGACCATAAGTGGGTTAAGACAGAAGAGGGCTTCGCGTTAGTCTACGAAGAAAGCCCAATGCCCGAAATGGAGGCTGTGTCTATATTTGATTTATATCCAGATCCTTTCGCTACATCCATGGACGACATGCGAGACATTTTTAGAAGACATATTATATCCCGACAAGAATTTATAGATCTAAAAGACTTCCCCGGATTTAACGGGGACATGATTGAGGAATGCCTAGACTCTCATCCAGAAGGAAACCATGACGAAGAGCAGCACGAGAAAGACAGAAGAAATATAGCTAATGTTAATGATAGGTCTACAGAAACAAACAAGTTTGAAATTACAGAGTTCTGGGGTTCATTAAATGGTTATGATCTTGAAGAGGTAGGTATAGAGTTCGAGGGTGATGCTGATTTATCTCAAGAGTATAGTGCCAATGTGTGGACTGTATCAGGAAAAGTAATTAAGGCACAACTTAACCCGCTACCGGGCGGTGTCATACCTTACTTCATTTTCCCATATGAAAAGAACCCACATGCATTCTGGGGTACAGGCGTGCCTAGAATGATGCGTGATTCACAAACCACAATGAACGCTGCTACAAGAATATACCTAGACAACGTAGCTCTATCATCTGGTCCTATGGTTGAGGTTAATACCGACATCATGGCTTCAGGTGAAGATCCAACAGATCTATATCCTTGGAGAGTATTCTTGCGAGAGGGTGGGGATGGGAATCAGCCCATGGTTAGATTCTATCAACCTCAATCTAATTCACCAGCCCTAGTATCGGTAATAGAATTATTTAGAAGGTTCGCGGATGAAACAACCGCGTTGCCATCATACACACACGGTCAAACACAGAGCTCGTTAAATAGAACTGCCACAGGTATATCTATATTAATGAGTAACGCTAACATTGTTCTGAAGTCAGTTATTAAAAACATTGACGACTATTTAACTAAGCCAATGATTCGATCACTGTATGACTGGAATATGACTTGGAATGATAACGAGTTAGTTAAATCAGATATGAGAGTTGTTGCAAAAGGATCCACCGCATTAATACAAAAAGAAGTACAGTCACAAAGACTACTACAGTTCTTATCACTAATTAATAATCCAATGGACGCTAATATGATTAAGAGAGATAAGCTCTTAACAGACATAGCTAAGTCATTAGATATTGATCCAGAAGAAGTAATTAAAAATGAAAAGGAGTTAATGGATGAGCAAGCACTACAACAAGCTATCCTTGCCAGCCAGCAAGGCGGTCAGGGCAATCAAATCCCAAATGCCGGGGGAGTGGCAGGACCTGATGTTGGAAATGGAACGCCTCCGCCAAATGGAGAGGGACCAGTTGGAAATAACGGAGGACTACCGCTTTAGCCAAGGGCGTTGCGACATCCTAAAATTTATAGTATCTTTGGATACAATTGCCACGAAGGTAATAGAAGCGTTAGGATCCCGAAGGGACACACCTAACATATATAGTTAATTTTATCGACACACCCACGAGGACCGAGAAAATGGAAAGAGAAAAAACTAGAGGCGAGTTAATCGCTGAAAGGCTTGAAAACGAAGCTGATGAGATGATGAAGCAAGTTGCTGAATCTAAGACGGAATCTGAAGTTGAATCTAAAGGGTTAGCTACTCAAGAAGATGAAACCACAGACACCCCCGAAGAGATTGAAGAGGAACTAGTAGAAACTTCACCCGATGAATCTCAGGAGACTGAAGACGCATCTGATCAGGAAGAACACGAGGTTCAGGAAGAAGATGTTAAATCTGATAAGGGTTTATTATCTGCTGACCAATGGGAAGAAAGGTACAAGAATGCTCAGGCACGAATGACCAAGGCTACCCAGAGAGAGAAAGAGCTTGAAGCCAAGATATCTGAAATGTCTAATAAGATAACAGCTATCGAAAGCATGAAGTCCGATACACGAATTGAAAGACAGAAAGAGGAAGTGAATGTTGACCTCGCTGAAATAGTCAAAGACTATCCAGAGATTGTTAAACCACTTCAACAATATGTTGATGCTCGCATCGCATCTGTTGATCAAAGAGTGAACCAGGCTACAGAAGAGGTCTTGAAGACTCAACGAGAGGAAGCGGATAAGAAGCATTACGGAGCTATTGCAGATGCACATCCTGACTGGAAATCTACATCAGGGAGTGAAGACTTTACTCTTTGGTTGGGAAGACAATCAAGAATGTGGCAGAGTGCGGCTAGTGAAGGTGATGCAGAGGATGTTATATCCCTCTTATCGAAATATAAAAAAGATTTAGGTCTGAATCCGAAAAGTGTTTCCAAAGCGGAATTAGTGGAGAAGGCGAAGCAGAATGTTGAACCAACTTTATCTAAGGCTAGGAAACAAAATACAGGTAGTAACAAAAGAATTTGGACTGCAAGTGAAATTGGCAAACTAAACGACAAACAGTTTAGAAAGCATGAGAAAGAAATTGATCAAGCCTATGCCGATGGAAGAGTGAAGCCCTAGTTAGTTTGTTGCTATTAAATTAATTTTTTTAAAAAGAGGTAATTATAATGGCATATTCAACATCTGGCGGAAGTTTTAGTTTCGCAAGTGGAGAAAATCATTTCATACCTGAAGTCTTCTCAAAGAAGTTACAAGCTAAGTTTTATGCTCAGACCATGTTGTCTGAAGTTACAACTAACGAGTACGAAGGAGAGATCTCAGGGTTAGGTAATAAGGTAAATATCAGAACAGTTCCTGCTGTAGCAGTGGCTGATTATTCTGGCTCTATTTCATATAGTGATGTAACATCATCTACTATTGAATTAGATATCAACAAGGCTAAAAGCTACGCTTTTAAAGTTGACGATATCTTAAGAGAACAAGCAGATATCGACTTCATGAATGAAGCAGCTAATGACGCAGCTCAAAACATGAAAATCGCTATTGAGCAAGATGTGTTCGCAAACGTAGCCGCTGGTTCGTCTTTAACAGACATCAACGCAACACCTGCTAACATTACAGCTTCAACTGTTCTAGGGCATATCTTAGACGCTGGTCAACAGCTTGATGAGAATAACATTCCAGAAGATGGAAGATTCATGATCATCAATCCTGCTGTTGCAACAGTGTTAAAGCAATCAGAACTAAGACAAGCATACTTAACTGGTGATAATGTATCTCCATTAAGAAATGGCTTTATTGGTACAGTTGATAGATTCAATATGTATGTATCTAACAACCTAAGCACATCAGGCGGAGTAACATCTGGTCTGTATGGGCATCCTAAAGCTGTCGCTTATGCTTCTCAAATGACTAACACTGAAACTGTAAGACTTGAGTCTTCATTCGGTGATGGCGTTAGAGGTTTGGCTGTATACGGATACAAAGTTATCCTTCCAACAGCTGTCGGCGAATTTAAGCTACAAACTGCTTAATACTAGCTATTGCTTAAAGGGAGTTTCGGCTCCCTTTTTTTTAGAAAAAAATAGATAGAACACTTATATTTATGGTATCTTTATTATGGTTAATCAAAGAAGGAACTACACATGACAAAAGACGAACTATTAAAATTAGCTAAAGAAGAACACAACGTTGCTTTAAATCCAAAAGAGAAACTTGCGGACCTAGAAGATAAGGTAGCTACATTAGAAGCAAATAAAGATGTGAAGGAAGTCAAGACTCCGAAGAAAAAAGAGTCTGTAAGTAAAGACCCTGTAGCATCAAGAAGTGAGCACGGCAAGGTTGTCCTTTGGAACCCACGCCACAGAGCAGAATTCTGGCAGTTTGTTCATGACAAGAAGCATCTAACAGAAGAAGAAATAAAAACACTAGGACTATAAATGGCAACTGTTAAAGTAATAGATTTAATTGATAGAGCTGAGGAGATCTTACAGGATACTACTAACGTAAGATGGTCCCAACAAACTCTATTAAACTATTTAAATGATGCTCAAAGAGAGGTCGTTTTATTTAGACCAGATGCAAATCCAATTAATGAAACATTTACTCTAACAGCAAATAGTGCAAAGCAGACATTACCAAGTGCGGCACTAAGACTAATATCCATTTATAAGAATACCAATCCAACAACAAAACCAATTACTAATATTGAAAGAAGGGTGTTGGATGATCAAATAGAAGATTGGCATGGAACCACAGGAACTAATGTTGAGCATTATGCTTACGACCCATTAGACCCAAAGGTATTCTATGTTTATCCTGGATCCGCAGCATCAGACGCAACAATAGATATTGTTTATAGCTCATCACCAACAGACATTACTATAGCTAATTTTACATCAACAGCAACCACAATATCCTTAGACGATGTTTATGCCAACTCTATATTAGACTTTATGTTATATAGGGCATATCAAAAAGACACTGAATACGCTGGAGACATGCAAAGAGCAGGGGTATATATGCAGTCATTCCAACAGTCTTTAGGAATTAAAAACCAAGTTGACGCAGGATCTACTCCAAAGCCGTCAACACCAACGCAATAGTGATTTATGGCAGTAGCAAAAAAGATAGATTCTTTAGTACCTAAAGTAAAAAGAGAAGCTCCTAACTGTCCATCATTTATTATTGTAGATGAAATAAGAAACACACTTATTGATTTTTGTATTAATACAGATATATACCTATCAGACCTTACTTTATTTCAAACGGTTACGGGTATTAATCAGTACGAGGCTGCTGACTTAGACATACCAATCGGATCAGAGCTTAACCATATAATAGATATTTTTTCGGAGTTTGGTGAATCGACCGTTCAGCTATCAGAAAAAAGCTTTACCAGGTTAGAACCAAAAGCACTTATAGGATCACCTTCAATATTTGACCTTTATGGGAAAGGTAGACCAAAGTATTATAGTCAAAAAGATCAAGAGACTATATTGTTTGCCCCAACCCCAGATAAAAACTATTCACTGTATACTCTCTATAGTCTAAAACCAACAGCAACAGCGACAACAATACCTAATATTATTGTAAATGAATATCAAGAAATGATTGTTCACGGTGCTCTTTATAGACTACAAATGATGAAAGATAGCCCATGGAGTGATGTTCAGGCAGCAGATCTTAATAAGAGATTGTACGATAAGGGCGAGGCACAGGCGGTTAGAAAATCTAAATATGGTTTAGTAGGTGCTCCGTTGACTATAAGATATCAGGAGTTTATATAGATGGCATATTCAGCAACAATTAAAGTGGTAGTAGGTGATACTCATCCAGAGTTAAACTTTACCCTTCGAGATTCAAATACCGCAGCTTCAGGAAAAGTTTTGGACGCTGAAGACGCCAATACTTTTGCTCCTATTGATTTAACTGGTTCTACAACTAGAGTAAGAATAAGAAAAATTGGAACTACGGCTATCTTGTCTACAATAACATGCACCCTTACCGCACCTACTGATGGTAAATGTACTATGGTATTTAATTCAGATACCTTTGAAACAGCTGGCTTCTACGAAGGAGAGATAGAGATCACAAAAGCAGATAGTAATATACAAACTATAAATGATTTACTAAAGTTTAATGTGAGAGATGATTTTGACTAATGGCTATAAGATTAGCTGTAGATTATGTAGACCTACAAGTTTCAGTAAAGACTCAAGAGATAGTCAATACTGTATCATTCTCTAGCGACTCAGCACCAAGTTTAACAACAGAGCTTTTAAATTATAGTCTGGGGGTAAGTCGCCAGATAATTGCCCCTATCTCTGGCATTCTTTTAGATTTCGTAAGCTTAGACTTAGATCTTGATTATCAAAATATCAATGTTGAAGTTCTTGTGGATTCGGATACCAAGAATCTATACTTCAGACCGGGTAATCCAAACGCAATTATTATATCTGTTGGCGAGGAAGCTCAGATACTTGTTGATAAGATATTCACTGACAGCCTATCTATGGGAGATGAGGATGCCGTTATAGGTGTTGGTTTATCAAAGACAGAGGCTATATCTTTGGCTGATGCTAGCCTAATAAGTTACAATAAGGTTGCCTCACCAGACTTAATAAGCTTTGCAGATAATCAGTCTATAGCAACCTCTTCTGTCAAAGAAGACGTATTATCATTATCTGAATCAAGCTCTTACTTCTTTGATAAAAACAACGCAGAAACCTTGTCTATGCTAGAGGCTAACTACAAGGTGTTTGGTAAGGCTTTTGTTGATTCGTTCCCTATGGCTGAGACCTTCTCAAGAATTGTTTCTTTCTCAAGGAGCTTTGCTGATGTCATTAGTTTGGATGATCTGGCTTCTATAGAAGATCCACTACAGACAGACACAAACCTTAACAAAGATAATGTTGCGTTCATGTCAGAACAGCATCTGTTTGATTATTCCACCTCTAAGTCAGATGAGATAACAATGGTTGAGGCTAAGGCTATAATATTATCAAGCCCTAAATCCGATACTGTTTCATTATCTGAATCAAATGTGATATCTTTAAGCAAGATTAAGGCGGATTCTTTTGCTATTTCAGAATCAATAAATATACTTATTATTCTGGGCGGAACTAGTGTATTTAACACTGCTGCTTTAAACACTAGTGCACTAAATTAGGAGTAACAAATGATAATTGATGATTTAAAATTAAAGGGTAGACTAGCTATTGCTATCAATGGCGAGACTGTCAGTGAAGTTGATAACATCGTTGTAACTACCGGGAAAGGATATGTAGCCAGCAGAATGAAAGATGCTACTGCTACAGCCATGTCCCACATGGGAATAGGAACTGGATCTACCGCAGCGGCAGCAGGTGATACGGCTTTAGGAAGTCAGTCTGTTAGATCAGCACTTACCTCAACAACTGTAAATACAAACGAAGTAACTTACGTTGCTACGTTCTCAGCAGGTTCGGGTACAGGAGCTATAACAGAAGCTGGTATTTTTAATGCCTCATCCTCTGGAACTATGCTTTGTAGAACAGTATTTTCAGTAGTTAACAAGGGTGCATCTGACTCAATGACAATTACTTGGACTGTAACAGTTTCGTAATTAAAATTTAAGGAGTAATTTGTGGCAGTTGTTTTCAAGAACAATGCAAAAACTACCCTCGCAGGTAATATAACCAACTCTGCAACTTCGATAACAGTTACAGATGGAAGTATATTCCCAAGTTTAAGCGGTGGGGATACGTTCTTTTGCACACTCGATGATGGAACCAATAATGAAATAGTTAGCGTTACTGCTAGAAGCGGTAATACTTTAACTGTTGTAAGAGCTCAGGACAGCACCACAGCTAAAACCTTTACCGCTGGAGATGCAGCAGAGCTAAGGCTTACTGCCGGGATCTTAAATATATTCTCCCAAACAGGCGTAGCTATAACCGATGAAATAGAAGCCTACCTAGATGCCAATGGAACCACCTTCCCAGACAACGTAAAAGCTCAGTTTGGAGCAGGTAATGATTTACAGATTTTTCACACAGGTTCTTATTCCGCAATTAAGGATGTCGGCACTGGTGCTTTGTTTGTAGGTGGCGATAACTATGTCGATATTGGTAACTCAGGTCTGTCGCAAACTCGTGCTAGGTTTTATGACAACACAGTTGAGCTTCGTTCGGGAGGTCAGATTAAACTAAACACAACCTCAACAGG
>OBMK010003947.1_pt1 | contig 10009 bp, 7 predicted proteins | sample 1539081 | NCBI WGS metagenome assembly OBMK01 (sample SAMEA3355528, study PRJEB22509) | marine metagenome | biome: marine; feature: river plume; material: water | place: USA | collected 2010-08-07 | depth 0.5 m | reverse complement strand
GTTCGCCTCTACTTAGATTATCAAAGTCTAAGTCACGACCATACTCTGTTATTTCTACGCCTAAATCACTTGCAAATTTTACATCATGTGGCAATCCTAACTTTTCTAAGTAGTGTGCCAGTCTATGATTTAAGTATGCAATGTTTTGATCTATAATACGTTTTCTTATAAAACTGTCTTTGCTGGTTAATAATTTGTGTAAGAAATCTTGGTGTTCTTGTAAATGTGTTAATTCGTTCATTAACTCAAATGTAATTTCCTGTAACCCAGATTGTTTTAGTCCTTCTATTTGTTCAATGTATGGGTTAACTTCGTTAACTTTTTCTTCTAATTGAGATCGCATAGTTTCTAAATTATGTTTGTGCTGTAATGCATCATCTTTTGACGCATAAAATAAAGTTGGTTTACTTGGTATCTCGCCAACCTCTATAATTTTTTTATCTGTAGTTTCAATTTTAGCACTAAGGTCATCCCAATGCGTTGTTTCACTTTCTATTTTTTCTTCTAATTCCTTAGTGTACTTTTCATGAGTATCTAAATGAGCAGTACCTTGTTCACAAGTAGGACAAATTCCTTCTAATGCTCGTTGTAAATTTATTTTTAGTTCGTCTAATGTTTTAGTACTTCTGCTATAACTTGCTGATGCAGTTTTATGTTCTTTTTGTAAACCAGTTAATGTTGCTTCCTGCTCTATTACTGCTTGTAATAATGCATGGCTATCAATTTCAGACTCAATATCGATTTGTTCAAAGTTAAGTATTGCTTCGCCGATCTCGTTTACTTTTTGGTCCTTGTTACGTTCCCATGCTTTACTGCGACTTTCAATTTCTTTAATGTTTTTATCAATACGTTGATTACTGTCCTCAACTGCTTTGATCCTAAACTCTTCTTCTTTGATACTGTCTCTGGTAACCTTTTGTCTTTCTTTTAATATTTCTGCTTTAGACGAAAGTTCAGTAATGCCTAACAACTGCTCAATCATATCTCGTTGGTCGTTGTTTTTCATTGACAAAAACGGCTCGGTATAAGTGTTCAATGCAATTAAGTGTTTGAACATGTTATGTGGGAAGCCAATAATTTTTTCTATTTCTTTTTGAGTCTCTCTACTGTCGCCTTGTTGTTCTTCAGTAAACGCATCTTCGCCATTGATTAACAAACGTAACACATTTGGTTTACGTCCTCTTTCAATACGATATTCTTTACCTTCAATTTCAAACTCAACGGTAGTAATCATTCCTTTACCGTTTGTTTTGTTAATTAAATTATCACGTCTAATGTTAGTTAGTGCTTCTCCATAGAGTGCATAACTAAGTGCATTAATAATTGTTGTTTTACCTGTACCGTTTCTACTACCGTCACCACCCATGTCTAAGTTGTGACCAAGCACAAGGGTTAGTTGGCAATTATCAAAATTTACTGCTTGTAGATTATTACCTACACTCATAAAGTTTTTTGCACTTACGTTTTTTATTTTTAGCATTATTCGGTATCTATACTGTTGTAGATGTTAATTAAAACATCTTTTTGGATTGTGTTTGATTCAATAGTGTCTAACTGTGCCAATACAATTTGGTTAACACTTTCAAATGTGATTTCGCCGCCTTCGTATTCTTCTTCCTCTTTAATAGGAACAAGTTGTAGTTCTCTGACATTATATTGCTCTGCAAATTTCTCTCTGATAAAGTTTGCTTCTTCGTATGAGATACTGATGTCTAACTTTACTCTTGCATAAGTGTATTCGTCTAATAATGTACTATGATCGTCTAACAAACGTCTTAAATTAAACACTTTATATTTTGGACATTCAGTCCAATTTACATATTGTGGCTCTCCGCCCCACTCAAGGAACATAGCACCACGTTCGTCATCGTCAACATCTGCATAATTATGTGGGAAAGCATTTCCTATATAATGTATATTATTTTTGTATTGACGTTTATGGAAATGTCCACTAAACACATACTCAGGACCACTAAGCATTTTATCATTAATGCCACCACCATGGTCTGGCATCTCTACCATTGCATTCATTTTAAAGTATGGAAGTTCAAAGTGCCCAAACATATACTTTACTTGCATCTTAGAAACAGTTTTATAATCGTCTCCTACAAGCCATGGTATAATAGCAACATCATCTTGTACTAAGAAATCATCACACATCACAAAGTTAGGCAAGTCTCGAGCAAACTCAATGCTGTTCAACTCTCTTTTGTCTTTGTAATAAAGATCGTGATTACCTGTAATGAAATATACTTTTTCAAAAGCATCATTAAGTTTCTTAAGATCTTTAATAGTAGCATTCATAGTAGCAACACTAATACTTGCTCTATGGTGATGCCAATCACCAAGAAATATGCATGTCTCGGCATCTCTGGCTTTTGCTTCTGCAATAAACCAGTCTATATATCTACTACAATCTTGTATGTGTAAGCGACTGTTCTGTTTTAGTCCGTAATGTATATCGGTAAAACAGGCCGCTGTCTTAAACAGTTGGCCCATAAAACTTACTCTGCGTTATTCTCGTTTTCAGCAATTTCCCTAAGTTGACGTAATTCGTTTTCATGTTGAATTTGTCTTCCGTAACTTGGTAAATGTCCTGAATCAATTAAAATATCATCTCTGATTGTCTGATTTCTTTTCTCGATATTGAGTACTCTGGTGAAACTGTTATTCACTGCCGCAGTATAATATGCAAATGGATTATCTGACTTTGCTTCGTTAAACTGTAATCCAATTTGAGATAACTGCACTAATGCTTGTCCTCTCATTTCGTCTACATAAGTATAACCTCTCCAGTTTGCTCTGTGCGAATATCTTTCAACAAGTTTTAAAAACATAGTTCCTAACTTGTTAGTAATCCTTCCGCAATCTGCTTCAAAGTGACCGTTACTCAAACTACCTTGCCAATGACTTCTTGCAACTTCTTTAACTTCGTCGTTAACGTATGCATAGTGCTTAAATGGTGGGAAGTTTACTTTAGCCTTTGTTTCTGCTTCATTTTTAGGATTTTTCTTCCTGCCAGGCTCTAACGGAATATGCGCCATACACATAACTCGGAAAACTAAATCTTCTTGTGCTATGCTTTTAGGATCTACCGCAAACTCTTTTTGTTTAGGTTTATTTTTATAATCATTTACATCATGGACTGCCATAGCGGCCTGATATGCAATTGATTGCATTTTTGATGCTCTGTTCTCACGAGCAACTTTAATGCTGTTTCTATTGATTTTGTCGACATCATCGAGAATCACATCATATTCAAAGTATTTGTCATCTGCAAGGTGGCAGTAAGTCATTTTACTTTTATGTATTTCTTTTAGTATGTCTTTGTTGTTTAGGTAATTTACCTTTTTAGGCTGTGCCATTAACTCTCCTCAAAATTATAATTCATTTATATTGTTAGTATTATACACAGTTATTGCGTATTGTCAATGTATATTTAGCCAGTTTTTTTCTTTATAGTATGTTTTAATGAAATGGATAAATAGTGTTATGCCAAATTTAAAAGATTTTTTAACAAGTTCGCTAACAGATGCCGCTAATCAAGGATTAGGAGCAATTGATAATAATGCAATACGTGGAGCAGTAGGTAGCCTATTAGGCGAAAAGGCTCATAGTGCATTATATCCAGGTACAGCAACACCGCCTCGAAACCCTGAGAACAACTTAGTGTTCGGAGCAAGAGAACTAAGTGAAATGGATATTAGACAAGAGTTATCTCAACAGAGTAACTTAGCGGCAAGCAGTATATCTACAAATCTAAACGAAGGCAAAGGTATCACAGAAAACTATGACTGGAGAGCAAGACTAAGACCTAAAAAAGCAGGAGCAACTGCTATTTACGGAATAGGTGGCGGTGGTGATCGTTCTATATTAGAACCACTTGCAGAAACAGGCGGCTTGGTGTGGCAATACACTCCTCAAATTTTTATGAGTGGTATGGCTAACTATAATAGTGCAGAATTGCATGGTAGTAACTATCCAATTAACACTTTTATAAACAGTACGCCTCCTACATTTCCAGTTACAGGCGACTTTACTGCTAATACTATTGCAGAAGCAAGATACTTAATGGCAGTAATACACTTTTTAAAATGTGTAACTAAAGCACACTTTGGTGATTCATCAGTTCGTTCCGGTACTTTTGGTACTCCGCCTCCAGTATTACTTTTTGAATACATGGGAGAAAATGGATTTAATAAAGTTCCTGTTGTGGTTAGAACGTATTCCATACAGTACCCAGATAACGTAGACTATGTTCCAGTTAAAGGTGGCTCCAGTGGCGATGATGTTACATTTGTTCCAACTGTAGCAAACATAACAGTTGACTTATTAGTAAATCATACACCACATAAATTGCGTAAGAAGTTTAGCATTGATTCATTGAGAAGTGGGCAAGGACTTAAGGATGGATTTGTATAATGGCTAAAAACAGTTTTTTAAATGCAGGAACATTGCAAGGTAGATTTACAGATGTAAATAAATTACCATCCGTACCAATGAGCCCATACGATGAAGAATACGTTATTTCAACAGACACAGACGAACGTCCCGACATACTTGCATATAAGTTATATGGTAGTGTTGATCTTTGGTGGGTGTTTGCATTAAGAAACCCAGACACAATCGTTGATCCTATTAGAGATTTTAAAGCAGGTACTGTTATTATGCTACCTTCGAGACAAGTAGTTGACGCATTGTCAGGAGCGTAAAGATGGCTGAAACTACACCACCTGTAGGCGAAACAGAAAATTCAGTTGCAACAACAAACAGATATTCAGGCAAAGTACAAGGCAATATTCTTGATCTATATGATGTCCCTACATACAATTTAAAACTATATGCAGTTACACTTGAAGCATTAGAAAATATTAAACTTAACGATTCCATAGATGATTTTAGTGCAGACTCTGACGCTGATGCCAGAGATGATTTTGCCAGTTCGGCAGTTGGAAAAAGCACAAAGGACTTTAAAACAGATCCAGAGAAAATGATTATCCTTGCACAAACAGGTGTTACCGCAGGTGTTAGCATAGACAACCTCGAAATAACTACTGTGCCTGGTGCAACGGCTAATGAGACTACTGCTACATTTAAAATAACACAACCTGGTGCGGCTGACTTTTTAGATCAACTGTGGATGACTGCAAACGAATTAGGAATTGAAGAGGCAAATAAATTACCATTAATTTTAGAAATAGACTTTCAGGGATATCAAGAATCATCAACTGAAAATATAGACGGTGCAAACTTTGATTCTGAAGGTGGACAAATAATACATATTGCTGGCCCTTATAGACATGTGCTAATGATGAAAAATTTCACAATTGATATCGGACCAGACGGTAGCGAATATAATTTTGAAACTGTAATACAAGACGACACCGCGTATGCAGACAACTACTTCAAAATTAATACAACGTTTGAGTCTAACGGCGGCACAATTACAGAACATTTGGAAGACATCGCAAGAAACATTAACCTATACAATGAAGAAAGAAAACTTGAAGGCTCTGAAAAGTCGTATGAAGTAGTTTGGGATCTTGAAAGTATGATTAGTGCAACCGAAAGTAGCGATGATGAAGAAAAAGAAACAGGTACTCCGGTAAACAAAAAGAATCCTTATATAACTAACGAGTCAGTATTAAACAATGTACAAAAAGCAGGTGATAGTTCTAAAAGTGCTGAACAAATTGAAGCAGATAAGCAGATAGATGCTCAAAAAGAAGTAACAGGTGATGCTGAAGAAACTTCTGCGCCAGTATCTATTAAACTTACGCACACAGAAGGAGACAGTTTATATGATTGTCTTGGTAGAGTATTATCTTTAAACACAGAATTCATGAGCCATGCTACTCGCACACGATTTGAAGCAGACGGTAAAGCAATTGGCGAATACGACAAGGAACAAACGCATGTTTGGTGGTACACCGTAAAAGCAAAAGTAACAATCAATCCAACTTTTGATGCAGTTTGCAATAGGTATTCAAAAACAATTAATTATAGACCATTAATAATAAGTACACCCAGTAATAAAACTGGCGTAACAGTTCAAGAACTACAAGATACTGATAAAAGCATTAAAAATTATGATATTACCAAAGCATACGAATATATGTACACTGGAAGAAACGATCAAATATTAAATGTAAACATATCCCATCGAAAAGGTCTTGCATTATTAGTACCGGCTAAAAAAGGCATGGATGGATACTCCGGCGCCAACTTGTATCTTGTGGATCAAGCAAAACCAGTTGACGAGGACGAAATTTCAAGTATAGGTGACTTGTTTGATTTGTTTAAAAAAGCCAAAAACATTTTTAACTCTCTTAAAGATATGAAAGGTGATGTGTTAGCAGAACTGGCAGGAACTGTGGAAGGCTTTGGACCAGACAAACTTAAAGAGATAATGGCCGACACAGCAGGACAGGCCGCACAAGATTTATCAAATGCGTTAGCAGGAGCATTAACAGGCGACGAAGAAGTAAAACGATTACTTAAAGGTAAGTTAACTGGTAACGACGACTCTCCTACAGAAAGCGATGATGAAAGACAAAAGCAAATAGACCAATACTACGAAATAGGTGACTATGAAGCAAAACCGTCAGGTTATAATTATGCAGTTGATTTATTAACTGGCACTAAAGAAACCAAATCTGAAGATTTAGCCGACAAAGGATCATCTGCCAAAAACGAAAAACCGGATATAGAATCTGGGGTGGCTCAAAAACAAATTGCAACCACTTATGCTGGCGCACAAACAAACATGTTTAACTATTTGTATAACCAAAATGCAGAGCCAAGCATACTACAAAGACTAACAATGGAAGTAAGAGGAGACCCATGGTATTTGGGAGACTCAGAAAGTGGAAGAGGAAACTTTTCTTATGATGAAGACGGTGATAACTTTTTTATTTTTGTGCTGAAGAACCCAAGACGTTTTGATATGTCTATGGATGAAGATGAGAACACTGGCGAATATTCTAATTTTAACACATCGTGGACAATGTCAGGACTATATCGATTAGTTAGAGCAGTTAATAATTTTAACAACGGCATATACACAACTGAAATCGAAGCAGTTAAAGAAACCGGAGTCGATTTATCCAACATGTCATCAGAAGATTTTGCTAACTATAACATATCAATAACAAAAGATATTTCTTCCTTACATGAAAAAGGACTTGGTGGCATTGCAGGACTTGGCTCGGACGGTGAAATAAGAGATCCTGTAGCATACTTGAACGGTAGGATTGCAGGTGCTGATCTGGGTGGTATGTCAAAAGAAAAGTACATTGACCAAATTGTTGCAAACGAGGCCAACGTAACATCGGAGTATGCTGATGCATGGAGAAAAGCACAAGGTGACGGTAACGGATAATGAATGATAGAGTAAACAGTTTAGGATCAACAAGTACGTTTCAACAAGCAATGATGGCCACAACTGGTAGTCAGTTGCAAGGTATATATGTTGCTAAAGTTATTGATAACGTTGATGCTAACTCATCAGGTAAATTATTAGTAACTATACCTGATTTACAATACGATGATGACGTAAACCAAAACTTTCATGCAAGATGGACTTCGCCTTTTGCAGGTTCAACTAATCCTGATCTAATTGGGCCAACTGTAGAAAGTTTTGACGAGTCTATGAAGACTTATGGCATGTGGATGCAACCACCCGACATTGGTAATTTGGTATTAGTTTGTTTCCCAAATAAAACAGTTGATTGCTACATTATTACTGCAACATTACCTGACCAGTTTAACTATATGATTCCAGGTATGCCAGGTGGCAGTACATTCCAAGCAGGATCTTTTAATCTTCCTACATCAGAAAAGAATAAACTTTCCGCAGACGAGAGATTAGTTAATCCTCAAAGGCCTGCTCATCATCCGTTTGCAGAAGCAATTACTAAGCAAGGACTTATAAACGATCCAGTAAGAGGTATTTCATCATCAGGTGCAAAACGAGAATCACCAAGTGATGTATTTGGTATTTTAACCAAGGGTATTAGAGACCCAGAAAACCAATCAATAATGCTTCAAGCAGGTCATCAGTTTATAATGGATGATAATGCAGATAGCAAAAATATAAGATTAAGAACAGGTGGTGGTAATCAAATACTGCTCGACGATACTAATGGCATAATTTATTTAATAAACAAAGACGGTAAAGCATGGGTTGAATTAGACATGTTAGGAAATATTAATTTCTTTGGTGAAGGCGATATATCGTTTAGAGCAAAAAAGAATTTTAATCTTAGAGCAGATAAGAACATTAATATTGAAGCAGGGCAAGACTTAAATTTAAAAGCCACTGGCGATAACATGGGCGGCAAATATATGGGTATTCCAGACTTAGGAATACTACCAATACCTCCACTTGGAGTTGGCGGAAATATTCGTATAGAATCTACAGCAGATACAAGTATATATGCAAACTTAAATGCACAATTAACAGCAGGTGGTGGAGACATAGACGTTAATGCCGCAGGTAGCATCAGAGAAAGTGGATTAAAACTGGATCAAACAATAGGTCTCGGTGGGATAAGCACAATTTCAATGGGGGCTCATCAAACAATTAGTGCTCTTGGAACAACACTTACTTCAGCAGGTCCTATTGCGGCATTAGGCTCGTTAATATTATTAAATAGCGGAGCCGGTCCTACTCCTATACCAGCAATTCCAGCCATACCTGCACCGCAGATAGGTGCAAGTGAACATCAGGATCAGTCATCTGCTCCACCAGAATACAAACGTGACGATGAAGTTGTTTTACCAAATGGCGGACAAAGACCTGAACAAGGGCCAAGTATTAAAAGTATTGTAGGAACAATGATAACAGCAGAACCATACGATGGCCACGCTCAATACACACCCGAATCGGAAAACCCTGAGTCGTTAGAAGAAGATGAATCAGCAGACAATGAAGCAAATCCAGAACAAGCCGGATTGGCAAGTGTTACTGCTGGAGCCGAAAGTGCATTAGACTCAGTTACAGGCGCAATTAATGACGCCAAATCAGAATTACAAGGAGAGCTCGACGGATTGAAAAATCTTTTACCAGCAGAATTATCAAACTTTGATTTAGCAGGGTTAAAGAACTTACAAAGTATTGATGGCATGATGAATATGGCAAATTCTTTAGGCATAACAATTCCGCCATTGCGTTTCCCTACATCAAACGCTCTTTCGCAAAAAATTATCGGGCAAGTAAAAAAATTACAAGAGCTTGAAGCAGAACTAAGTGCATTTGCATTGGACATACAGAACAAAGCACTAAGTTTACAAGATGAAATTGTTGGAGAAATAACAGGAAAAGTTGATGAGGCTGTTAAAGAAGCAACTGATGAAATAAAAGCGGCAACAACTAAACCAGCAACACCACCAGCAACGGGCGGATAACTATGGCACTAATATACGAAAATACAGCAACTTCATTAATAAACCTAATTGCAGAAAAACTCGATGCTAAAGGAATTGACTTAGTTGTAGACGGCACAACTTATATCTATATAGATAGAAAAACTGGAATTAAAGTTGTAGACTTTAAAAATGGTTTAGGACCAATTAGTTCAGCATTAGCACTTAATGGTGATTTAATAGAAATTGGAGAATTAGTACAACAGGCATTACCTGGTGTAGTACTAAGCGACAATCAAATGTCTGCTCTGACAAGTTTTGCTCATCACATAGGTATTGATAATTTTACTAAATCTAAAGTGTTCGATGACCTTACACAAACACCACCAGATTATTTGGCCGTACCAGCACATATGAAAAGATGGAGAGTAGGCACATCAGGTGGCAGTAAAAAACCAAAAGTAAGACAAGATTATGTTGATAGAAGAAAGTATGAAGGTGTATTGTTTAACACACCGGATGCTGTTGAAATAGGACATTTGTTAAAGAATAAGTCTTCGGCAACTTTTGCACAATTGGCATCACAATTAATAACTTGTAACTTACAATATATTGCAAGAGGCGGAATAAATCTTTAAACGTT
>OBMK010003945.1_pt1 | contig 10011 bp, 11 predicted proteins | sample 1539081 | NCBI WGS metagenome assembly OBMK01 (sample SAMEA3355528, study PRJEB22509) | marine metagenome | biome: marine; feature: river plume; material: water | place: USA | collected 2010-08-07 | depth 0.5 m | reverse complement strand
CACGACAGGGGCCGCCCTGGCGGTGACGGCGGCGCTGCGGACCCTGGCCTATCCCCTCCCGACGGCCTGGGGCCTCCTGGGCGCCTTCGTCGCGGAACAGGCGGAAAAGCCGGCGGTGGCCTTCACGGCCCTGGCCGGCGCCGTGATCCTGCTCGTCGGCGGCGTCCTTCTCGTGTTCCGCCTCAAGCCTGGAGTCGAACGCGCCGCCTAGGTCGAGGTCGAGGGCGGAACCGCCTTGCCCGCCCCCACGTCAAAGGCGCCGTCCTCGTCATAGCCGACGCTGCCGACGCCGGTCGCCTCTCCGGTCATCCGCTGGCGGCGGCTGGCCAGGGCCGCCTCCGGCGCCGCCGCATCCATCTTCCGCGTCGTTTCGGGATCGTTGGACCGGTCCATCTGCTGGTGCTCGGCGGGGCTGGGCTTGGTCAGATCGTGGGAGGCCATCAGATGCCCTCCCCGTCTTCCTCGGTCTCCTCGACCTCCTTTTGCGCCTCTTCGGCCATGGCGGAGGCGCCGGCGTCGTCGGCGGCGATCTCGGCGCGGTCGTCCTCTTCCGGGGCGGCGGCAGGGTCGTTGGGGGTGTCGGTCATGCGGATGCTCCTTTGTCGCCAGGAGACAATGGCGCGGCGCCCGACCCGTTCCGTCCGTCCGTCCCTGGCTCAGATCGCGGCCGCGACATCACAGGTCGGCGCCGAGTCTCAGGCCAGAACGCCCAAAATGCTGTCTGGAATGTAGCTTATCGGCCCGTCTGCCGTTAGAAGGCGCGGCCATGAGCGCTCCCCAGAAGACCATGGCCGAACTGGCCGCCGAATACGGCCTGGCCCCGAACGAATATCAGGTCGTCCTCGACCGGCTGGGCCGCGAGCCCAATCAGGTGGAACTGGGCGTCTTCTCGGTCATGTGGTCCGAGCACTGCTCCTACAAATCCTCCAAGATCCACCTGGGCAAGTTCCCCACCACCGGCGAGCGCGTCATCTGCGGTCCGGGCGAGAACGCCGGCGTGATCGACATCGACGACGGCGACGCCTGCATCTTCAAGATGGAGAGCCACAACCACCCCTCCTATATCGAACCCTATCAGGGCGCGGCGACGGGCGTGGGCGGCATCATGCGCGACGTCTTCACCATGGGCGCCCGGCCGGTGGCCCTGCTGAACGCCCTGCGCTTCGGCGACCCGTCGCACGAAAAGACCAAGCGCCTGGTCAAGGGCGTCGTCTCGGGCATCGGCGGCTACGGCAACTGCGTCGGGGTGCCGACCGTGGCGGGCGAGACCAACTTCCACGCCGGCTACAACGGCAACATCCTGGTCAACGCCATGTGCGTCGGCCTGGCCAAGTCCGACGCCATCTTCTACTCGGCTGCGCCCTCGGCGGGCCTGTCGGTCGTCTATTTCGGCTCCAAGACCGGCCGCGACGGCATCCACGGCGCAACCATGTCCTCGGCCGAGTTCGACGATGAGTCGGAATCGAAACGCCCCACCGTCCAGGTCGGCGACCCCTTCGCCGAGAAGCTGCTGATCGAGGCGACCCTCGAACTGATGGCCTCGGGCGCCGTCGCCGCCATCCAGGACATGGGCGCGGCCGGCCTGACCTCCTCCTCGGTCGAGATGGCCGGCAAGGGCGGCGTCGGCATCGAGCTGAACATGGACGCCGTGCCCCAGCGCGAAGAGGGCATGACCGCCTATGAGATGATGCTGTCGGAAAGTCAGGAGCGCATGCTGGCGGTCCTGAAACCCGGCCGCGAGGAAGACGGCCACCGCATCTTCAAAAAGTGGGGCCTGGACGCCGCCGTCATCGGCGTCACCACCGACACCGGCCGGCTGGTGCTGAAGCATCACGGCGAAACGGTCTGCGACGTGCCGCTCGCCCCCCTGTTCGACGACGCCCCCCTGTACGACCGCCCGTGGGTTCAGCCCGCGCTTCAGCCGAAGCTGAACCACGCCGACATACCCGCCCCCGAAAACTGGGCCGATGCGGTGATGAAGGTCGTCGCCTGCCCCGACATGGCCTCCAAGCGCTGGATCTGGGAACAGTACGACCGCCACGTCATGGCCGACACGCTTCAGGACTCGGCCACCGGCGCCGACGCCGGCGTGGTCCGCGTCCACGGCACCGACAAGGGTCTGGCCGTGACCAGCGACTGCACCCCCCGCTATGTCCAGAACGACCCCTACGAGGGCGGCAAACAGGCGGTGGCCGAGGCCTGGCGCAACCTGACCGCCGTCGGCTCGCGCCCCATCGCCATCACCGACAATCTGAACTTCGGCAACCCGCAGCGGCCCGAGATCATGGGCCAGATCGTCCGCGCCATCGACGGCATGGCCGAGGCCTGCCGCGAGCTGTCCTTCCCCGTCGTCTCGGGCAATGTCAGCCTCTATAACGAGACCAACGGCGTCGCCATTCCGCCCACCCCGACCGTGGGCGCCGTGGGCCTGCTGCCCAACTACGATGTGGTGACCGGCTTCTCCGGCATGGCCGCGGGCGACGCGCTCGTCCTGATCGGCCAGACCGTCGGCGAACTGGGCGCCTCCCTCTATCTGCGCGAGGTCCTGGGCCGCGAGGACGGCGCCCCGCCGCCCGTCGACCTGAAGCTGGAGAAGAAGACCGGCGACTTCGTGCGCGACCTGATCGAGGCCGGCGACCTGACCGTGGTCCACGACCTGTCCGACGGCGGCCTGATCGGCGCCGCCGCCGACCTAGTCCTGGCCTCCGACGTCGGCGTGACGCTCGACGCCTCCAGCGCCGCCCACGCCCACATCTTCCTGTTCGGAGAGGACCAGGCCCGCTATCTGGTCGCCGTTCCCGACGCCGACGCCCTGATCGCCAAGGCCCAGGCCGCCGGCCTGCACGCCTCGGTCGTCGGCCACGCCGGCGGCGACGCCTTCGCCTCTCGCGGCGACAAGGGTGAACTGTTCAGCATTCCCGTCGCCGACCTGCGTGAATGGCACGAGGGCTGGATGCCGGGCTGGCTCGGCGACGCGGCCTGAGCCGTCTGGACTAGCCGGGTTACAAACGGATAAGGGCCGTCGCACGGCGGCCCTTGTTCAGCCTCGACCGGACCCCAAGTCTAGGGCCTTACTGGAGGCATGGACATGACCCTGGCTGCCGACGCCGTCTTCCGCCCCGCCATTCCGCCCCGTCGCACGGGCGGCCCGCTGTCCCTGTTGCCCTTCCTGTGGATCAGCTGGCGCGATCCGATCCGCATGTGGTCCGAGCGGCATTTCACCGAGCCGCAGCTGTACGGAAACAGCGCCTTCGGCGAGATCCTGGTGGTCAGCCACCCCGAGGGCGTCCGCCACGTCCTGACAGAAAATGCATCAAGCTATGTGAAGGGCGACCTGCAACGCCGCGTCCTCGGTCCCATGCTGGCCGAGGGCCTGCTGCTGACCGAGGGGGACGCCTGGCGCCGCGTCCGGCGCATCCTGGCGCCGCTTTTCACCCCCGCAAAGATGGCCACCCTGAACGCCCGTATGGCGGAGGTTTGTCAGGCGCGCGTCGCCGGCTGGTCCCTGTCTGCGCGCGGCCGGGTGCTGGATATCGACAGCGAGATGTCGGGCCTGACCTTCGACATCCTGTCGGCTACCATGTTCTCCGACGAACTGGGCGGCGAGGCCCGCGGCTTCGAACGCGCCCTGAATCAGTTCCTGGCCAACGGCGCCCGCATCGATCCGCTGGACGTGCTGGGCGCGCCGGACTGGGCGCCCCGTCTGGGTCGTCTGGCCAGTTTCGGTTCGGCCCGCTTCTTCGAACAGCGCGTCACCCGCTTGGTCGAGGCCCGCCGCGCCCGCATCGAGGCTGGGGACATGCCGCCCCAAGACCTGCTCAGCGCCCTGCTGCTGGCCCGCGACGAGAACGGCGGACCCGGCCTGTCTGACGAAGAAGTCGCCGCCAACATCCTGACCTTCATTCTGGCGGGGCATGAGACCACGGCCCGCGCCCTGGGCTGGACCCTGCACCTGCTGTCGCGCCAGCCTGAGTACATGGCCCGGCTCCAGGCCGAGGCCGACGCCTTCGACGTCTCCGATCCGCAATGGGCCGAGGCCCTGCCCTGGACCCGCGCCGTGCTGGACGAGACCATGCGCCTGTTCCCGCCCGCCCCGACCATGGCCCGCAAGGCCCTGGCCGACGACGAGATCGGCGGCCAGCCGATCAAGGCCGGCGCCACCGTCATCATCTCCCCGTGGATCCTGCAACGCCACAGCCTGCTGTGGGAAGACCCTGACGCCTTCAAGCCCGAACGCTTCCTGCCCCAGAACCGCAAGTCCATCGACCGCTACGCCTACATCCCCTTCAGCGCCGGCCCCCGCGTCTGCATCGGCGCCGCCTTCGCCATTCAGGAGGCGGTGATCGCCCTGGCCTCCATCCTGCGCGCCGCCGAGATCGAGCCGATCACGACGATCGAACCCCGCCCCGTGCACCAGATCACCCTGCGCAGTCGCGAACCGATGCGACTTCGGCTGCGGATGCGCCGAGGCTGAAGAATTCACGCGACGGAATTCGCCGCCCGGCGCGTTAAACACAGGTGTCGCCGACCGGGCGCCATTGTTCAGCTTGCCATCAGCTTCAGGACGACCGCGCTGCGAACCGCCATTCTGCTGCCGCCGGGTTCGCTCTTCTCCGAAGCGCGCCCCAACTCCATGGAGACGGTCGTGCGGACGCTCGCCCGCTGCGATCATGATCCAGACACCCGAATTCTCTGCCAGGAGGGCGCCCAGGACCACAACGCCTCCCGCGTGATCGCCCTTCCACGACGCAACACCCAACAGAGTCTGTTCGACGCCCTGCGCGCGCTTCAGCCGGAACTGATCGAACACCATCAGCAGGTGAAACAGGCCCTGGCCGTTTCGGCGCGTTTCCCCCAGGCGGTGCATGTCCTTTATCGACACAATGCATTGAAGCCCGCGCGCCGGTGGTTTGATCGGTGGCGCTACGCCTTGCGCTACAGCCGGATGGACGGCTTCATCTTCGTCAGCCAGGCGGAGAGGACGGCCTTCGCCCGGACCTATCCGCAGCTGGCCGATCGCGCCCACGCCGTGCCCAATCCCATCGACGCCGGCGCCTGGCTGGCGCCGCCCGAAGATCGCCAGCCGATCATCGCCTTCGCCGGGCGGGCCATGCCGGAAAAGGGATTGGACGTCCTGTGCGCCGCCTTGCCGGCCGTGCTGGACAGCCACCCGAGCTGGCGCGCGGTCCTGATGTTGAACGACTGGGCCGCGCACGCGGACTGGGCCGCCCCGCATCTCACGCCGCTTCAGCGGTTTGGCCCCCGGGTCGCCGTCCTGCGGTCCGCCCCGCTGGACCAGGTTCGCGAACAGATGAAATCCGCCGCCATCGCCGTGACGCCCTCGACCTGGGACGAGCCCTTCGGTTTGACGGCGGTGGAAGCCCATGCGGCGGGCGCCGCCCTTATATCATCGGGGCGCGGCGGCCTTCGCGAAGCCAGCGGCGACCACGCCCACTATCTGGAGGCCGTGACCCCCCGGCATCTGGTCGCGGCGTTGGACGCCTTGATCCGGGAGCCGAACCGCCGCCTGGCCCTGGCCCGCGCGGCCCAGCACTATGTGCTCAAGACCCATACGCCCGAAAGGCGCGCCGCTGAACTGGCCCAGGTGCGCCGCCAGTTGGTCGAAAGCCGGAAACGCCGAGACGCGGCCTGACGCCCCCCGCAGTCGGAAGACCTGTCACATTGTAGGGATAAAGGCGACGAAAACTCAGGATGCGCTGATGACCCGCCTCGCTCTTTCCCGCCGTTCCATGCTTGCGGCTTTCGGCGGCGGCCTGGCCCTGTCGCCGACCGGCCCCGCCCTGGCCCAGGCCGTGTTCGATGTGAATCCCTTCCGGCTGGGCGTGACGGCGGGCGACCCGCTCCCGGACGGCTTCGTCATCTGGACGCGCCTGGCCCCCGACCCGCTCGCCTACGGTTCCGGCATGCCCAAGGCGCCCGTCGCCGTGAAGTGGGAGGTCGCCGCCGACCGGGGTTTCAACACCGTCGTCCGTTCCGGCGAGGCGATCGCCCGGCCCGAGCTGGGCCATTCCGTCCATGTCGAGGTCGAGGGGCTGGAGCCCGCCCGTCCCTATTTCTACCGCTTCCAGTGCGGGACCGAGCGCAGCGGCGTCGGCCGCGCCAAGACCGCCCCCCTGGCCGGCGCCTCCGTCTCGGCCGTCCGCTTCGGCGTCGCCGGCTGCCAGGACTATGAGCAGGGCTATTACACCGCTCACCGCAAGATGGCGGACGAGGAGCTGGATTTCATCTTCTGCTACGGCGACTACATCTATGAGGGCCGCGGCAATCCCATCTACCAGTCGGGCGCCGGTCCGCAGGACAACACCCGCGTCCACCTGGGCGGCGAGGTCTACAGCCTGGACGACTATCGCCGCCGCTATTCCCAGTACACCATGGACGCCGACCTTCAGGCCTCGCGCGCCTCGGCCGCCTGGTTCTGCACCTATGACGACCACGAGGTGGACAACAACTGGGTCGGCGACATTGATCAGGACGATACGCCGCCCGAAGTCTTCCTGCTGCGTCGCGCCGCCGCCATGCAGGCTTTCTACGAATTCATGCCGATGCGGAAGTCGGCCTTCCCGCGCGGCGCGGGCATGCAGGCCTATCGCCGGGCCCAGTACGGCGATTTGCTGGACGTCGCCTTCCTGGACACACGCCAGTATCGCACGGACCAGCCCTGCAATGACCGCTTCAACGCCGCCTGCCCCGGCATAGAGGCGACGACGGCCCAGGTTCTGGGCCACGCTCAGGAAGCTTGGCTGCTGACCAACCTCGACCGGTCCAAGGCCCGATGGAAGGCCCTGGCTCAACAGGTCATGATGATGGACCTGAACCGCAACACCTCCGGCGGCCAGGGGGTCAACACCGACAGCTGGGCCGGCTATCGTGTGCCGCGCAACCGGCTGCTGAGCCACATCCGCGACCGCCGCATCGACAATGTCGTGGTCCTGACCGGCGACGAGCATCAGAACTATGCGGGCGGTCTGTGGCTTGACGGCAGCCAGCCCGAGGGCGCCCCCATCGCGGTCGAGTTCGTCGGCACCTCGATCAGCTCGCGCGGCGACGGATCGGACCGCGGCGCCGACTACGACCGGTTTATGGCCGTCAATCCCCAGCTGAAGTTCCGCAACTCCCAGCGCGGCTATGTGGTCTGTGAAGCCACGCCGACCGTCTGGACCACTCAATTCAAGGTTTTGGACAAGGTGTCGGACCGCTCGGGCGTGCTGACGACCCGCCAGACCTTCGCGATCGAGGCGGGATCGAACACGCTGACGCCGGCGTGATGACCTCACATAGGCTGGAGCCTATGGACAGGATATAGCCTCTCAGCTATATAGCGACATGCCATGGGCCGTCAGCAACCATGATGAGTTCGACCCAGAGTTCGACGCCCTCCCAGTCGAAGTCCAGGACGAGCTATTGGCGATGACGGCGCTGTTGGAAGTCTATGGGCCCCGGCTGGGCCGCCCCCATGCCGACACCCTGGCAGGGTCAAGGCACGCCAACATGAAGGAACTTCGGTTCAAGGCGGCCGACGGGGTCTGGCGGGTTGCGTTCGCATTTGATCCGGAGCGGCAGGCCATCCTGCTGGTCGCCGGCGACAAGGCAGGCGCGGCCCAGAAGCGATTCTACAAAGGCCTTATCGCCAAGGCGGACAGCCGGTTCACCAGCCACTTGAGGGCGTTGAAGGAGACATAAGATGGGTCGCACGCGCGAAGAGATCATGGCTGCGCTGCCGGAGGCCCGGCGGACGCGCATCGACGCCCGCGCCGCCGAACTCGTGGGCGAAGTGGAAGGCCTGAAGGCGTTGCGCGAGCTCGCCGAACGCAGCCAGGAGCAGATCGCCCAGGCGCTTGGAGTAAAGCAGCCTTCGGTGCTCAAGATGGAACGCCAGGCCGATCTCTACCTGTCCACTCTGCGCCGGTTCGTCGAGGCGGCCGGCGGCACCCTTGAACTGCGCGTCGAACTGCCCGGAAAGGGCGTCCTTCACCTCACGGGCATGGGCGACATCAGCCACTGAGATAGGATCCGCCTCGGCCAGGAGAGCGCGGCGACTTCTCCCGTGCGGATCAGAGAACCGGCACCGCCTGGCTCAGCCGCCCGCCGACCCGGATCGGCTCGACCCGCGTCGCCAGCCCCGTCCGGTCGTCCGTCTCCACGAAGACGCCGCACACGGTGGCCGGCCCGGACGCCGGCGTATAGCGCCCGCCCGAAATCCGGGTGGTGAAACGGCGCAGCGGCTCTTCCTTTTCGTTGCCGATGACGCTGTCATAGTCGCAGCAGCCGCCGGCGTCGGTCTGATAGGCCGTGCCGCCCGGAAGGATCTGGCAGTCGGCGGTCGGGACGTGGGTATGGGTGCCGACCACCAGCGACGCTCGCCCGTCGCAGAAATGGCCCATGGCCATCTTCTCGCTGGTCGCCTCGCAGTGCATGTCGACGATGACCGCGTCGGCCACGGCCCCCAGGGGCGCCGCCGCCAGCTCGCGTTCCACCGCCCCGAACGGATCGTCCATCGGGTCCATATGCACCCGGCCCAGCACATTCATCACCAAGACGGTGCGGCCCGTGTCGGTCTCGAACAGATTGGCCCCGGCGCCCGGCGCATCCATCAGCCGCGGATAGTTGGCCGGCCGGATCAGACGCGGCTCGCGCACGATATAGGTCAGGGCCTCGCGCTGGTCCCACGAGTGATTGCCCAGGGTCAGGCAGTCCGCCCCCGCCATGAACAGCTCACGCGCCGTATTCTCGGTAATGCCGAAGCCGCCCGCGGCGTTCTCGGCGTTCACCACCACGAAGTCCAGCTTCAGGTCGCGCTTCAGGCCCGGAAGATGATCGCTGATCCCGTCACGGCCGGACTTGCCGATAACGTCGCCGAAAAACGCCAATCTCATTCGTGTACGCCTTTACCAACATCCGACCAGTCCTCGACCCTTAGGCCGGCAACGCGCTCGAACTCGCCAGTGTTGCGGGTGACGACGGTCAGCCCCCGACTGCGAGCATGACCCGCAATCTGATAGTCATAAGGTCCGATGGGGCGACCGCGACGCTCCAGATCCGCACGGATAGCCGCCGTATGCCGGGCCGCATCTTCGTCGAAAGCAAGAATGTCCAGCCGCGCGAGGAACGACTCCAGCCGTTCGGCGCGACGAGAGTCCGCGAGCTTGCTGGGTCCAACCGCCAGTTCCATGACGACCACCGTCGATACATGAAGCGGCTCGTGCTCAGACCTCAGACGCGCATTCAACGCAGCGCTGCGGCCCCGCAGGATTTCGATACAGATGCTGGTGTCCAGCATATAGCCGGTGCTCACCAGTCCTCCCGCTTCTGCATCTCGGGCTGGTCGCGATCCGGCCAATCCGAAATGCCGGGCTGGTCGAGAAAGTCATCCCACAGCGCATCCACCGGCACCAGGCGCAGGCTCTTGCCCTCCTTGATGACGCGAAGCTCCTTCACGTCATCGGGAAAAGCCACGGCCTTGGGCAGTCGCACGGCCTGCGAGCGATTGGACTTGAAGACCGTGGCTTTCAGCGGGGCGCTCATGGCCTCCCTATCGGCTTGCTGCACGGATATGTCAATGGCATATCCCTCAGAACGCCCGATACCCCGCCTCGGTCAGCACCCCGTGCAGCCGCATGTCGTGCGCCTCCAGGCGCAGCGCCTCCACCGCCTGCCCCGCATAGGCGAAACCCACCCGGATCACCTCGGGCCGGGCCGCGAAGGTGCGGTCGTAGAAGCCGCCGCCCTGCCCCAGCCGGCCCCCGGACGCGTCGAAGGCCAGTAGCGGCGTAATGATCAGGTCCGGCTCCACCACCTCCGTCAGCGGCAGGGGCGCGGGACAGCCGGCGGCGTCCAGCTCCAGCGGCTCGCCCGGCGACCAGGTGCGAAAGACCATGGGCGCGTCCCGCTCCAGCACCACCGGAAGGCACAGCCGCCGCCCCGCCGCCTCCAGCGCCACAGCCAGGGCCCCGGTGTCCAGCTCGGACCCCATGGCGCGATAGAGGGCGACGA
>OBMK010003923.1_pt1 | contig 10040 bp, 9 predicted proteins | sample 1539081 | NCBI WGS metagenome assembly OBMK01 (sample SAMEA3355528, study PRJEB22509) | marine metagenome | biome: marine; feature: river plume; material: water | place: USA | collected 2010-08-07 | depth 0.5 m | reverse complement strand
ATGATTCCCTGGCTGCTGATTGCGGGATTGATGTCCCAGAGCGGTCGGTCGATAGCCGATATGGTGGCGGCGCGAGCGCTCGCGTTTCCGTGTTCCGGGGAGATTAATTCAACCGTCACCGATCCGGTTGCGCTGTTGAGTGCAGTTGAAGATCGCTATGCTGATCAGTCGCTTTTGATTGAGCGGCTCGATGGATTGGGGATGGAGTTTGATGATTGGCGGTTCAATCTGCGCCTGTCCAATACTGAGCCGGTAGTGCGACTCAACGTGGAGTCTCGCGGCGATGAGGCGCTGATGAAAGCAAAAACCGAAGAGTTATTGGCGCTGATTGGCGCTTAACGTCTTATTTTTCGTTCGCTTGATGCCAGGCCAGCGCCGCTTGCCGTGTCGCGGGGTCGAGTGCATCTGAATCAACTGATGCAGCAGCAGTCTGCAGTAAAGGCTCTATTGTCGCCGCAATTTCCTTGCCCAATTCCACGCCCCATTGATCAAACGCATTGATGCCGAGCAATACGGCAAGAAAGTACGTTTTGTGTTCATAGGCTGCGATCAAACCACCCAGACACTCTGGCGTCACGGCGTCCATCAGGATCAGCGAGTGGCTGTGATTGCCCGGTATCTCAAGTTGACGACACTCCCCCTCGTTAAACCCTCGCGATGCACCGATTTCCTTGGCCTCGTCTGGCGAGCGTCCCACCATGAAAGCGCGACTTTGCGCGAGTGCATGAGCGGCCAAGCTGCGCCGTGCAGGAAGATCGCCTCCGCCCGAGATCAATGGGAAAATAATGTCGGCAGAAAATGACCGCGTACCTTGATGTAAAAGCTGGTAGTAAGAATGCTGTCCATTGGTGCCGACAGACCCCCACAATACAGGTGCAGAATCGCTGCTTAGAGGCTCCCCACTGGTGGAGACGCGCTTGCCGTTACTCTCCATTGTGAGTTGCTGCAAGAAATCTGTTAAATGCTGTAGCCTCTGCGCATAGGGTAGCACCGCATGCGTATTGGTACTGAGGTAGCGCGTTTGCCAAAACTCCAATAGCGCCATCATTATGGGCACGTTGTCGGCTGGCGGCGACTCCAGCGTGTGCTGATCTAACGCTCTGGCGCCGCGCAGTAATGCCTCAAAAGCGGACCAACCCAGCGCTAAGGGAATGGTTAACCCCATGGCTGACCACAGTGAATAGCGTCCACCGACCCAATCCCAAATAGGCAAACAGCGTGCTTCTGGGATGCCCCATTGCTGAGCGTGCGTGACTTGGGTTGTGACGGCGAGGAAGTGTTGTCCCAAGTCGTTTGGCGGCGCACCAGCAGCTTGCAGCCACGCTCTGGCGCGGCGGGCATTGGACAGTGTCTCCTCGGTGGTGAAAGATTTAGAGCACACCACAAAGAGTGTTCGGGCAGGGTCTAAAGAGGCTAATGTGCGATCTAGATCCTCGGGGTCGACGTTCGCGACGAAATGCGCGCGCAGTGGCGCTTCCGGCGTTTTGAGCGCGTCACAAATGAATCGAGGGCCTAAATCAGAGCCGCCAATACCAATATTCACCACGTCGGTAAACGCTTGCTCGGTCCAGCCCGTGTCCTCACCTTTGTGAAGGCGAGTGACCAGTGTTTCCATGCGCGCCAGGGCGTCATGAACGGCAGCCGCGTTCTCAGGGTGCTGCTCGACTGCTGTGCCGCGCAACAGGGTATGCAACGCCGGCCGACCTTCTGACCTGTTGACACAATGGCCGGCTACTAAAGCGGTAAAAGCGTCTGGTAACGCGTGGGCAGAGGCGAGTTCGATGAGTGACTGCCAGACGTGATCGTTGATTAAGTGCTTAGAAAAATCGACGACGAGCCCATTGCTTTGGCATTGATACCGTTCGTGTCGCTGAGGATCTGCGTCAAAGAGCGCTGTGATCTGCTGGTGACCCAGCTCAGCTCGGGCTTCGCGCAGTTGCTCGTGCAGTGCTTGCGCATCGATGGTCATCAGGCTTGTCGGTCCACCGCTTTTTCAGCCATCTGATGCAGCGCGGTGAGTGCATCAGACGCTGGCAAAGGTGCCAGTGCCTGTTGCGCCAAAGTTTGATGATGGATGGCGGCTTCTCGTGTGGCTTCAATACCGCCGGTGTGACGCACGATCTCGATGATTTCCGCAAAGGCATCCCCCTCCTTTTGCCGCAATACCTCAGCAACGCGCCCCCGTTGGGCAGGGGTTCCGGCTTGCATCGCATGCAGGAGGGGTAGGGTTATTTTCCCTTCTCTCAGGTCGTCGCCGACATTTTTTCCTGTCTGAGACGGATCTCCGGCGTAGTCGAGCAGGTCATCCGCCAATTGAAACGCAATGCCCAGATTCATACCGTAGTGATACAGCCCGTCAGTCTGGTCAGCAGGACTCTGATGCAATAGTCCGGCACCACAACAGGCGGCAGCAAACAGTGCCGCCGTCTTACGCCGGATGATTTCTTGGTATTGCTCTGCTTGTGTATCCGGATCGCCGGCGTGCACCAGTTGCATGACCTCACCGGCGGCGATGGTGTTGGTGGTTTCCGCCATGTGGGCCAACAACGGCATATTGTTAAGTTCCACCATCAGCTGGAAGGCGCGGGTATAAATAAAATCCCCCACCAGCACGCTGGGTGCGTTACCAAATGCAGCATTCGCCGTCGGCAAGCCTCGGCGCAGCATGGATAAATCGACCACGTCGTCATGTAACAAGGTTGCCGTATGGATAAACTCAACGACCGCGGCAAATCGGATGTGGGCCGAATTGATCCCGCCAAGCGCTTTCGCGGACAGTAATACCAACAGCGGGCGCATGCGTTTACCGCCCGCCCTGACGATATAATGGCCAATGTTTTCGACCATTTCGACGTCGGACTGCAGTAGTTCAACAATAACGTCGTCGACCTGCGCGAACTCTGCCGCCACACTCGACTTAAAGGTTACATCCACGCAATATCCCTCCGTAGCCCGTCAGTATAGGGCGCGTGGGGAGTCACCGCTATGCCATCATGGTGCGTACGGCACTACAAAGCGGCCGGGTTGTCACATTGGCGACCAATACTCACACTTGCGTTCAACCCCCTGAAGGCGTATCTTTCGCGCCCTTGGGATGGCCATTGGGCCGTCTTTCGGTGCCTGAACTCTGCCCAGCCAAACCAGATTTCGACTGCGAGCAGGCTAACTGAGAGGAACTTAGAATGTATGCAGTGATTAAAAGCGGTGGTAAGCAGCACCGTGTTGAAGAAGGCGAGCAGCTGAAGCTCGAGAAAATTGAAGCGGAAATGGGTCAAACCATTGAGTTCGACGAAGTGTTGATGCTCGGTTCTGGCAGCGGCGTGAAAATTGGTTCGCCTCTGGTAGAGGGTGGCAAAGTAACTGCTGAGGTGGTTGCTCACGGACGTCATGAAAAAATCCGCATCGTAAAATTCAATCGGCGTAAGCACTTCCGTAAAGAAACTGGTCACCGCCAGTGGTTTACAGAGGTCAAAATTACGGCGATCACAGGCTGACTGGAGGCACTATCAATGGCGCATAAAAAAGCAGGTGGTAGTACTCGTAACGGACGCGACTCCGAGAGTAAGCGGCTGGGCGTAAAAGCATACGGCGGCCAGGCTGTCACAGCCGGCAGCATTATTGTGCGGCAACGCGGCACACGCTTCCACGCGGCGGAAAATGTCCGTGTGGGCAAGGACCACACTCTGTTTGCTACGGCAGATGGTAAGGTGGAATTCTTCAGCGGCGGTCCGCAGAAGCGTAAACAGGTTCGCATCGTAGCGGCGTAACCCGGGTGCCATAGGATTTAAAAACCTCGTCATCCGACGAGGTTTTTTTTTGCTGGTTGATTAGGTGAGTCCATGAAGTTTGTTGATGAAGCCACAATTGACGTCACCGCGGGTAAGGGCGGTAATGGTTGCGTGAGTTTTCGCCGCGAAAAGTTCATTCAGCGGGGGGGGCCTGATGGCGGCGATGGCGGCGACGGCGGATCGGTGTTTCTAGAGGGCGACGACGCGCTGAACACCATGATTGATTATCGCTACACGCGCGCCTTTCGAGCGGAAAACGGACAGGCAGGACGTGGGCGAAATTGCACCGGCAAATCTGGGGAGGATTTGGTGTTGCCGGTTCCTTTGGGAACAACGGTATTGGATGACGAATCAGGTGAGGTATTGGGCGATATTAGCGCGCCTGGCCAGCGTCTGTTAGTGGCCCAGGGCGGGTTCCACGGGCTGGGTAACACCCGCTATAAATCGAGCGTGAACCGTGCGCCTCGTCAAAGTTCACCGGGTTCCGAAGGAGAGCTCCGCAAGCTCAAGTTGGAGCTGAAGGTACTTGCCGACGTCGGACTACTGGGTTTGCCGAATGCCGGCAAGTCCACCTTGATTCGCGCTATTTCAGCCGCGACGCCAAAAGTTGCCGATTATCCCTTCACCACGCTGATTCCCAGTTTGGGGGTTGTGAAGGTCAACGCCTATCGTTCGTTTGTTGTGGCCGACATACCGGGACTCATTGAGGGCGCTTCTGAAGGCGCCGGGCTGGGTATCCGCTTTCTCAAGCATCTGACACGTAACCGAGTTCTGTTACATCTCGTTGATGTAGCGCCGATCGATGGCAGCGATCCAGCGAGTGCGGCCTGTTCGGTGATTCACGAGCTAGAGCGATTTAGCCCCACGTTAGCGGCCAGACCGCGTTGGCTGGTGTTGAATAAGATCGATTTGGTTGACCAGGAGACGTTGAAGGCGCGCCGCGAAGCGATTGTGGCTGCGCTGGGTTGGCAGGGGCCAGTCTATGAGGTCTCTGCGGTGGCAGGGACCCAGACCCAAGCACTCTGTGGTGATTTGATGACCCACCTTGAACAGTTGATGGAACATTACCAAACCGATGCCAGCGCATTGGCGGAAGAGCAAACCGTACAGGAGCAAATGCAGCACGAAGCGCGCGAGCGGATTGCCACCCTGAATAGGGCGCGAGCAGAGGCACGCAGCAACGCACAGCGCGGCCTGCAAGACGGCGCGCTCGATGCGGACGAGGAAGCAGATGGCGACGTTGACGTGGAGTATCGGTATTGAGCGATACAACTGACAACACGGCTAGGCATCGTTTAACGAGCGTTCGACGCTGGGTGATCAAGGTGGGTAGTGCATTGCTTACCAACGATGGTCTGGGGTTGGACCCACTCGTCATGAAGACGCTGACACGCCAATTGGCGTCACTGCATTCCCTCGGCCATGAAGTCGTGCTGGTATCGAGCGGCGCCATTGCTGCCGGTTTAGTGCGGCTTAACTTGCCAGAGCGCCCCCGAGAGATCCACTTATCCCAAGCCGCCGCAGCTGTGGGGCAGTCGGCACTCGTGCGCGCTTATGAGGATTGCCTGGGCCCGCATGGCGTGATGACGGCACAAATTTTATTAAGCCATGCCGATGTTCGCGCTCGTGATCGATATCTGAACGCGCGCAGCACCCTCAATACGCTGCTCGGCATGGGTGTATTGCCGATTATTAATGAGAATGACACCGTAGTAACCGACGAAATTCGGCTGGGCGACAATGACACTCTGGCGGCCTTGGTTGCGAATCTGGTCGATGCGGAAGCACTGTTAATTCTGACCGATCAAGATGGGCTGATGGACCGCGATCCGCGACAGGATAAGGATGCCAAACTGATTGCTTCAGCCGATGTCCATGAGCCTGATCTTGACGCGATAGCGGGTGAGGGTAGTGCCTTGGGGCGCGGGGGAATGGCGACGAAACTCAGTGCCGCTCGTTTGGCTGCGCGTTCTGGTACCAGCACGATTATTGCTAATGGGCGGTTGCCCGATGTGATCTCTAAGGTGGTCGAGGGCGAGTTGGTGGGAACCTTCTTACACACTAATCGCCAACCGCTTAGCGCCCGCAAACAATGGTTGGCCAGTCTGCTGCATGCCCAAGGGCAGCTGGTGCTCGATGAGGGTGCGGTGACGGTCGTGTCTGATCACGGCCGCTCCCTTTTACCCATTGGGATTACTGCGGTGACAGGTGCTTTCCAAAGAGGTGATTTGGTGAGCTGTGTCGATGCGACCGGAAAAGAGCGGGCGCGAGGGCTGGTCAATTACGCCAGCGATGAAGCCGCAGCGCTGATCGGAAAGAGTTCGGCAGATATTGAGGCGATTCTGGGCTACCGAGGTGAAGAGGAAATGATTCACCGCGATAATTTGGTCAGGGGTTAGCCGCATGACGGACTGGGCCTGGCTGGGAATCTTTAGTGTGGCACTCCTGGCGGCATCGCTGCTGGGCAGTTGGTTACCGCGCCAGATCATCATGACGCATACGCGCACTCAGATGGTGCTGAGCTTGGTGTCAGGGTTGATGCTGGGTGTTGCGCTCTGCCATCTGATTCCTCACAGCTTCGGACTGGTCGGTGATATTGACCTTGTCATGGCATGGGCTCTCGTCGGGCTTGTTTTCATGCTGCTGTTGTTGCGGCTATTTCATTTTCATCAGCATGATTTTGTTACCGCAGCAGCGTCCAGCGAGCTGTCGTCAGCGGAGGCCGACTCTCGTCTCCCTTTACATGCTGATTCACATGCCCATGCCCACAGTCACTCGTCTGACAGGGGGATTGGTGCACTGGGGCTCTTCACGGGTTTATGTGTGCATACGGTGATCGACGGCATCGCTCTCGGAGCCGTCATGCTCAGCGAGCATGGCCTGGGTTTAGGGGTATTTTTGGCTATTTTACTGCACAAGCCGCTGGATTCCCTGTCGATAGAAACCGTGATGGCGAACGCGGGTTGGGCGTCTGCCCAGCGCTGGTTAGCTGCCATCGTATTTGCCGCGTTATGCCCACTGGCGGCGATGGCCTTTTACCTCGGTATGGCGCCTTATCTCGAGTCGTCTCTATGGCTCTCCGGGATCCTCGCCTTTGCCGGTGGCGCGTTTATCTGCATTGCACTGAGTGACCTGTTGCCCGAGGTGCAATTTCACAGCCATGATCGGGTTCGACTGACCCTTTTATTCTTAATGGGGATTGGCTTGGCGTTGGGTATTGGCTGGTTCGAGCCAGCACACTAGCGCTGAAGTTGCGCCTGCTGAGGCACGCTTACTGGGGGGCGCCTATTGGGGTGCCCCAAGGTTGCGTGCTAAACGATCGCTCATGGCTGGATCGTAATCGTTCGCGAGCCAGCCCTGCATTTGGTCCGCCAGCAGGTCAGTCAATGCCGTCACGTGCCCGGGCTCCGCGTTAAGGCAAGGGATATACTCGTAGCGCGTTCCCCCCGCCTCGAGGAAATAGTCCCGATTTTCCATGCCAATCTCTTCAATCGTTTCAAGGCAATCGGCCGAAAATCCCGGACACACCACTTGAACCGATGTCACCCCCTCACTCGGTAGGGCTTTCAACGTCTCGTCGGTGTAAGGCTGCAGCCATTCTTCCCGGCCAAAGCGTGACTGAAAAGTGGTCATCATTTGGTCTTCCGTGAGCTGGAGTGCTTCGCCGATGAGACGAGAGGTTTTATAGCACTGGCAATGATAAGGGTCGCCCTCGATTAAATAGCGCTGCGGCATGCCGTGATAGGAGAGCAAGAGCTTGTCGGCCCGCCCGTGTTCTGCCCAGTGCGCCTGAATGCTATCGGCCATTGCGCGGATATAGCGAGGGTCGTCGTGGTAAGCACTGACAAATCGAAACGAGGGCAGCCAGCGTCGGCGCGTGAGCTCTGCAGCGACCTCATCGAATGTCGAACCGGTGGTCGGACCGCCGTATTGCGGATACAACGGTAGCACCACTAGCTGTTCCATCCCAGCATCGAACATTTCTGTTAACACCGTGCTGATGGCTGGCGCGCCATAGCGCATGGCACCGCGCACGATAAAACGGTCGCCAAAGCGGGCCTCGAGTTGCGCCGAGACGCCAGCTACTTGATCCTCGAGATGTGCCAATAGGGGGGAGCCCCGCTCGCTCCAGACTTCTTTATAAGCCTCTGCTGAGCGTTTGGGTCGGGTATTGAGAATAATGCCGTTGAGAATGAGCCACCAAATGGGTCGAGGCACCTCGACGACGCGAGGATCCCACAGAAACTGCTTCAAATAGGGTTTCAGGGCCTTGGCCGTGGGTGCCTCAGGTGTCCCTAGATTGGTCAGCAGCACACCAATGCGAGGTGTTGAGTGGTGCTGATAATCGGACTGGCCGATGTATTTCATAGTACATTCCTGAGCGCGGGGCTACCGGTCATTGCGCTCTGGCGCGGTGTGATCGAGCCCCTGATTGTACCCTATACGCAAATTGACTCCGGTTTGATCAGTGCGTAAAAGAATGATCGCCGTTCGATGTGACGCATGGCGCTGACACACTTAGCAAGGAGATGATGATGAGCCTCGATTTTGATGGTGCTCGGTTACCGAATCCGCATATGAAGGAGGAACACCTCGCCTGGCGTGCGGCACTCCGACGTTTCATTGATGCTGAAATCATGCCCTATGCCAGTGATTGGGATGAGGCCGGTGCGATGCCCAACTCACTGTGGCCCAAGGCGGCTGAGGTAGGGTTGTTGGGCTTGGGTTATCCCGAAGCATTTGGAGGCGTGCCTGGTGACAGTTGGCACGCTTGGATTGTGAATGAAGAGCTGGCGCGCATTGGCGTTGGGGGCGTCCCCGCGTCCTTGATGGTGCATGGTATCGGCTTACCGCCCATCCTCAACTGGGGCACCGAAGCCATGCAAGCTGAGATCGCGCCGCCGATTTTGAGGGGCGAAAAGTGGATCTCCCTCGGCATTAGCGAACCTGGCGGAGGCTCTGATGTCGCTAATCTCAGTACGACGGCGGTCCGTGACGGTGATCATTACGTCGTCACAGGCAGTAAAACCTATATTACCGGGGGCATGCGCGCCAATTGGGTCTCGACCGCGGTGAGAACCGGTGAGGCAGGCGCAAAAGGCGTTTCGATGCTGCTGATTCCCACCGATGCACAGGGTTTTTCTCGCACGCCATTGGATCGCAAGATGGGCTGGTGGGCGTCGGACACCGCCACGCTTTACTTTGATCAGGTGCGGGTGCCGGTGAGTAACCTGATTGGCACTGAAAATGAAGGCTTTAGGGTCATCATGACCAATTTTAATAACGAGCGCATGGGTATGGCAGCGGCTATGGAAGCCTTCGGGCGCGTCTGTCTTGAAGAGTCTGTCGCGTGGGCTACCGAGCGCTCAACATTTGGCAAGCGACTGGCGGACCATCAAGTGATCAGGCATAAGATCGCGCAGATGAAGCAGAAGCTGAATGCCACGCAAGCTTACATTCGCCTCTGCTACGAATCGATTGAAGCGGGGACACCCAACCCGGGTGATATCGCGCTGTTAAAAGTGCAAGCGAGCGAGGTAATGGAGTTTTGCGCGCGTGAGGCGATGCAAATACTGGGCGGCCTCGGTTACATGCGAGGCAATCGGGTAGAGCGGATTTATCGAGAGGTGCGGGTGAATGCCATTGGCGGTGGTTCAGAAGAAATTATGCGTGATCTGGCCACTCGTCAATATGGGCTTTAACTCGGCATAAGGTGGGTCGACCGGATATACTGGCGCGCTGAAATGAGCCCTCAGCTTCCGCCAATGGCGCTCAGCGCGAGAATAGTGCAGTAAAGAGTGCCTCAAAGAGTGAAGTAAAATAGGTCGATCAAGCAGACCGCAGCGATGCAATAGGAGTGAACACATGAGTGAAAGCAAAGCCGCTTTGCAGGCTTTTAAGTCAGAAGTGGCCGCGTGGATGGCAGAAAATGTGCCCTCCGACCCCGGCTTTTTGCTACCACTTACTTTTTTGGAGGTGGGCACAGAGCAGCAGCTCGACTTTTTAAGAGAGTGGCAGCACAAGCTGTGGCAGGCCGGATTTTTAGGGATGCACTGGCCCACTGAATACGGCGGACAGGGCGCCGATTCGGCCTATCAATTCATAGTGGATAAAGAGCTGGGGCGTCATCGGGCGCCGATTATTTTCAATACGATTGGTCTCAACTGGGTGGGCCCACTGTTGCTCGATATGGGAACAGACGAGGAGAAGTCGAAATACATTAAAAACATCCTCTCGGCAGAGGAGATTTGG
>OBMK010003916.1_pt1 | contig 10055 bp, 16 predicted proteins | sample 1539081 | NCBI WGS metagenome assembly OBMK01 (sample SAMEA3355528, study PRJEB22509) | marine metagenome | biome: marine; feature: river plume; material: water | place: USA | collected 2010-08-07 | depth 0.5 m | reverse complement strand
AACCACATCATGGCGGGCGAGGCCAGATTTAATATCAAAGCCAAATCTGATAGTGAAGCGTCACTTGACACTGACAATCCTTTCAAGAGATTTGATATTCAATATAACTGGTCTCCCAAAAACCAAGCATATGAGAACTCACCACATGGTGGTCGATTCGAAAAATAACACAAGGAGATCAACATGGATACAGCAACATTATTAGCATTGGTGGGTGTTTTGGCTTTTGCTGGCTTTGTGGTATATAAAGTCAAACAGAGTAAAAACAAGCCGAAAAATACTGGTAGTTCCAAGGGTTTGCATTGGAAACGCCAGGAGCAAAAAAAGAATAAGGTTTAAAATCTAATATAATATTAAAAATACATCTATTTTATACGGCCGTTAAGCGGCCGTTTTTTTATCTAAAAAATCATTGACTTCTATCAAAATTATGCTATCATAGTCTGGTAATATACATTTAATTATTAATTGGAGCATAGCATGAAGCATGACATTCGCACAGTGGAGTATAACATGAGCCTGGAGGAGATTGCCCAGGACCTGGGACTCACACGTGAGCGCGTAAGACAAATTCAGAATGAAGCATTGCTTAAACTCAAAGACGGTCTGTTAGCTCGTGGATACACAGCCAAAGACTTTTTGCAGGTCCTGGGCATGAAAGCCGACCAGGATGCAGAAGAGTTTGTGTGTAATTTGCGTCACACCAAGGACCAGTAAATCACTGTGATTAATAATTTTGGGCGTAAATAATAGCATGAAGAATTTAAATCAGATGACCAAACTAGAACTCATAGATTTGGTCAAGGATAAAGAAACTATTATTGCTGACCTCAATGCCAGAATTGACGAGCTAGAGAAGATGGCTATCAAATCCGAAGCCACACCACTCAATGCAGACACTAGTAGAATGCTAAGTGTGATGTCTCAACGCATTAAAACACTCGAGGAGCAAGTGGGCAGTGATAACTCATAATCCAGAAACAGATCTAGATCCCACAGAAACTATCATCAATGAAGCCACTGGCCAGGAATTTGCTGTGGCTGAGTTGGAAAACAGCAACCGCATCATAAAAAGTGTCACACCCAAGTATACAGCAGACTGGTATGTGAAGTGGGCAGGTAGTATCATAGTGTTGTTTGCTGTGGCCATCAGAAGTGCTGGTATTCCAGAGTTACTCATATGGGATGTATTTTTGTCCTGGCTGGGAGCGGCAATGTGGGCTGTGGTGGGCTTTATGTGGAAGGACAGAGCCATATTGTTGCTAAACAGTGTGCTGGCGCTGATGTTGTTTTCAGGTCTACTCAGAGAGATATTTGCATGATATCCCAGGACATCGGGCATGGGGTGTTTGTTTTTACAGCCATATCCATGGTGCTGTGGGTTATAATCATGATCATAGGTGTATTTGCGCAAGCACAAAATCCTATCAGAGAAAATATTGTAGACGATGAGTGGGTTTGTCCACAGGCTGTAGCACATGGTTTTTACTATACTAACAAGCCTGATCTGGATATACAACAGGATGCTATCTGGAGTATTATTGCTGATGCCACCACAGACGACAGCCAAACCTATGTGTGGCTCAGAGTTTATCATACCATACAACGTGTTGCTCAGAACATCAGACGCAACCCTGACTTTTTAGTGGGTCGAAACATGGAAAAATTTTGGTTAAACACGCTTAACAGAGTAAATGCAGAGTGTGAATTTTTATTAAACGAACAGAGGTTTCCCAGTGAGTAACAATTGGCATCAGGTATTTGTATACGGCACTCTAATGCAAAGTGCTAACACAATCAGAAGCCTGGATAAGTTTGGAGAACATGCAGAGTTTGTGGCATGTTCATGCACTGAATCGGCATCATACACCATGCACAATCTGGGATATTTTCCAGGTGTGGTATTATCTGGCACACATAAGGTAGCAGGTGAAGTATGGAGAGTTACATCAGAAGCAATGCATGAACTGGATATCATAGAAGGGTATCCGGATTTTTATAAGCGTGAAATCACACAGACACAGCATGGTCAGGCCTGGATGTATTACTTGCCTGAAAATCTCATTGGTGATTCTGAAATAGTCAAATCAAACAGGAGCAAAGCATCATGGTTAGATTGTGTGCAATCCTTATCGGTAGCCTAATAATTTCTGGCTGTGCTGGCGGATCATTAAAACCCACAGTGCCCAGCAGAGAGGATGGTCGCAGAGCATGTCCAACCTCAGTGGGAACTATCATTGATATGCAGGAAGTTACCATAGAGGGCAATACCGAAATGGCTCAGGGCATGGGCGCCGCTGTGGGCGCATATGCTGGTAATAGGGCAGCAAAAAATGAATCAGAATTAGTTGAAATTGCTGCAACTGTGGCCGGCGCTGCTGTGGGCAACATGGCTGGCGATGTAGCCAGCAAAACAATTATGAGCAAGCCTGGCACAGAACTCATGGTGTACATTGACGGCACCACACACAGTATTGTTCAGGAGACAGATGTCAGACAACCATATGCTGTGGGAGATGATGTATGGGTAATAGGTAATCTACGCAGTCACCCACAGAGTATTTCACAGTGGAACCGCCGTTATGGCAAACAATCCAACACTGGCTGTAAGTCAGGCGTCAGAGTATTAATCAAGAGGTAACAATGAGCCCCAAGGACTATCAGTTAGAAAATGGTGATTTGATAACATACTGTGAGAAAATAAAACAGTGGCATCATGACAGAAACTTAATTGCAGGCAGTGACGACAAATCACAGTTTGCTAAACTTATTCAGGAAGCAGGCGAACTATCAGACAACATCTGCAAGGGGCGTGACGTTCGTGACGACATCGGTGACATGATAGTAGTGTTGATTAATATTGCAGAGCGTAACAATGTTACATTGACAGAATGCTGTGAGATAGCATATAATGACATAAAGCATCGCAAAGGCAAAATGATCGACGGTGTATTTGTTAAAGAGGCAGATTTGTGAGAATCGACACAGAAATAAAACTCAACTATGGTGATGTGCTTATCAGACCCAAGCGTAGCACGTTGTCGTCACGCAAGGATGTAGACCTACATCGCCCTCTGAACTTCAGAAATTACAGACCAGACTTCCCTCTGGGCTCAGACACAGACTATCATGGTATTCCTATCATGGCAGCTAACATGGACGGTGTGGGTACTATTGACATGGCTAATGAACTCAGAAAGTTGGGCATGTTTACTTGCTTAGTCAAGAGCTTAAATAACACACCTGATGTGTTTAAGGACTTCAATGGCTGGGATTGTGCGGCTGTGAGCACAGGAATTACTGAGTCAGATCTCATAAAATGCGAAAAAGTTCTTAAAATGTATCCAGATGTTAAATACGTATGCATAGATGTAGCCAACGGTTACTCAGAACGCTTCATAAACTTTGTGGCAGAGTTCAGAAATCGTTGGAGTGACAAAGTTATTATTGCTGGCAACGTAGTAACACCAGATATAACTGAGGAACTCATACTCAAAGGAGCAGACATTGTCAAAGTAGGCATAGGGCCAGGCAGTGTTTGTACCACACGCATTAAAACTGGTGTGGGTTATCCACAACTAAGTGCAGTGATAGAATGTGCTGACGCTGCTCATGGACTTGGTGGACACATCATCGCCGACGGTGGTTGTAGCACACCCGGCGATATCAGCAAAGCATTTGGTGCTGGTGCTGATTTTGTGATGCTGGGTGGTATGCTATCAGGCACTGACGAAGGTGGTGGTGACGTAATAGATGGTAAAGTACAATTTTATGGAATGTCAAGCACAGAATCACAAAGGAGAAATTCACATGTTAAAGATTACAGAGCTAGTGAGGGCAGAGTTGTTAGAGTGGGCCACAAGGGCAGTGTTGAACCCATTGTCAGAGACATTTTGGGTGGTTTGCGCAGTTCTTGCACTTATGTGGGGGCGTCAGCTCTAAAAGAGTTACCCAAACGTACTACCTTTGTGAGAATTGCATCCGGTGATACTCACAACCGGATTTATGAGTCCTCAACTACTGGCGAGTGATAAGTAATACAAAACAACACACAGAGGTATTATGAATACACAACAAGAAATATTGTCACTAAATCGCAATCCTGAACTTTCAGAATGGTTTACTAGCACTCTGGAATACCTCATCAGTGTGGGTGTATATCACAATCAAACCAGCACACTGGCAGAGCGATTAATTACTGAATTAGTAAATTATCGTGAGCACTGGGGTATCGAAAATGTCAGTGTGGGAATTTCCGGTGGCATTGATAGTGCTGTCACAGCCAACTTATTCAAGCAAGCTGGATGGCGAGTATTGCCAGTCATGATGAGCATCAATCAAAAATCAGACGAAGTTGATCGTGGCAGGGAAGTATGTGAGCAATTGGGCGTTACCTATGTGGAGCGCGACCTCACGGAAATGTACGAATACAATGTAAAAAACATGTCAGAATATCACGACGGCATTGATTCAGATACCCACCATGGTAAAATTCGCAGAGGCAACATACGCGCCAGATTGCGCATGCAAACTCTGTATGACTTTGCCAGCCAGATATCAGGTTGTGTGGCAAGCACAGACAATTTTTCAGAATTAGCAGCAGGTTTTTGGACACTACATGGGGACGTGGGAGATATTGCACCCATTCAAAGTTTAACCAAATCCTGGGAAGTACCTAAATTAGCACAACATCTGGGTGCACCCCAGAGTGTGATCGATGCCAAGCCTACCGATGGTTTGGGAATTGCTAACGGCGATGAGGAGCAACTAGGAGTATCATATCTAGAGTTTGATATTTGTCTATTTGCAATCATGCGTGAGTTGGATGTCAGTAATGCAAGCACAGATGATTTAGCCAAGATCGATGTTGTGCGACAAAGAATTAAGAGTAGTGGTTATAAACGGTCAAACCCCTATAACTTAATGCATCCAGTGGAAACGCTCAGATATCAAGCGTTGGAAAAGCTGGATAATCAATTACAAAACCGTGAACAAAACATAACCCTATAGGAGAAATATCATGGACACAGTAGCATTATTAATTATACTTGCAGTAGTAGCAGGCACAGCTTGGTTGGTGTTTTTTAAAAAGGAAGACGAAACCAAGAGCACTAGCGCTCCAGCAGTAGCTCCAGCACCTGCAAAGTCACCAGCATCTGGAAATCAAGTACTCAAGTCAGCCAGAGCATCAGTACCAGCTGGTGCGGAAAAAATGACCAAGGCTCAGATCGAATCAGAAGCCAGAGCACAAGGTGTGGAACTTGACAAGCGCAAGACCAAAGCTAACATGCTTTCAGAGTGGAAACAGTCTCTCAAATAATGGAATCACTCCTCCCATTGTTTTTTATGATTGCAGGCGTGATGTTAATTTATGTCTGGATCGTTTACGACTGGGAGGAGTAATTTTAGCTTATTATCTGGGGTGTTTTGTATTCCACAGATAAATAAACACACTGGGGCCTAGCCCTACCCAAATATGTTATACAACTAGTCTATTTTTTGTAGATAATACAAATAGACATTTTGTGATCTGTGTTGTATAATACAGAACATTTCAGGGAATAACCTTCACCCTGAAGTTAGATCACAGAGCTGTATGGGGGTACCCTCCATCGGTCGCTGACTTAGTCAGGGCTACTATGTGATCAGAGTCGCCTAACGGGACTTGAACGAAGGCTAACTTAGTTAGATTCGAAAGGAGAAGAAGATGAAAGACTCAATGTCTATGGAGGCCCTGGGTATCAAAGCGTTTAGCTTAATGGTATTCTGTGGTATGTTCCTAACACTCGCCCCGCTGGCATAAAAAGCACACTAGGCCCTGTTTAAACAGGGCCTTTTCTTGACAAACAACATATAATGTATTATAATACTTTCATGGAACTTATAAATTTAAATAAGCTTGTGGAGCATGCCAAGACACTAACCACACCAGATGCGCAGGCTGTGTGGGTAAGGGCACAGTCCAAGTATTGTTCTGCAAGTTCCATAGTCAAAGACATGAGCAAGTTTGTGCCTGGTTGTGAACACCCCACTTGGATGGATTATGAAGTATCTGAATCTGGTATTAATTTTATGATCAGTGCAGATGGCTCAGACTCACAAGGGGTTGCTGGTATTGTGGTTCAGGCCCTAAATGGACTTAATGCTCATGAAATCAGAAATTTAAATTTTTCTGAGTTTCGTGATATAGCCAGATATCTCAACAACCGTCAACAACGTACCCTCAACGCGATGCTAAACCGCATCAAAGATACCATTGGAGATCCTAAATGAATTTTGTACCCTATGTGATAGAAAAAACCAGCAACGGTGAAAGAAGTTATGATATCTTTAGCCGACTTCTCAAAGAGCGCATCGTTTTTCTCAATGGAGAAGTAAATGATCAGGTTGCAAATAGTATATGTGCACAACTATTGTTTTTGGAAGCAGAGGATCCAGGCGCCGATATTACCTTTCAAATTAACTCGCCTGGTGGTGTTATCACTGCTGGCATGGCAATTGTGGATACCATGAACTATGTGAGTCCTGACATCAATACTATTGTGATTGGACAGGCCTGTAGCATGGGTAGTGTGATTGCATGCATGGGAACCAAGGGCAAACGGGATATCCTACCTCATGCCAGGCATCTTATTCATCAACCCCTGGGCGGAGCAAGCGGTCAGGCAAGTGACATTGAAATTAATGCCAGGGAAATAGTACGCATGAAGGATATGTTGGTCAACATCTACTCACAACAAACTGGATTACCACCTGAAAAAATCCACAATGATATAGATCGTGACAACATCATGACCGCTGATCAGAGTGTGGCTTATGGATTAGCAGACAGAGTATTACAAAGTCGCTAAAAATTTAAATGCTAGATAAAATTTATGATTTCTGGGGCATAAAGTCTGAACATATTCAGGGTGATGTATTTACTGGATATGAAGGACTTTATGACGATTTTGATCAATTTACCAAAGCAGACTACGACTTAGACCCCACGGGTACCATTGAAAGTGTTTTAAACTTATACAGATCTGTCAATCTGGTGCCCATAGTTTACTATACACAGTCTGGCATAACTGATGCCATAAAGCAATTTCGCAAAAAATCACACAATAATGTAAAGTTTCATAAAATTGGTCTGGGCAACAACCAGGGTCAGACTATTAATAGATTTTTGTTCCCCAACATGCAAACGGCTGAACCCAAGGGTCGTGGATCCAACAGTCTCAGAGACAGATTTTTCCACGATGACAAACTGCGGCGCGCTATCAGAATCTGTTTTGAATTTCGTGAAGGAGATAAGCTGGTATACCCCACTGCCGTTCGCAGAGCACTGGAGTTGGTCACTGGTGAAAACATACAAAATTTTAAACCACAGAATGCCAGAGCCATAGCAGAATATCTGTGTCCCACGTTATGGGGCAGGGTATATGATTACAGCATGGGTTATGGAGGCCGCTTGTTGGGTATTAGTTCTTCTAATCTACAGTTGGAGTATGTGGGCGTGGACCCCAACACCGAAACAGTGGAAAATCTTAAACTGCTTAATGAACTCATAGAACTGTCTGGTGGCACACTAGGAGAAATACATCAGAGCGTGAGTGAAGAATTTGTGCCAGAAAACATAGATCTGGCTTTTAGTAGTCCACCCTATTTTAATTTAGAGAAGTATAGCGACGAACCTACCCAATGCATGAACAAATATCATACTCTGGATGAATGGTTCGAAGGATATGTGGTGCCCACTATGCGTAATATTCACACTGGTCTGAATTCAGATGGGTTGTTTGCCACAAACATTGCAGACTATAAAACTCCCAAATCTGAGTTTAAGGTAGTTGATCGCTGGATAGAAACAGCAGAGAAACTGGGCTTTCAGCACACAGAAACCATCAAAATGATGCTCAATACCAGGCCTGGAGTGGGCAATGGCAAACAGTCTGGTGTGGAGAAGTTTGAGGGTATATATGTGTTTAATAAAACTTCAGCAAAATTAACAACTTAGAGCTTGACAATTTGTCGATCTGTGCTATACTATATCTGAAGCCTGTAGGAGAGCTTGTAATGCAAATTTTAACTAGTAGTATTTTTAAAAATAATTTTAATATGCTTGCATTAAGCAAGCACTTTGTGATACTTAGTGCGCTGTACAGTGCACTTTTTTAAAATAACAGGATATCGGGTATTTTTGATTGACATCCTTTAAAATTAGTAGTATACTAATTTTATAGCAATGCATAATGCATACTATTAGCCATACTAGGCAATACCAAAACTAGCGCTCTCAGGAGCAACAAGGATGATAAAATGATAGTTCAGGAAAAGATTCACCGCATGACTGCGGATTCAGTAAATGCAAAGTATGATAGCCAGAAAGATGATCTGGTTAGCGTAAAAGATCGTTTCGAAAAGTTCATTGACAACGATTCAGACCTCAAGGAATTTTTAGAAACAATATTTCAAGAATTCCGTTTAAGATTCCCACAGTTTAATACCTTCACAGATATGTATCCGGAAATGGTTGATATCCGCAAGGATAAAATTATTACTATGGGCGACTTGGTTATCAACGACGGCATGCAAAGAAAGCCTGATGTAAACTGGATTGTTGATATCTGTGGTAAGTTTGACCCTTTTAATGTTAACAGTGTAAGGGTATACCCCACAAACAATGCATACGCCGTTTGGGATGGACAGCACACTACACTGGTGTTGATGTGTGTTGCAGTTTATGGATTTGACATGACCATTTCTGAAGCATTGGATTTAGTTTTACCAGTAGCAGTATATCCTGCAGGCAACAATGCCAGATTGCGTGATCGCTTTATCAAGACCAACGACGGCTCCATGGCCAAAAAGCTAGACGATGTCGATCTCTATGAGCAATACGTTTATGCTGTTAGACACGATGGCAGTACTGATCCCTGGCACGTTCGTTTTGGTGAGATCCAGTCACACATGGAAACATTTGGTGCCTTTTTTACGCACGAAAAGTTTAGCAATTCTGAACAACCCGGTGCACTGAGCCGTCCCACAGAGATTTATCCCAAGTCCAAGGATCCTAACAAGTGGCCCATCAATGTAATTGCTAGCGTGTTGGAATATCACTCCATTACCAATCCACACTTGCCATTTGAACCTCTGGAAATGGACAATATGTGTCACATCTTTCGCCAATGTGGTATTCAGGGCATTAAAGTAGATAGTGACTATATTCGTAAGTTTGCTCAGGCGCTGGAGAAGGTTACTCAAAACACCTGGAAGAAGGGTTACAAAGGCAAAAATTGTTTAAAGCATGCTAAAGTAAGCAAAGCATATCAGAATTATCTTGATCGTTTAAAGCCAGCCGAACGTTCCCACTATGGTGAACGTTGTAACCAAACAGAAGTTGCTCCAGCATGGTTATGTCAGGTAGCTGCAAATCAGGGCTTTGACTATGACTTGCCAGAGTTTTCAGGTAGGTTTGCTTACATGTTTCCTAATAAGGATTTAGTATGAGCCTCCGAGATCCAAACTTAGATCGTTTAAAAGAAGGCCAGCATTTAATAAATGCTCGCATGACACGATGCTCTATTACTGGCTGTGAGAATTTTCTCACAGCCTATCAGGGCCCTGGTAGCGACAAGTACTGCAGACAGCATCAGAGGGAACAGCATGAGTATGGTGGTCTAGCCAAAGGTACCAAAGAGCATAGTTTTGGCAGAAAAGATCAGTGTAGCGCCTGTGGGTTTAAACCTGCTGATGACCCTAGATTTACCAGCATTGCAGACGTTAAAGTTCGAAATGCGGCCATTCGAAGCGTATTAGATGTGGATCATAAAGATGGCAATCACAGCAACAATGATCCAGATAACTTGCAGACTTTATGTAAAATCTGCCATGGGGTAAAAACTATTGTCAATGCTGATTATCAGCGCAAAACCTAAGTTACTGATTTTCTTGAAGTTTTTTCTTCTGTAAAATCAATAACTTAGAGCTTGACATCTATGTGAACTGTGCTAATATTGTATTAACATGAGTTTTAAAAGAGAACTGAACAGAAAAAATCGTAATTTTCGGAG
>OBMK010003912.1_pt1 | contig 10060 bp, 25 predicted proteins | sample 1539081 | NCBI WGS metagenome assembly OBMK01 (sample SAMEA3355528, study PRJEB22509) | marine metagenome | biome: marine; feature: river plume; material: water | place: USA | collected 2010-08-07 | depth 0.5 m | reverse complement strand
GGTAACAAGATAGGTTCTATTACCAAAGAAGAAATTAAAAAGTTAAGAAAACTATGACAATTCAAAAAATTAAACTAGAAAAAGCAAACAGAATGCTTCGTGTTGGATTTGGATACTATATGTACATTCCATTTTTTAGAATTGATTTATGGTATGTTGGTTACAGAATAACAATAATATGAAAAAACATTTAATAGTAATAGGACATCCTGATAAAAAATCATTTTGTTACAACGGTATCTTCAAAACCATCGTAAGACAATTAACTAGACATAAGGAAACTTTTGAAATTATAGATTTATATGATGATAAATTACATCGTGATAGAACTGAGTTAATCAAAGAATATAAAAAATTAGTTACTTGGTCAACTCACCTTTATTTTATATCACCAGTGTGGTGGTTTAGAATGACACCCAAGACTGAAACATTCTTTGATGAAGTTCTTACACCAGGATTTGCATATAAGTTTGTACCTCTGTTTGGGAAGTATGCTTATCCAAAACCATTTCTTAGTGATAAGAAAGTTAGAACATATATTACACATGGAGCACCAATGTTACCTGTTGTTACATTATACCTTAATTCAGTTAAGTTAAGATTAGTAATGGGAGTTTATACCTTTGTATTTGGATGGAACATATCTCGTTGGTTGAAAACAAAACAATTTTGGTCGGTACCATTTGTAGATGCAAAGAAACGAGCAAAATACTTAAGAGTAGTAAAAGAAGATATTAGAAAGGATTTAGGATTATGAACAAAAGTGAACCATTATCAGTAGCAGCATTTGGAGATGATTATTCTCAACCATTTAAAGTACCAAACCAACATTATTTAAAAACACGTACACATGAAGAAACACTTGAAGAAATACATACAATCATTAGAGAAGATTGATAAAATAGCATATATCATTTTAGGTATTATGTTATTGTTTATAGGGTTTACACGTTGTTCACCTATTATAGAAGAAAATGTAGATGTAGTATGTATAGAAATATATGAACCAGTTTGTGCTGGAGGAGAAACATTTTCTAACTCTTGTTATGCTGAAAAGGCAGGATATTCAAATGATAGAATAACTCTTGGTAAGTGTGATGGGTAAAATTTTATACATGGATTCAACTATCCAACTATTAGGTAAAACAAATAAAAAAGCTACCGAAAAACTCATTAAAGAAAATGAGATAATTCATGCCGAAACAATATCATATCTATCAGTTGATGACAAAGATATCAAAATAAGAAAAACGTTAGACGGTGCTCCATTGGTGGAATTAGATAAACCAATGGCTTTAGTGGTTAATACTAGAGTTCCAAACAAGTGGATATTACAAGACACCGAGACTGGTGAAATTTATAGAGGAACTGCAAAAACTACTATTGGTGAACAATGGGAAAAAATAATGACAATAGATGAAAAGGTGTAACATTTGTAATCAGAGTAAACCTGATTTTAGATTCAAAAGAAATAAGAAAACTTGTAAGAGTTGTGAAAGAACTTGGTACAATGGACTTCTTAGATGGATGGTAAAAGAACGTATGCTAACACCAGCCGAAAGATTGGGTAATAGATTAGGATATATGGGTTCTGCTTTTATAATGAGCTCACCTTATTTACTACCATATGATAATATTGGAGCATACACTTATTTAGTGGGTGCCATATTATCTCTACCACAAGTGTGGTTAGCCAAACAATGGAATTTAGTAATAATTAACTTTAACCTATTAATTGGCTATGGGTTATACCTTTTTACATGAGAAACAAAATAATAAAAGCGTTAAAAACAGTATTTGACCCAGAGATACCAGTTGATATATGGGAACTTGGTTTAATCTACGATATTGATATAAGAGATGAATCACATACAAAAATATTAATGACACTCACATCACCCAACTGTCCAGTTGCTGAATCATTACCACTTGAAGTAGAAAAAGCAGTAGAAGGTGTAGAGGGAGTCAAACGAGTAAGTTTAACATTAACATTCGAACCACCATTTGAACCAAGTATGATGAGTGAAGAAGCACGGTTCTCCTTGGGTATGATGTAGAAACTTCTTATGTGATATTTATATACATGAGATATAACCCATACACATGGGAACAGAAATTATATCTAACGTTCGTAATTTTTGGGAAAGTTCTTGAAAATTTAAGACTCATCACTTATTACTTCATTAAGATGAAGTATTATCAATTAAAACAATGGTTATATCAAAGGCGTTCAAAGTAACGTATTTTATGGTTGTGGTATTAACATCAGTATTAGTGTATTTTACTGAATGGCAATATCACTTATTTTTTAAACCCAACCTACAAGAGTATTATGTAGATAGTAGGGTTGAAGAAGATGTGGATGAGGTAATACGAGAGTTATATAATAGTAATGTTCCATTACATCAGTTAGCGAAGGAAAGTTTTCATATTTCCATCAATCCATGTATGCCTCCATTTTATTGGGGGATGGCTTTGGGAGCACTTATTCCCAATGAAATTAGAATAGAACTTAATGATGATATAATAAACCAACCGAAAGATTTTCGTAAATGGGTTATATTACATGAGTTTGCACACCACTTTGATTTTATCCATGAAGATAAACTATATATCATGTATCCTTACTTAGAAGGCAAGTACGATATAGCACTTTCAGAACTTACAGAAAAAATTATCAAAAAGAATTTGGATAATTAAAATATTATTCGTATATTTGTATAACATATGAAAGAACAAGATTTAATTGATTTAGGATTCGAAAGATTCGACCAAGATGATGAAGATGATAAATTCTATTATTACTATTATGATTTAAATAAGGAACCCGATGGTGGTTCTTTACTATCTGATGCTAATGATGAAGTGGTGGATGGTAAATGGAACGTATATGCATGGGATATCAATGAGAACTTGGTATTTGATAACAAAGAAGATATCAAGATATACATTGATGTATTAGAACGAAATATCAAATGATACATTTAATCCTTTTACTTTCTTTATTTACTACCAAGTTAGAAAGTAAAGCAGAAAAGCATTTAACAAAATATTACCAACATGAAATAATCCTTTCTGAAGGACAATCCTTTTATGGTGGTACGATATATCAAATGTTAAACAATTCAGATTTTGTTTACATTGGTAAATCAAGAAGTAAGTTTGAACACTTCGATTACATGGTTCTCTTTAATGAGAACAAAACCATTAAATTAGTAAGAGTATTAATTTACCGAGAAAACTATGGTGGTGAGGTTGGAAGTCGTAGATGGTTGAAACAATGGATTGGAATCAGTAAACCGAAACATATGGTAGATGCAATTAGTGGAGCTACCATATCAGTAAATTCACTAAAACAAAGTATTAACACATTATTAACAAAAGTATGAAAAACAAATTAGTATTATTATTTGTATTATTAAGTACGTTGGGTTATTCTCAACGAACTGATGTAACAAGTGTACCTGAAGAATTATTTGGAATATGGCAATCTAATGGAGAAGATGTAAATGAATTTTTAGAAATTAGTGAATCCTCGGATGGTAAAGCAACGTTTGTAAGAAAGACATCTACAAAAATATTAGCAGCAGGATATATTGTTTCTGTACTAAACAATGAAAATCCAAACGGACAACTAAGAGTTCAAAGAGTAGATACTCCATTGGAATATGATTTGGGATACTTTATTGGAAATGATACATTCGTAGTAACACAACCTAATAGTCAACGAGCATGGTTATGGGTTAAACGAATCGATTATTAATAGATTGATTAGATGAAAATTTGGACACCTATAATAATTAAGAACGAAAAACAATGAATTATACATTTACACAACTACTAGCAGGATGGGGTGGTTTAATATGGATGAGTACATCATTCCCTATATACATCTTATACATACTATGGAGAAACAATTGGAAAGTATTACATAGTGTATCAGACTCATGGTATAAACTTAAACAACACGAAAGACACGAAGAAATCTTCTTTACTATCTTTACTTACTTCTTGGGTATAGGTACACTCTTACAGTATTACCTCCACCCTATCTTCTTCCTTGCAGGGATGGGATTCTTTTGGGTAGGTACTCAGACACAATTCAGAGGTGAATCCATTAAGGAGACAATACACTATCTAGGAGCAGTTCTAGGTATAGGAGGTTCCCTTATCGGATTAGGTCTTACTTTCTCGTGGATTCCCTTACTGATTATGTTAGGAGGAGTAGGTATCATGAAACTTCTAAAGATAAACAACTTTTTATGGTGGGTAGAGATACTCGCGTTCATCCTTGTAATCGGAGGATTATGGGTTCACTAAGAAAAGGGTGGAGACTATGGGCTCGTGCGTTAGGAGGTAAAGAAGGTTCTACTCACGAAGCAGATAGAGTAGCAATGTGGAGAACTCTTATAGTATTACAAGCAGTTATTACTAATGGGTTTATAGTTTGGAACATACTGAGGAAGTGGTAATATATTTCCTATTAAGTTAATATACTGAGATAAAAGGAAACATATTTCCTATTACTATCAATATAAAAGAAGGGAAACAAAAAAACGACTGAGAGGGATGAATAAAAATTTTTAAAAGACCGACACGAGACTAGTGTTATAGCTTTTAAGTTAAAGGTTTAAAGTTTTATTTTTTCTTTTCCCCCTACCCCCACTATAAGCTATATATAACTAAGCAAAAAAAATTAGTCAATTATGAAAGAAGAAGTTATTAACATTCCAAAAATGAAAGAAGATTTAGAAGAACTTACGGTTCAAATAAATACTTATTATAAGATGGTTTCTTCAAGAACATTACAACCCTCGTATATAAAACTAATGGAGGGTATTATCAAAAGAAGAGATTTACTTAAAAGACAACTAACCGATATGGGAGAACTATGAGTTATATAATTGGAAGTCCTTGTGTGAGTACGTGTGATACTGCTTGTGTAGCAGTATGTCCTGTTGACTGTATTCATGGGCCAATCGATATTGATGGTAGAGGAGAAGAAGTAAAAGGTATGACTAAGGAAGAGATACATGAAAAGATGTTGTATATCAATCCTGCCGAGTGTATAGATTGTGGTGCGTGTGTACCTGAATGTCCTGTTGATGCTATATATTCTAGTGAAGAAGAAGCAATCGAAGCAGATGGTACTGATGAATATGTAAAAAAGAATTACGAGTTTTTTGGACAAACTTGGAAAAAATTAAATATATAAATTATGTGGGACGATGAAAACGAAGAAGATTTTCACGAAGAGGAATCAAAAGGAAATTCCTATTTTCAGAAATTAAGAGAAACTGAAAAAGAAATGTTGAAGATTGATTTAACTCGTGGTAGTATAATGCCAATGGGTATTGAGGAGTGGACTGAACTATTTGGTGTACCTACCGAAGAAGATATGTTTGATATTACTCAAGCATATTTTAAACAATACCATCGAAACAGTCAACCAAGTATATATCAATTGGTTGAAGCATTTGGTATTGAGTGGATTAATTTTTTATTATCTTATAATGAAGAACAAGAAGAATATGAATTATGTGCGATATTAAAATCACATTTAGATGTATATAAGCGAAAAAGAAAACCTAGCGGGGATATTAAAATTTAAATCAGACGGGGTTCGAGAATCTAAAACATTAGATTGGTATTCATCAGATTCAAAAGAAAACTTTGAAACCAATATAAAAAGTACTCCCGATGTATATAGTTTTTATAAAAACTACCCAATAAAGTATGAGTTTAATAATCATGGGTTCAGAACACCAGATGATTTTAACTCTACTGATGAAGGAAATGTTTTCTTAGGTTGTTCCCATACCGCAGGAGTAGGAACTCAATTTGATAATACATGGGTTTCGAGAATAGATAGTCATACAATCTATAAAGATTATAAGTGTTACAACCTAGGAGTACCTGCAGCAAGTACTGGTACTATGTTTAGATTACTATTTTATTATAAAGATATTTTAAAAATAAAAAACGTATTTCACTATTCACTCCTATCACCAAGATATGAACTTTTTTATGATAAAGATGATATGGATAAACATTGGGAATATTTTGGGTCTTACTTAAATGATTTGAAACAAGAAAATAAAGAGTTTCCTCATGATAATTTTATTATGAATTCTTTTTTAAGTGATGAATATAAAATGTTAGACCAGTTAAAAAACTTTTTAGCAATTAAACAAATATGTAACACCTTGGGAATAAATTATTATTTAGCTACTGAATCATTACTTGAAAAGTGGATTAAGAAAAAGAAAACATGGTTCAATCGTTATTCTAAAAAAAACGAACTATCTTTTATACCAGCAAGAGATGGTGCTCATATGGCTACTGATAAACACTTTATGTTAGCACACTACTTTACTTATTTAATAAATGATGGTGAATCTGTAAATATTGATTTAGGCTTATATGGACTTTGAATATGAAGATGCATATGAGTTGGAATCCGATATCTATGCTAAAAACTTTAAAACACCACAACAAATTATGGAACACCAACTTTGGGTAGTTCATAAAGGTAATTATAAATCTTATTTAGATTCAATAGAATGGGATACTCCTCCCCCACCTGAAACTGAGGAGGAAAGAGAACAAAGATTAGAAGAAGAAAAACAAAGAGAATTAGAAAGTTCTCCGTTTGCAAAATGGTTTTAATATGACAATAAAAGATTACAAAACATTTTTAAACTCTCTACCAAAAGAGTTTGATGAATTTGAAATAACACATCGAGAATATACTAACATAAATGATGATTCATTAAATGCACAAGAAGTATCTGTTTATTCAGTACACATTGATGAATCACAGAAGAAGGCATGTAATATGCATCAAAAATCGTATGAACTATATCAAGAATTTACCAACATGGAAAAGATTGAAGTTCCTTCTGTTAGAATACCGATGAGTAAATTAGAATAATATGGAAAATATAAAATGGAATTATGTACTACTTGGTGCAATAATAACAGTCATAGCTCAACTTGGAGCATGGGCACAGCACAACGTACAATTTAAATATCCAAGATTAGATGAATCATGGTGGGGTTGGTACGCATTATCAATTCCTTTAACTTACCTATTCATAGCAGCAACAAAGTATAATGTTCTTGGATATGGTGGAAGTATATGGGGAGCTAGATTCGTAGGATTCGCAATTGGTATGATAGTTTATGCTATTATGATTCAATGGTTCTTCGGTGAGAAGTTTACAATGAAGATAGCAGTTCAACTATTTCTTTGTTTTACTATAATATTAATACAATCCTTTTGGTCTGAAAATAAATGAGATTAAGTAAAGAAATATTTGATGAACTTGTTTTGGAATTATCAAGAACTCCAAAAGCAACTGAGGCAGAGTTTAAAAAACGAACAACTGCAGCACATGAATTTGTAAGAGTAAAAAACAAAACAAGTAAGATTTTAGCTACAAGTAAACTAATTCACTATTCTTTATCGAATGAGAAGCTAAATAAAATAATATCAGATATAACTAAAAGAAAAACTAAAGATATAATATCACTACATACAATAGAATCATTACCACCATCAGAGACACTTAATCACGTTGATGAATATTCTGTGTTAACCCTTAATGTATTATTAGAAGATGAGTTTGAAGGTGGTGAGTTTTATTTAAATGGAGAATTATATAATGGTATGGCGGAAAGAGGAGACTATGTTTTGTACGCAGGTAATAAAGAATATCATGCAGTTCGTACTGTAACGAGTGGTGTTAGAAAAACATTGATTCTTTGGTATCATAAACCAAGTGGATTAATATAATTAATAATAAATCAAATAACAATGAGTGTAGATAAATCAATTCAGATACAGATATTAAAAACAGATTATAAAAAAATGAACAGATATTCCCATTTTAAAATGGAATATGTAACTAAGGATAATTTTTCTGAATATGTAGATGATTTAAAACAAGTTATTACATACATACATAAAGAATTAACTGATTGGCCAGAAGCACCAGATTATACTGAAGTATTAAAAAGGTTTGAAGGAGAATCAAGATGTTTGGTGTTTTATTATAATAATTCAGCTATTGGGTGGAATTGGTTTAATCCAAACGTAGCATTAGATTGGAAAACTACAATACAAGAATTACCAGAAAACGAAGTATATGGTGGAGGTTGTTATGTTACAAATTTAACCGATAGACCTGCAAACGCAGGGATGATAAATTACAATATGTATTTTGAGTATATGTTAGAGATACTTGGATACGATGTAGCATATGGATATGTAGAAGATTGGAACAGAACTGCAAAAAGAGTTAACTTTGCTAATGGTGCAACCTTTAATAATTTTTTAAAATAATTCACTTTTAATTAGGATATCTCGATTTTTTTTCGTATATTTACATAGTAAATAAGTTAAAACACTAAAAGTTAAATTATGAATATAGAATCGTTAAAATCAAAAAGTTTAGAAGAATTAAGAGAAATCTCAAAAAAATTAAATGAATTAATTCAGATAAGAAAATCTGAGGTTGCTTGGAATACTAAATCACAACTTAGAGTTGGTGGTATAGTATCTGTACCACATGGTAAGTTAAATGGTAAACAGTTAAGAGTTGAGAAAATCAACATCAAAAAGGCTGTACTTAGTATATTAAATGAGAACTCCACAGTTCAATGGAATGTTCCTTTATCAATGATTGAAGTTCAATAATATGAAAGTACTAATAAAACCTCAAGTAAAAAAACCTTGGTCAAAAGAAATGTATGATTACAATGACAAGGTTGCGGATATAATGAAAGATGAGATTCAATCACAACTTGAATCCGCATATTCAAAACGAAATGGTAACAAGATAAACGAATTGGTAACACTATGTGGTGGAATCAAATTTGGTGATACATTCGAAATTGAAGAGATGTATGAATCTTGTTTAGAAGAACTTACTATGGTTCAGAACTATTGGTTAAACGAGGAGTGGGATTACGCAGTTAAACAAAATGTTGTTAACGATGTTGTTCCTTATAAATTCGTTGGTTATGACAAATAGTAGTTGGTATTATAGAGAGATGGGTTCTCGAAATAAAAAGACAGGTAAGTTATCTTACTATCAAGTAAGGGTAACAGATTACAAGATTGATGATTGTGAATGTCCTGCAAGGCAGTTTCGTTCTTACTCTCCTTGTAAACATATGAAAAGATTAAAAGAAAAATTAACACACTTAAGTATATAGTAAATTATGGCAAAACAATTAAAGTTTGATGTAGAGGCAAGAGAATCCTTAAAGAATGGATTAGATATCCTTGCGGATGCAGTAAAAGTTACATTAGGACCGAAAGGTAGAAATGTTTTATTACAGAAAAAACAAGGTCAACCACACATCACAAAAGATGGTGTATCAGTTGCAAAAGAAATTGAGTTAGAAGATATCTTCGAAAACATGGGTGCACAACTTGTTAAAGAAGTTGCATCCAAAACTGCTGATGAAGCAGGTGATGGTACAACTACTGCGACTGTTCTTGCACAAGATATTGCAAGATTAGGATTTGATGCAGTAAACAATGGTGCAAATCCAATGGAACTTAAAAAGGGAATCGAGGCTGCAGTTAAAATTGTAACTGAAGAACTTGGTAAACAAGCAATTGTTGTTGGAAACGATATTGATAAAATAAAACAAGTAGCATCAGTTTCGGCAAACAATGATTCTATTATTGGTGATTTGATTGCAAACGCATTTAATAAAGTTGGTACTGATGGTGTAATTACAGTAGAAGAATCTAAAGGTATTGAAACTTCTATGGAACTTGTTGAAGGTATGCAATTCGATAAAGGATATGTATCACCTCACTTTATAACTGATGTAGAAAAAACAAACGCAGTTATGGAAACTCCATATGTTCTTTTATATGATGGAAGAATTTCTTCTATGAAAGATATCTTACCATTACTTGAACAAGTATCTCAACAAAACAAATCATTGGTAATTATAGCAGATGATTTAGAGGGTGAAGCATTAGGTACATTGGTAGTAAATAAACTTAGAGGTATTCTTAATATCTGTGCAGTTAAAT
>OBMK010003911.1_pt1 | contig 10061 bp, 9 predicted proteins | sample 1539081 | NCBI WGS metagenome assembly OBMK01 (sample SAMEA3355528, study PRJEB22509) | marine metagenome | biome: marine; feature: river plume; material: water | place: USA | collected 2010-08-07 | depth 0.5 m | reverse complement strand
TTGGCCAGCCAAAAAAACCACCAAAGTTCCCTTCTGCCAAGCGACATAGGTGTCCTGTCGATGACCTTTCAGAGAATGCCGCGCGAAATGGTCCAGAATGTTGTTTTGCATATCGCTTAATTGTATAGGTTGCACCTATCCCTGCTGGACCCCACCAGATCATGTCGTCGTTCCATGTGCGTGCCAATTCTTCTTCCAGCGGCATGCCTGAGGCCCAAGTTCCGAGGTCGCTGATCATCGCATTGATCGCGGCCATCGTCTTTCGTCCATCGTCTGGGTCTTGGGGGGTAAACATCAAACCGTCATGTGTCATGGGGCCGGGTTGGACTATGTGCGCCGCTGTTTGATGAGGAAACGGTTGTAATCCCGCCTGCATCATCAAGTGCGGGATATCGAAGAACATCGCCGTTTCGGCAATTTTGCCATTTTCAACCCGATTAAATTCGCAATAGCGCAGCATGGCCATTTTGCCAGTCGGTGAGATCCCTAGCCAGGGCTTGTCGAATAGGCCCATCAGATGGCCCATTGAAACGACCCATACGCCACCTTGTTCCGCGACGGTATTATGACCTGCCATAAAAACATCCATGCGGCGCTGCATAGATGTCATGGCGCATCTTAGCGGTTGCCAGAACGAATCGGCGAGCGTTCGTACAGATGTGATTTCATTGAACGGATGGTATCCTCGCCAAAGATAATCTTTGGATGTGTACTCGCCCAACACCACAGCTAATTCAGATAAATTTGCGCTGTCAAGTCGCGCGTAAAAGTTCCTTATAATTTGTTTTTCATGTGTAAAATCTGAATTCATTGAGTCACCTTCATGGGATGGAAGCAATTCTTGCACTCGTTTGCAAAAATAGGTTGCCAAACAAACGGACGAATGTCTATGCTTCTTGCACACGAATGCAAAAAAACATCTGCATCTTTTTCTGGGAGGCAAAATGGCCGAAATTCAGCTTCGCAATCTGTCCAAGCGTTGGGGGTCCTTTGTGGGTGTTCATAAGTTCGATCTTACTATCGTGGACAAGGAATTTCTGGTCCTGCTTGGTCCATCAGGCTGTGGCAAAACCACAACCATGCGTATGATTGCTGGGTTAGAGGACGCTACCGAAGGCGATATTTTGGTGGACGGACAACGCGTCAATGATCTCGAACCCAAAGATCGCGACGTTGCGATGGTGTTCCAAAGCTACGCGCTCTACCCGAACATGAATGTTTATGAAAATATCCGTTTTCCGTTGAAAGTTCGGGGCGTCGATCCCAAAAGTCAGGATGAAAAAGTTAAACGTGCCAGTGCGATGGTTGAGCTGGATGCTTTTCTGCATCGCAAGCCCGCCGAACTGTCGGGTGGCCAACGCCAGCGTGTGGCATTAGCGCGCGCGGTTGTGCGGGAACCGAACCTGTTTTTGATGGATGAACCGCTTTCTAATCTCGATGCTAAATTACGGGTATCGACCCGCGCACAAATCAAAAACTTGTCTCATGAACTCGCGGTTACAACGATCTATGTGACCCATGACCAGATCGAAGCGATGACCCTCGCAGACCGGGTTGTCATCATGAACGAAGGTGTAGTTCAGCAGGTCGGCACTCCGGTAGAAATTTATGACAATCCTGCAAATGCGTTCGTCGCCAGCTTTATTGGAAATCCGGCGATGAACCTAATAAGTGGTGAGATTGCGCAAGGAAATTTTTCTGCGAAAGACGTCGAAATTAATGGTATCGACGCAGCCGACGGTCCGGTCACGCTTGGTTTCAGGGCTGAGGATGCTAAAGTAGTGGAAAGAGGTGGGCAGATTAACGCGCCTATCTACACGATGGAACTGCTCGGTGACGCGACTATGGTCAGCGTACGCATAGGCGGTGCGCTTGTCTCTGTAAAAGCTGACAAAAATTACCGAGCTAATATCGACGACATGGTCCACATTTCTGTGCCAAATGAGATTTGCCACCTTTTCAATCCTCAAACTGGTGGGCGAATTGGGGGTTAACCCCAAACAAAATCCCCAAAATGGGGAGTAACCAAGGTGCGATCTTGCAAGGTGCATCTTAATGAAAAAATAAGGAGAAACAAATGTTTCTAAAAACAATTTCATTCGTTGGTGCCTTTGCCCTTTTGGGAAGCACTGCAATTGCTGGATGCGGCATTTCTAGTGGCAGTGTCAGCGTTCTATCCAACGATTTCCCCGCAATCCAAGCCGTTACATCTGCAGCGGCATCTTGCGCTGGTGATGGTGTTACGGTCAAAACCAACCTGACCAAAGACCATAAAGACATCATGGTTGCTGCACTTACTGCCAACCCTGCACAGTATTCATCTGTGATTGTCTCCAACTCAACTCTCGTTACATTGATGAACGACGGTTTAGTTCGCCCGCTCGACGAAATGGTTGCTAAGCACGGAGCTGCATTGAGCAAAAGTCAATTGATCACAGTAAACGGCAAAGTTATGGCAGTTGCTTTCATGGCAAATGCTCAACATTTGTTCTCACGTACCGACGTTTTGGAGGCAGCTGGAGTCGATGGGATCCCGGCGACTTATGAAGATGTTCTTGCCGCCGCAGAAAAAATTCGCGCTGCTGGTTTGATGGAATATCCAGTCGCCTTGAACACCAAGGCTGGCTGGAACTTGGCTGAAGAGTTTGTGAACATGTACATGGGCACAGGCGCTGACTTCTTTAAAGCTGGTACTGCAGAAGCTGCTGTAAACAACGAAAACGGCGTTGCTACGCTTGATATGCTGAAATCATTGGTTGCATATTCCAACCCTGATTATCTGACGTATGACTCTAATGCGACACAAGCTGAGTGGGAAGCTGGCAATCTTGCATTGGCAACAATGTGGGGGTCACGCGGTAGCGCCGTCCTGGACGACGAAGGGTCAACTGCAGAAGTTGTATCGGGCACTGTTCTTTCTGCAGCGCCAACATGGGGCAATGGGGCTCGCCCAGCTTCCACACTGTGGTGGGATGGCATTGCGATCTCAACAAACGTATCTGACGAAGATGCAGAAGCTACATTCGTCGCAATGATGAATGGCATTTCCTCCGATGTTGTAAAGGCCAACAATGCTGCGGCTGTATGGTTGGACGGTGCTTACATGCCAAGTCCAGCTTCAGCAGGTGTTGCTGGCACAGCATCTGGCGGTGCAGCGCCGTACCCGATGTTGCCATTCATGGGCGCACTTCACACAGCTCTTGGAGCAGAAATCACCGATTTCTTGCAAGGCTCTGAAAGCGCAGAACAAGCACTGGCTGACGTTGAAGCAGCTTACACCGCTGCAGCGAAAGAGCAAGGTTTCTTGAAATAAATCAATTTGGAAGGGGGCAATCGCCCTCTTCCTCAACTCTTTAATGTCACCTTACCTTTAGGCGAGCTTGATGAAAAATCGCACCTTCTTTTGGTTTATATTACCATCGCTGATTACGATGCTGCTATTTATCGCTTTGCCGATTATTTCTGTGGCTGTGCAGTCGCTACATATCGAGCATGAAGCTGTCATGGTTGAGGTGAAAAACTGTGGCCCCTTTGGTTGCAAACAAGAATTACAAGTTGATGTCGAAGAAACCGCTAAACTCAAACAAGAACGCCCATTGGGTCAGTTCAACGGCTTGGGCACCTACACCAACCGCAATCACCTTGCCTTCACCGAAATTGGTTTGGCTTGGCAATCGAGCACTGGTGTAGTCGACTTCATGTCAAAAGTACTGAACTTACCATTTTATCGGGCCCTTGCCTTTACTCTTACCTACACTTTCGTTGTGACACCATTGGTGGTTACCTTTGGCTTCATGATCGCGCTTGGCGTCAACACATTGCCAAAAAAGATAAAAGGGCCAACGATCTTTATCTCGCTCTTGCCAATGATAGTAACGCCATTGATTGGATCGCTGATCTTGTTCTGGATGATTGATGCCAACGGTATTTTGGGCTCGACCTTGCAGTGGATATTTGAGGACCCAGACTTATCTCTAAAAGCATCTCCTCCCCTCACCTGGATAATGCTGATGGTCTACGGACTTTGGCATTCTGCCCCTTTTGCGTTCATCGTGTTTTATGCAGGTCTACAAACAGTCCCTGCCGAGACAATGGAAGCAGCAATGATTGATGGTGCCTCACGTTGGGAGCGGACGCGCTATGTGGTCTTACCTCACCTGATGCCGCTCACTGTTTTCATTTTGCTTATCCAGCTAATGGATAACTTTCGCGTCTTCGAACCAATAGTTAGCTTCTCCGCCCAAGCCAGCGCCACCTCCTTGTCATGGATTATTTACAATGACTTAGTAGGGACTGAGAGCCAGTTCTTTGGCTCAGCCGGCGCAACCTCGGTTCTAACCATTATAGGGGTAAGCATTCTGCTTATACCGGTGCTAGTTAGGACGTGGCGCGACTTTAATCAGAAGGTGGTATGATGTCAGATATAGTTCATCGCCGCTCGCCACTATTGAATATAATCATTTGGGGCCTTGTTTTGGCCTGGATAGTTGCCGCTGGCTTTCCATTCCTTTGGACGCTTTGGGGGTCTTTCAAAGTGCAGGGTGATTTCTTCTCAAAAGCTGATTGGACCAATGCCCTTTATGGTGTGCGCACGCAAATCGAAACGGGTGGCGTATTAACTGGCAAAGGGTATCACGGCGCTTGGGTCACCCAAGAATTCTGGCTCGCTGCTCTAAACACAAGCATCGTGGTGGTTTCGGTTGTTGTGATTTCATTGACCCTTGGTACGCTTGGCGGCTACGCACTGGCGCGTTCTGGAAAGAAATACGCTTTCTATCTGCTGATTCTGGCCCTAGTTTTTCGTGCGATGCCCCATATCACGTTAGTCTCCGGATACCTCTTGCCATTCTTTGAATGGAACCTCTGGGGGCACCTACCAACTGCGATTATTGTTATGGTTGCAATCAATCAGCCCTTCACCCTGTGGATGTTGCACAGCTTCTTCCTCAATATCCCTAAAGATCTTGATGAAAGTGCGATGGTTGATGGCTGCACACGCTTTCAAGCTTTTCGCCATGTTATCGTGCCAGTCATGTGGCCGGGCGTTGTGACCACCGGGTTATTTTCATTCCTGTTAGCCTACAATGACTTTACCGTGACTGCGACTTTGCTAAGCCAAGCGAACCAGACGATGGTACCAAAGATAGCCAGTTTCTTGGGAACAACCCAGACTGAGGGTAACGTCATGTTTGCAGTTGCCGCTGTTGTTTCGGCTACGGCACCCCTGTTCGTCTTAATTCTATTTTTCCAACGCCAAATTGTCAGTGGTCTTACAGCAGGAGCAGTCAAAGGATGAGCGGAGCACGCCCAGAGCAAGCGGTTTTGTCGCGCGACACAGATATGTCTAAAACGGATGATACCAGAGCGGTTATTGAAGGCATGGTTGATGGTCTGAACGATCACCGCATTGCCGATATAGGCGAGTTCTTCTCAGACAGCTTTCGCTGGATGGGCAATCAGGGCTGTGGGATAAAAACTGGCCTGCGGGAATTCCAAGATAACTGGCAACGCCCGTTTCAGGCCGCTTTCTCTGACAAGATATGCATCGACGAGGCACGTCTTTACATGGGTGAATGGGCTGCAGCTTTTGGCCGCCAAGAAGCAACGCACTCCGGCGACTTCCTTGGCATGAAAGCAACCGGCAAACGGATCGAAATTCGCTATATGGATTTCTGGAAAGTTGTTGACGGCAAGATTGTCGACAATTGGGTGAATGTCGACTTTGCCTATGTAGCGGCACAACTGGGTGTGGACTTGTTCAACGGTGAGGGTTGGGAAGCCTTTGACCGGGGCGACCGCTCTGCCCCAAGACCTGACTAAGCGAGGATAAAGCAATGACAATAACACACCTCAAACACGGCAAACCCCAGGCCGATCGGGCCGAAGATGACGCCAAGACAGCAGATGTCGTCGCCGCTACGCTCAAGGCTATTGAAATGCGCGGCGATATTGCAGTGCGCGAATTAGCCAACAAATTTGATAGCTATGATCGAGACAGCTATCGGCTTAGCCAAGGTGAGATCGATGCGTTGATCGCAAAGGTCAGCCCACGCGACCTTGAGGACATCAAATTCGCCCAAGCCCAAGTTGTCAACTTTGCCCAAGCACAGCGCGACAGCATGCTTGATATCGAAGTTGAAACCATGCCCGGTGTGATCCTCGGTCATAAAAATATCCCCGTACAATCCGTTGGTTGCTATGTGCCTGGTGGAAAATTCCCGATGGTTGCCTCTGCGCATATGTCCGTCGCCACAGCCAAGGTAGCAGGTGTGCCGCGTATCATCGCCTGCACTCCGCCCTTCAACGGCGAACCAAACCCCGCAGTGATTGCCGCAATGCACTTGGGCGGCGCGCATGAAATTTACGTTTTGGGCGGCATTCAGGCGGTTGGTGCGATGGCGATCGGCACTGAGACCATCGATCCGGTTCACCTTCTCGTTGGGCCGGGCAACGCCTTTGTTGCTGAAGCTAAGCGCCAGCTCTTTGGTCGCGTCGGAATTGACCTTTTTGCAGGCCCAACCGAAACAATGGTTATCGCAGATAAAACTGTTGACGCCGAGATGTGTGCCACAGATTTGTTAGGTCAAGCCGAGCATGGCTACAACTCACCCGCTGTTCTAGTGACAAATTCACGCAAATTGGCTGAAGATACGCTGTTCGAGATCGACCGCATCCTTAAAATCCTCCCCACGGCTGGCACTGCTGGGGTCAGCTGGGAAGAATACGGTGAGGTTATTCTTTGTGACTCGTATGATGAGATGCTAGCCATCGCAGACGACATTGCATCCGAACATGTTCAGGTGATGACGGAACGCGATGACTGGTTCTTAGAAAATATGACATGCTACGGTGCGCTGTTCCTTGGGCAACGTACGAACGTTTCCAACGGGGATAAGGTGATTGGAACCAACCATACCCTACCCACAAAGAAGGCAGGGCGTTACACGGGTGGTCTTTGGGTTGGTAAATATTTAAAAACACACAGCTACCAAAAAATCACCACGGATGAAGCGGCGGCCAAGATTGGGGCATATGGATCACGTTTATGCCTGCTGGAAGGTTTTGTCGGTCACGCTGAACAATGTAACCTGCGTGTCCGTCGCTATGGTGGTCAAAATGTACCCTACGGTGAGGCCGCTGAGTAATGAGCAGCCTTGACCGAATAAGGGCGCTGATAACGCCCCTGCGAACGGCCATGGCAAACTTTGACTGCGTGTCAGTGCAATCCGCGCTTGGCGAGGTTATGACAGAAGACGCAATTGTGCATCTGTGCCATCCGTTTGGTGATCTGTCAGGACCACAAGCGCTATATGATGCTGCCTACGTGCCATTGTTTGACGCCTTGTCAGATTTGGAGCGCCGTGACTGGATCGTCAGCGCCGGAACAGATCGTGACGGTAACGATTGGATCGGATGTGCTGGACATTATGTTGGCACCTTCACACGCCGTTTCCTTGATATTCCGCCGACGGGTCATTTTGCTCATATGCGGTTTCACGAATTCTATCGCGTCGCAGACAGTCGTATTGTCGAGATGCAAGCGATCTGGGATATTCCCGAACTCATGATGCAAGCAGGTGCATGGCCCATGGTGCCTAGCCTTGGACGTGAGATATATATCCCCGGACCTGCAAGCCAAGATGGACTGTCTTTTGAGACACGCACTGCAAACCAAAGCGCACACAGCCTAAAAACCGTGATCAGGATGTTAACCGATCTTTCTCGCCATCCTGCCGAGGGTGGCCCCGAGATCATGCAGGCAGAGAAATACTGGGATCCGCGCGTCAATTGGTATGGCCCTGCGGGTATCGGTACGGCGCGCGGTCTAGCTGGTTTTCGCCATTGGCATCAAATCCCATTCCTGAGTGCTCTGCCTGATCGACGAGGCGGTACAACGGGAACACTCAACTGTCACTTCTATGGAGACGGCGCTTATGTCGTTGCAACGGGATGGCCAAATATGCAGATGACGGTCACTGGGGATGGATGGCTGGGCATTGCCCCGTCCGGTCAAGAAATCACGATGCGCAGTCTCGACTTTTGGCGCGTTGAAGGTGAGTTCATTCGTGAGAATTGGGTCTTGGTCGATCTGTTGGATGTTTACGCTCAAATTGGCGTAGATGTGTTTGCTCGATTGCGTGAATTCAACAAAGCACGCGTGATGGGCTTTATTTCTTTACCAATTGGAGCCAAATGATGACTTTACCTAAAACACCCTCGTTCCGTTTGGATGGAAAACGCGCTTTAGTCGCGGGTGCAAGTTCGGGCATTGGATTGGCCTGTGCCGTTGCGCTGGGTGAAGCAGGTGCAAAAGTCACGCTAGCCGCACGACGAATTGGTATACTAAAAGCGCTCGTCGATGAAATGAACGCGGCGGGAATGTCTGCCGATGCCTTACCTCTGGACGTTTCCGATATCGCAAGCACGCAGGCCTCCGTGGCTTCACATGGCCCTTTTGACATTCTTGTGAATTCGGCGGGCTTAGCCCGTCACAGTCCTGCAGCAGATACAACAGAAGTTGACTATGACGCTGTGGCTGCACTTAATATTAAAGGGGCCTATTTTCTGACCCAAGCCGTCGCTAAAGGATTGGTGGCAGCAGGCAAACTAGGAAGCCTGATCAACATTTCATCGCAAATGGCCCATGTAGGCGGAATAGATCGCGCCGTTTATTGTGCAACTAAACACGCGGTTGAAGGCTTTACCAAATCTATGGCAATTGAATGGGGGAAGGCGGGTATCCGGATCAACACGGTCTGCCCAACCTTCATTCTGACCGATATGACGCGACCAACCTTCGAAGACCCCGAGAAACGTGCTTGGATCCAAGACAAAATCAAACTTGGCCGTGCTGGCGAGGTTGAAGATATAATGGGTGCCGTAGTTTTTCTGTCATCCCAAGCATCCGCAATGATAACCGGTACATCCCTATTGGTTGACGGAGGTTGGACTGCCGAATGAGCAAGAACCGCGTCACATCACAAGAGGTTGCCGAACGCGCTGGCGTTAGCCAATCCGCTGTGTCGCGAACCTTTACACCTGGAGCGTCTGCCTCAAAAAAAACCATTGAAAAAGTACGTAAAGCAGCAGCAGATCTTGGTTATCGTCCCAATGTTCTTGCGCGGGCGATGGTATCAGGGAAAAGTCGAATAATTGGGTTGGTGGTGGCGTATCTCGAAAACCAGTTCTACCCAGAAGCTCTCGAAAAAATGTCGAATGAATTACAAAAACGTGGCTATCACGTACTGATTTTTATGGCCAAACAGACTGCTGGGTCCATCGACACGGTTGTTGAGGAAATTCTTGATTACCAAGTTGATGGCATTATTGCAGCTTCTGTTGCCATGTCATCTGATCTGTCTGAACGATGCCGTGTGGCTGGCGTGCCGATGGTTTTATTTAACCGCAGTCAAGATGACCCCAATATGTCTGCAGTGACGTCCGACAACTATGCTGGAGGGCGTAAGGTTGCTGAATTCTTGTTGGCTGCGGGGCATCGCAAAATTGGGCATATTGCTGGCTGGCCTGGTGCATCAACGCAACGCGACCGCGAAGCGGGTTTCATATCAGCGTTGGATGAGGCGGGTGTCGAACTCCATTGCCGTACAGAAGGCGATTTCACAATGGAGAAAGCTGCCGACGCCACGCGAAAAATGTTTGCGCATGATGTGCCAGAAGCCGTTTTTGTTGCGAATGACCATATGGCCGTTGCCGTTCTAGATACCTTGCGCTTTGAGCTTGGGCTCAGGGTTCCTGACGATGTTTCTGTGGTTGGGTATGATGATGTGCCAGCAGCTAGATGGCCCGCCTATGACCTGACCACAGTACGTCAGCCCGCCAATCGCATGGTCGCCAATACGGTTGAAATCTTGCTTGATCAGATTGAGAACAACACAGGTGAAACTCGCCGAATAGCAATTGATGGCCCGCTCATTTTGCGCGGTTCCGCAAAAATTCCAGAAGGATGGACTACATGAAGGGCTTCTCAAACAGGTGGAAAGATTTTCCTGACTATATTCTCGGTATCACGCAGGAAATTTGGGAAGATCGTGGTATAGCTA
>OBMK010003897.1_pt1 | contig 10096 bp, 9 predicted proteins | sample 1539081 | NCBI WGS metagenome assembly OBMK01 (sample SAMEA3355528, study PRJEB22509) | marine metagenome | biome: marine; feature: river plume; material: water | place: USA | collected 2010-08-07 | depth 0.5 m | reverse complement strand
CCGTACCATCAATCCGAGTTTATGCGGTTGAGGAAGTTCCCGAGGAAAACGAACCTAACGACGGCATTACGCTGTTTATGGCGAACCACGTCGACCTGCTTCCTACCATGCGCTCCGACTTCAAGTATGACCTGCTCGCCAAACACGATGAATCTGAGTTACTTGCAGTGAGAGAGCGCGCCATGACTTCAGGTATAGAGGTATCAGGGGAGCTTTGGCTACGACTCAAAGAGCTCGCGCAATATGCTCTGGTCGAATCCTTCGACGCCTCGCGTCTGGGCGCAGGACCGGCTGAGTGAGCCACCCCTGTGTGATAATGAACTTCAGTACGGTGACCATTCGCGGCACTGCTAACTCAAAGTGTCGATTCGCTTTCAAGAAGCCTAATCGACCGCAACTGAAGGGACCCTACTTTGCCGACTGATCATTCATCCAGTACCACAGCGCCCAGGCGCGTCACGGCGTTTTCAGCCTTGTTCGTATGTGGATTCCTGGCGTTATTTTTTATTGATTCAGCCCTGTTTTCGCGCTGGATAGACCAATCTTTCAGTTGGAGCGCCCAGTACTTTGGGCTGTTTTGGCAATTACTCATGATCGCCAATTTTGCAGTTGCGCTTTTTCTAGCAACCCGCCCTTACGCCACGTTCAAATTAGGTGGTTGCGAGACACCCGAGTTTCCGGGGTTCCAGTGGGTCGCCATGGTGCTATGCACCCTACTTGCGGGAGGCGGTGTGTTTTGGGCGGCAGCAGAACCTGTCGCACACTTTGTCACCGTCCCTCCTGTCTTCAGTAATATCGCGCCGGAAACCGCTGAAGCGGTTCCACTGGCATTATCCCAATCGTTTTTACACTGGGGATTCCTTGCCTGGTCAATTCTGGGCAGCCTGACCGCCTTGGTGCTAATGCGATTACATTACGACATGGGATTACCGCTGGCGCCCCGAACATTGTTGTATCCGCTTCTTGGTGAAAAAGGCGTCCGAGGGCCTATCGGTGATGCCGCTGATGTTGTGTCAATACTCGCAGTATTTGCCGGCACAGTTGGACCGATTGGCTTTTTGGGCCTGCAAATCAGTTACGGGCTCAGCTCACTTTATGACACCCCCGATAGCACCACCATTCAGCTACTCACCATTGCCGCACTGATGGTCATTTATCTCACATCAGCTGTCAGTGGCATGCATCGTGGTATTCAGATCCTCAGCCGACTTAATATTGTTCTTGGCGTCGCATTGCTGCTGTTTTTGCTTTTGGCAGGACCTACTGCTTTTATATTTCAGGCATTTTTTGAAGGATTACTCAGCCATTTACGGTGGCTACCTGAACAGGCACTTTATCGTGGCGATGCAGGCTGGTTTGACAACCCCGGTTGGCTGTCTTACTGGACCATTTTCTTTTGGGGGTGGTTTATTGGTTATGGCCCCATGATGGCCATTTTCATCGCACGTATTAGCCGAGGACGCAGCGCTCGGGAAATTATCATTTTAATGTCCGTAATCGCCCCCTTACTGACCATGGCGTGGTTCTCGATTCTTGGAGGCACGGGGCTGGGGCTTGAGATGGCCAACGCAGGAACCATCACCGAGCCTTTCGAGGGCTTTAACCTGCCCGCCGTGTTGCTAGCCATTACTCAATCCATGCCATTTAACGCCATCGTGTCATTTCTATTTCTGATTCTCACAGCGCTCTTTGTTGCTACCACTGGAGATTCCATGACCTACAGCTTGTCAGTGGTGTCGGCTGGGCACGACAATCCTCCTCGCTCACTGCGCCTGTTCTGGGGTCTAGCCCTTGGCGTAACGGCCATGATACTGGTGGGAGGGCCCGACGGTGGCGTTGGTAAACTTCAGAACTTTATTGTCGTGACCGCCGTGCCAGTATCCCTACTTTTGCTCCCCTCGCTTTGGGGTGCGCTGCCATTATTGAAGCGACGTCGATGACAAGCCCAATGCCAATGCTGCGCACAATCAAGGGCTACCGCAAGGAACCTCACAGACTCGCCAGCGAGGACAGTCCATGCCCCTAGGTCTTTTAAAATATGGGAGAGGTAGTGACTACCCCTTCGAGCGTCAACCCGATCTGCCTGGGCCGCGAGAGCTAAAGAAGCACTACGATGTGGTCATTATTGGCGGCGGTGGTCACGGCGTAGCTACCGCTTATTACCTCGCAAAATATCATGGCATTACCAATGTTGCGGTGCTCGAAAAAGCCTATCTGGGCGGCGGCAATACTGCCCGCAATACGGCAGTTATTCGCTCTAACTACCTTACCCCAGAAGGCGTTCGCTTCTACAGTGCCTCTGTGAAACTCTACGAGAATCTCGCCAACGAATTTGACTTCAACATTATGTATTCCCAGCGTGGTCAGCTAACCCTTGCCCATACCGATGCCACGGTGCGGGCGTTCCGACAGCGGGCCGAAGTTAACAAGCACTTTGGTGGCCGTACCGAGATGATTGATCGCCAGAGCATTGCCGAATTGGTGCCTTGCCTTAACCTTGATCCTGCACAGTTACCGGTTTTAGCGGGACTGTGGCACCAAGATGGCGCTACCGCCCGACACGATGCCGTCGCCTGGGGCTATGCGCGAGGCGCCACGCAGCGTGGCGTGGAATTGCATCAGTTGACTGAAGTCACAGGTATCGAAAGTGCGGCGGGGCAGGTGACGGGCGTAGTGACCAATCGCGGAAAAATTGCGTGTGGCACGGTTATTCAGGCGGTCGCAGGGCACAGCGCTGTAATGTCGCAAAAAGCCGGCTTTCCGCTTCCCATAGTGGCCTATCCCCTACAGGCCATGGTCACCCTACCGGTTAAGCCCTTTCTCAACCCCCTGGTGAGTTCGTCCGCGCTGCATTGCTATGTTCAGCAAACGAGCCGCGGCGAGATTGTCATTGGCGGCGGTTCTGACCCCTATCCCCTCTACAACAGTCGCGCCTCATTGCCGCTGAAGGAAAGCTTAATCGCTAGCGCCGTCGATATGTTTCCGTTTCTCAGTGAAATGCGGCTGCTGCGACAATGGGCCGGCATCACTGACATGACTGCCGACTACAGCCCGATCATGGGCCTCAGCCCGTTAAAAAACTATTACCTTGATGCGGGCTGGGGTACATGGGGATTTAAGGCAACCCCCATCTGTGGCAAGACCATGGCCGAACTCGTCGCCAGTGGCGGCCAAGTACCCACACTTATTCAACCATTCACTCTCGAGCGCTTCGATCACTTTCAACAAGTCAATGAAATGGGCGCAACGGCCGCCAGTCACTAGGGGGATAGATGAAGATAATGCAATGCCCCTTAAATGGGCCAAGAAACATTAGCGAGTTCGTTTACGGAGGGCAGGTTGAACCCATGCCAGATCCTCAGCAGTGCTCCGACAAAGACTGGGCGAGCTACGTATTTTATGACAACAATGCCATTGGCATCGTGCGGGAATGGTGGCAACACGCCCCCAGTAGCTATTGGTTTATTGCAGAACGCCATAATGCCAGCGACGACATTTTGCGTACCTATGACCCCGGCGAATTATTTAGCGAGCGCGTTGACTTCACGACTGGCGAGAACGAACCATGAGCCCTTCTAGACTCGAGCACCCCTTCGGTCAATTGATCGACCGTGATACTCCGGTAACTTTTGAATTTGAAGGAGAAACCGTACAGGGCTATGCGGGAGACAATGTGGCCTCCGCCCTGATTGGCGAGGGGCGCTGGCTCATGTCGCGCTCTTTTAAATACCATCGCCCCAGGGGACCACTGTCACTAGCAGGTCACGACGCTAACACGCTGATACAGACCCCTACCGCAGCCAACCGACTGGCTGAAGACCTGATGGCAAAAGATCAGGGAACTCTTTCAGGGCAAAACTACTTGGGCTCACTGAAGTTCGATTACTACAGTCTGCTCGACCGACTGGGCCGCTTTTTGCCCGTGGGCTTTTACTACCGAGCTTTCTTCAAGCCGCGAGGTATGTGGCGCTTTTGGGAAAACGTTATCCGTAATGCGGCGGGCCTAGGTGTTGCCAATCTCGAGGCCACGCCTCGCTACACCGACAAGCAATATCTGTTTTGTGATGTGGCTGTCATTGGCGCAGGCCCCGCGGGACTGAACGCCGCCCTCACCGCCGCAACGGGCGGCGCCGAAGTGCTACTCGTCGACGAACAAGAGCTTCTTGGTGGCGCACTCACTTATCACCGTTTTACCCTCGAGGATGACAGTCGCGCGCAGACCTTGAAGGCTTTATCTAACGCAGTTGCCAATCACGACAAGATCCGCGTGCTGACTGGCGCAACTTGCAATGCCTGGTTTAGCGATCACTACCTGCCGGTTTTTCAAGGTGATCGGCTCTATAAAGTACGGGCCAAAACCTGTGTTTTGGCAACCGGTAGTAGTGAGCAACCGGTCGTGTTTCGCAACAATGATTTGCCAGGTATCGTTCTGTGCAGTGGTCTTGAGCGCCTAATGATGCATCATGGAGTTTGCCCTGAGGGCCCAGCGGTCATTCTGGCTGGCAATGACGATGCCTACTTAACAGCTATTACAGCCGCAGAAGCGGGCTTATCCATCGCAGGGGTCGTCGACCTCCGATCGGAGCCTGATGACTTAGCACTGCCTGCGGCACTCAGTGAACTTGGCATAACGCTCTATCAGAGTGCGACGGTTTATGAGGCCCATAGCGATAAGTCAGGGGCGCAGCTGGGAGCCGTCACAATTTATCCTATCGAAAGTGAAGGCAAGGTAGGCGCGACAGCGGTTCATTTAAAATGTCGTCTGCTCGCCATGTCTGCGGGATTTATGCCCGCCTATCAACTGGCTTGTCATGGCGGCGCTAAACTGGCGTATCACGATGACAAGAGTGAATTTACCCTCACAGAATTGCCAGAGGGAATGCACCTCGCCGGCAGTGTTAACAGCACTCATGATTTAAAGGCTGTCTGTGCCGATGGCCGCAATGCCGGTCGCGGTGCCCTGCGCGCCTTAGCCTTGGAAACCGATAACGATGAAACGGTTCAGTGTGAACGTCATGTCAACCACCCCTGGCCCATTTTCAAGCACCCAAAGGGGCGCGAGTTTGTCGATTTTGACGAAGACTTGCAGATAAAAGACATCATCAATAGCGCGCGCCTTGGCTACCGCGATATTCAGTTGGTTAAGCGTTACTCCACGGTGGGGATGGGACCCTCCCAAGGGCGTCACTCGGCACTAACGACGGCCCGACTGATCGCTGATGCCACCGAGCGCACCGTCACGGAGACCGGGGTTACAACAGCGCGTCCTCCGGTGAAGCCCGAGTCACTAGGGGTCCTTGCGGGCCGGCGCTTTCACCCCATTAGAAAAACTCCGATGGACCAGCGTCACCTGGCGCTAGGGGCCCATATGATTCCCGCCGGCAGCTGGCGCCGCCCCGCCTTTTACGGGGCTCTCGATCATCGAGCTGCCAATATTGCAGCCGAAGCTCACGCAGTACGAAACGGCGTGGGCATGATCGATGTCAGCACGCTGGGGGGCATTGAGCTGCGTGGTCCCGATGCCGCCGAGTTCATGAATCGCATATATACCTATGGGTTCCTAAAACAGCCCGTAGGGAAAACACGCTACGCCGCACTCGCCAATGAACAAGGCGTGATCATCGATGACGGCGTCGCCGCACGTTTGGCGGAAGATCATTTTTATGTAACGGCAACCACCACGGGTGTTGACCGTGTATACAGCGAAATGTTGCGCTGGAATGCGCAATGGCGACTGGATCTAGACATTGCACAGGTGACCTCGGCGTATTCGGCGGTTAACGTGGCTGGGCCCTTCTCCCGTGATGTGCTGGAGCAGGCCGGCTGTAATATCGAATTGTCGTCCGAGAGCTTCCCCTATCTCGCTTGTCGCGAGGGTATGGTCGCGGGCATTCCCGCTAGACTAATGCGGGTTGGCTTTGTGGGTGAGCTGGGCTTTGAGCTTCACGTACCGAGTCTGATGGCGCAAACCCTCTGGGATAAGCTGATGGTCGCGGGTGAACCCTTCAATATAAAACCCTTTGGCGTCGAAACTCAGCGCTTACTTCGGTTGGAAAAAGGCCACATTATTATTGGACAGGACACCGATGGCATGAGCCATCCGGGAGAAGTGGGGCTGGCCTGGGCTATTAATCGGAAAAAGGCCTTTTTTGTGGGTAGACGCTCGGTTGATATCCTAATGTCACAACCCCTAAAACGTCAGTTGGTGGGCTTTACTCTGTCACCATCAGCGCCAAAGCCTGAAGAAGGTCACTTGGTGTTGCGTGACGGTGACATTGTAGGAACAGTAACCTCCTGCGAGTACTCCCCTACTCTTGCCAAGGTTATAGGCCTTGCTTACGTGCACCCCGATGATGCTCAACCTGATAGCGAAGTAACGATACGCACTGCCGACGGCGTCTGCGTACAAGCACCCATTGCCACCCTTCCCTTTTATGACCCAGGCAACGCGAGGCAGCAGCTATGACCTCAAATCTGGTAAGCCCTTTACGATGCCTTACGTCTAATGATGACGATCGAAGTGGGTCTCTTAAGCTTCGTGACCTAAGCCTTGCCACTCGCTCAGGGGTGAGGGGTGTACATGCAAGCCAATGGCTCAAATCAGAATCATTACCCCATGAGCTTCAGCCCAACACCATTGAAGCGCTGCCAGACCACCGTCTGCTCATGGCTCTGAGCACTCGGGAGTTTTGGCTCTTAGACCCTGACAATCCAAGCGGGGACACTGAGGCAACCTTTGAGCGTACAAAGCCCGGGGTCTGGCCGCTGTATAATCAAAATAGTCATGCCTGGTTGGTGCTTTCTGGCGAGCCTCGAGCCGATATGCTGGCGAAACTTTGTGGTGTCGACCTTCGGTCTAAGGCCTTTCCTCTTGGCACCGTCGCTCAAACCCAAATGGCGCTTGTCTCGACTATTATCGCGCACCATCTGTGGCGCGGTGAGCCGGTATTTTCGCTATTTATTGACCAAAGCTTGACTGACTTCGCCTGGGAAGCATTGCAAGACGCCATGGCTGAATTTAATACGACGCGGTAATGCCACACTGACCCGTTGCTCAAACAAACCGTGAAATGCATTCTCAACCGCTCGCCTCGAGTAGCCCATAATAAGTACGCGCCGCAAGACTGCCCACACGACCGTCAACGCAGGGCATCACTCAAGGCGTGAAGAAAGCTTCGGTTTAATCGGCGACTAATGGCGGCCGTAGGTGTAAACACCTCACCGGCGTGATACATACCCGGAAACAATGCCAACTCTGTCGGTATATCTGCGTCCATCAACCGGCGGGCATACCCAATGACTTCGTCGCGAAACAGATCTTCAACACCCACATTAAGGTAGGCCGGCGGGAGTCCTGACACATCGCTTGCTCTTGCTGGTGCCGCCATCGGCGACGCCGCTTCACCGGGGGTTCCGTTTAAGTACATTTCCCAGGCACTAAACGATGCTTTGCGCGTCCAGATCGGGTGATTGTCAAACTGCCCCGACTCGGTCGCGTGTAAATTATCGAGCATCGGATAAATCAGCAGTTGCAAACGCAAGGGATAATTGGCGGCCTCGCGATTTTTCAGTGCTAACCCCGCTGCGAGACCAGCCCCAGCACTCGCGCCGCCAATGGCGACACAGCTCGGGTCAATGCCCAAGCTATCGGCCTCCTTCATAAGCCAGCACAATACGTTGTAACAGTCGTTCAGGCCTGCGGGAAACGGCTGCTCGGGGGCTAGTCGGTAATCGACGGAAAATACCGTGATGTCACACTCATGGGCGATAGTCATAGAGCGCTCATCGTCTGCAGCACCCATGACATAACCCCCCCCGTGGATCCAAAGCAATGCGGGCTGATTAGGCCGATCACTTTTACGAGAGATATGTACCGTTACAGGGCCCTCTGGAGTGTTGACCTCAGCATTCCTTTGTAACAGTCCGCTAGGGGGTTCTGGCCTTGGTGTCTCAGCCATTAAGGCCCTAATTTCAGCGATGTTATCCCGGGTAATATCCAGTGCCGGAAAGGTCTCGAGGATGGGTAATAACTCGGGATCAAGCCTGCTGTAGTCGAGTTGCATAGTTAGTGTCTCCTGTAGAAAACCGCCGACTGAGTCAGGCGGTTTGTGCGAGCTCGGTGATTTGGTCAATCAGGCTTTGGGGTACATCAACGCCGTCGGCTTCATGCTTGACCCGAAGCTGCGCACGACGCTCACCGGGGATTCGCACATCATTGTCCTCAGTAAGCGCGGCAAACATGGTTTCCAAGTGAGTCGTAAAGTTGCCGTCAAGAAAGTTGGGGTCAATGGCAATAATCGTTTGACCTACGTTTGGCGGACCGCCGTCGATATTTGCAAACATCGAGGCCTCGTAAGAACAGTTACTACCGGTCAACACTCCCGCCAGTACGTCTACCATGAGTCCCAAGCCAAAGCCTTTTGGTCCGCCCATGGGCAACTGTGCGCCCTTTAAACCTGCAGCAGGATCAGTGGTGGGATTGCCATCAGTATCAATAGCGTGACCAGGTTCAATCTCTCGACCTTCCGCCGCAGCTTTGACTAAATTCACTCGAGCTGTAGAGGCCGTCGCCATGTCCACGACCAAAGGTTCATCTGTGCCCCTGGGGGCTCCAAAGGCAAAAGGGTTGGTCCCAAAAAAGGGCACTTTGCCGCCGTGAGCAGCAACCGCTTTTGAGCTGTTAGCAAACATCAGCGAAACCAAACCCTGCTGAGCCAAGCGTCGCACAAACCAGCCCAACACGCCGGCCGAGGAAGATTGGTGGATAGCCAACATAGCTACCCCTTGCTCCCTAGCGGTCTCGATAAGACGCTGCTCACCCACCATGTAGGCATGATGGCAAAATCCAAAATCAGCATCGACTACAGTAGAGGCGGCTGATGTTTTGACGACAGAGGGCTGGGCATTAGGCTTCACCTTGCCCACTTTTAAATGCTTCAAGTACAGATGGATATAACCCAAACCGACATTGCGAATGCCCTCGGCCTCTGCCTCAGCAATCTCCGCGGCCACTATGGCGGCCTGCTCATCACTGGCACCCACAGCAAGCAGTGATTCCCGGCAAAGGCTCTCTATTGCTTGCAACGATAAGACAGGCATGGGCGTTTCCTCTTTTATTTTTGGTCTATCAGAACGCGACATAGAGGCGTTAATTTATTTCCCTATGCGCAGCCCGATACTCAGAGGCGCATTATGTCGCATTCTCGGTTCCAGAAGAAATCCAAGCGTCACCTACCCACGCCGATCTGGCGTTCAGCTTTTCAGCGGGACTTGTCGGCCTGGGTAGCTAGGGCTGGAGTGAACACCGGCCCTCATAGAGTGAACTTATTTTGGGGCAGATTCCGGTTGGTACTGATAATAACCGGTCACAGGAATCATCAGATGGGCGTAGTCTGTTCCGGAAAACATCACGTAAGGCGCACCCGTGTCGAAGTTGGTAGGAAAATGGGCCAATGACGCGGGATCTTTTGGCATCAACATGAGGTGCGGACCTGACTCTATCCATTCCCCAGGTGTCGAATCTCCCTTGTCAAATACCGCGGGCTTGGTGTTGTCCTCCCCCATATCACCGTGCAGCATCCACATGAAGGTATCCCGGGTCATTTGGGGCTTTTCTCCCGCCATATAACCGGTCATCCACTTCATACCCTCGCCATCGTGACAAGCCGCCATCGCCTCGTGGGCCGAACTCCACCCCGCCTCGGGAACCGGCCTAGGATTAGCCGATTGACAGGTCCAGCCATTACTCCCCTCACGCAGAACATCTCCGCTGATGCCAATAATCGTTGCAGACCGGCCAATAAATTCAGGGGCGGCCGTACTGTAGGCCTCAATTTGCCAAGCGGCAGATCGATGGTCTGCCACTGCTGTTTGGTGATGCTCCGCGGCCGCATGTACTGCTGAAACGGTCAGGATTAGCGTTGCTATTTTTTTTGCTTTCATTGCACTGTCCTCTTCTCACATCTGTGTTCAATGGTTTACCGCTCTGTGTTACTACATTAAGCCATAGGAATCGCCAAGCCTAACCGCGCCGAGAGGGTGGCCAAGGGGCACTTTTGCGAACCTCATCGCAATTCTCAAGGTGCGGCTTTTCCTG
>OBMK010003893.1_pt1 | contig 10103 bp, 6 predicted proteins | sample 1539081 | NCBI WGS metagenome assembly OBMK01 (sample SAMEA3355528, study PRJEB22509) | marine metagenome | biome: marine; feature: river plume; material: water | place: USA | collected 2010-08-07 | depth 0.5 m | reverse complement strand
ATGTGACGGCCGGCGAGTTGATTGGTGTCGTGGTCAACAACAACCAACTGATCCCAGCAGGCTCTGTTGACACGGAAAATTCCAACTTTTCGGTCAAGATCCCCTCCTCCTTTAATGCGCCTGTCGACGTTTTCAATCTGCCGGTCAAAACCAATGGTGACCGGGTTGTGACCCTCGGCGATATCGCCGATATTCGTCTGACCTTTGCAGACCGCACCGGTACGGCCCGCTTTAATGGTGAAACCACCGTCGCCATTCAGGTTGTTAAACGCAAAGGATTCAACTTGATCGACACGGCCAATTTGGTGCGCGAGGAAGTGGCAAAACAAACCGCGCTTTGGCCCGTTGAGCTGCAAAATGCCATTGAAGTCAACACCTCCAACGATCAATCGCGAAATGTGGACAGTATGGTCAAACAGTTGGAAGGCTCAGTCCTCACCGCCATCGCTTTGGTGATGATTGTGGTTCTGGCAGCGCTGGGATCGCGCCCTGCCTTTTTGGTCGGGTTTGCCATTCCCACATCATTTTTACTCTGCTTTGCGTTTCTCGCAGTCATGGGCATTTCTATTTCAAACATCGTCATGTTTGGTCTAATTTTGGCCGTTGGCATGTTGGTCGATGGGGCCATTGTGGTGGTGGAATATGCAGATAAGCGCATTTCTGAGGGCGCGGGGCCGATGCAAGCCTATGGCGATGCGGCCAAACGCATGTTCTGGCCAATTGTCTCCTCCACCGCCACAACCCTCTGCGCCTTCCTGCCCATGCTCTTTTGGCCGGGCGTGCCAGGGCAGTTTATGGGCATGCTGCCCGTCACATTGATTTTCGTACTCTCCGCTTCGCTGGTGGTCGCTCTGATTTACCTGCCAGTTTTGGGCGGCGTCTCAGGCGCCTTGAGCCAGAAATTCGGCGCGGCCTCTAACACTCTGCGCCGCCTGCCCCTTGTGGTTCGGGCGGTTATGGTGCCCATCGCACTCTATGGGCTGTTTGTCGGCGCGATGCAGCTGCTCAACCCTGGCTATCTCTTTGGCGGGCAAGCGCCAGAAGGTAGTGGCGGGACAGTACTGGGTATCCTATTGTTTTTGTTTGGAGCCGTTGGGGCTTCTATCGTCATGGGCGCTGTTGAATTTCGCAAAAACAAAGCACGGATTAAAGGCGGGCATCAGCGCACAGCGTTTGGATACTTCATCAAATTCATCACCGGCAATCCGATCATGCCCGTCGTCTCTTTGGTTGCAGTCGTTTTCTTTGTCATCACAACTTTCCAATATTTTAGTGAAAATAACAAAGGCGTCGAGTTTTTTGTCGCCACAGAGCCTGAGCAAGCCATTGTTTACATTCAGGCGCGCGGCAATCTATCGGTGCAGGAAAAAGATGCTCTGCTGAAACAGGCCGAAGCAATCATCATCAACACGCCCGGCGTGCAAAGCACTTTTGCCTTTGCCGGTGAAGGTGGGCTAAACGCAAATACGGGCGGAGCGGGTGCACCGCTGGACACCATCGGGCAAGCGCAGATCGAATTGATCCCCTGGGAAGATCGCCCCTCAAAGCAAATAGACAGCAAGATTTTCGGTTTCATCCCCTGGACCTCCTCCGAGATGGAGGAAGGATATGGTGGAAATTTGGTACTGAACAATTTGCAGGAGCAACTCAATGGCATAGCCGGCGTGCGCAGTCAGATCATCAACCTCGCCATGGGTCCCGCATCGGCCAAACCCGTGCATCTACGCCTAAAGGGTGATGATTGGGACACGCTTTTACAGGCCACAGCCCTGGCGCGGAAAAAATTTGAGCAGACAGAGGGATTGATTGCCGTCGAAGACACCCTGCCCCTGCCGGGCATCGACTGGCAAATTGACGTGGATGTGCAGGAGGCCGGGCGCTATGGCGCCGATGTGGCGACGGTCGGCGCCATGGTGCAATTGGTCACGCGCGGCATTTTGCTCGACACAATGCGCGTGGAGAGCTCCGATGAAGAAATCGACATCCGCGTGCGTTTGCCGGAAGCTGACCGAGTTCTGTCCACACTTGATACGCTGAAAGTCCGGACACCCAATGGGTTGATCCCGCTGTCCAACTTTATTTCCCGCAAACCTGTTGCCAAATTGGGGCAAATCACCCGCGTGGATCAAAAGCGCTATTTCGATGTGAAGGCCGGTGTGCACAGCGATGCTATGAAGACGGTGACAAATGGGGACGGCGCGACCCGCGAGGTCAAAATGACCCCGGCAGAGCGGATCGAAGAGATCACCGCTTGGCTTGACAGCGCGCCACTGCCGGCTGGTATAGAATGGGAATGGACCGGCGATCAGGAAGATGAGGCCGAAAGTGGTGCCTTTCTGAAAAATGCCTTTTTGGGCGCTTTGGGGCTGATGTTTATCATCCTGCTGGCACAATTTAATTCCATCTATAACTCGGTCCTGGTTTTGTTGGCGGTGGTCTTATCTACCACGGGGGTGCTGATCGGAATGCTTGTCATGGATCAAGCCTTCTCAATCATCATGACCGGTACCGGCATTGTCGCTTTGGCGGGGATTGTGGTGAACAACAACATTGTCTTGATTGATACCTATCAAGAATATAGCACCTATATGCCGCGACTGGAGGCGATCACACGCACGGCAGAGGCGCGTATTCGTCCAGTTTTGCTGACCACCATCACCACGATGGCTGGCCTCACGCCTATGATGTTTGGCCTCAGCCTCGATTTCATCGGCGGCGGTTATACCATCGATGCGCCGACGGCTCTGTGGTGGAAACAACTGGCCACAGCTGTTGTCTTTGGTCTCGGGATTGCGACCATGCTGACATTGGTCTTCACCCCTGCAATGCTGGCGCTGCGGATCTGGATGGTCTCGGGGGCTTATGGGGCGGGGATGGCGCTCCGTGCAGGCGGATGGACGGCCGAGGGACGGCGCATTCGGGCGGATTTCCGCTTGAACCGCTCAGCCAGAAAACTCCGCGGGCGCGAAATTTTTTGGGAAGATGCCGATCTGATCGACAGCAGCGCGCCGTAATAGACCGCTATCGGGAATCACGGCCCCTCCTCTGACAGCTGCAGGTGCCACAGATGAGCATAGCGCCCCTCTTGCGCCAACAGCGCCTCATGGTTGCCTGATTCCACGATTTGCCCCTGCTCGAGCACGACGATGCAATCGGCATGGACGACGGTGGACAGGCGATGAGCGATGATCATCACCGTCCGCCCTTGCCCCATTTGGATCAAACTTTCCTGGATTTCATGTTCGGTTTGCGTGTCCAGCGCTGACGTCGCCTCATCCAAAAGCAAAATAGGCGGATTTTTCAACAGGCTGCGGGCAATGCCCACCCGTTGCTTTTCACCGCCAGAGAGCTTGAGCCCCCGTTCGCCGACCATCGTGTCGTAACCTTTGGGCAGGCTTTGCACGAAGTCATGAATTTGCGCCGCTTTTGCGGCCTGCTCAATCTGAGCGCGCGTCGCCTCATCGCGGCCATATGCGATGTTGTAATAGATGGTATCGTTAAACAAGACCGTGTCCTGCGGAACAACACCAATGGCCTTGTGAAGGCTGCTTTGAGTAACATCCCGGATATCTTGCCCGTCGATCAAAACCGCGCCAAAGCTGGCGTCATAAAAGCGGAATAGCAAGCGGCCAATGGTAGATTTTCCCGAACCCGATGGCCCCACGATGGCCAGCGTTTGCCCCGGCTCCACCGTAAGGTCGACGCCCTTGAGAATGGCCCGTTCAGGATCATAGGAAAAATGCACATCACGAAACTCAATCCGTCCGCCATCCACACGCAAAGGCGGGGCTTCTGGCTTGTCTTGCACCTCGGGCGGCTGTTCCAACAGGCTGAACATTTCAGACATATCCACCAGCGCTTGTCGAATTTCCCGGTAAACAAACCCCAAGAAATTCAGCGGCATCATCACCTGCATGATATAGGCATTCACCGCGACAAAGCCGCCAACACTTATCGTGCCCGCCGCAACCCCTTGCACAGACATCAGCATAACAATCACCATGGCGGTGTTGATGATCAGAGCTTGCCCGATGTTGATCACCCCAAGCGAATAGGAGGTCTTTAACGCCGCTGTTTCATAGCCCTGCATCGCAGCATCGTAACGCGCCGCCTCTCGGGATTCTGCGCCGAAATATTTCACCGTTTCGAAATTCAAAAGAGAATCAATCGCCTTTTGATTGGCGTCATTGTCTTGATCATTCATCTGTTTGCGAATTTTGACCCGCCATTCGGTGACAACGGCCGTGAACCACACATAGGTGACAATCGCCACAGCAATCACAATCAAATAACGCAGATCGAAAAAAGCGGCCAAGGCGCCGGAAATCAGCACCAATTGCAAGATCAAGGGACCAATCGAAAACAATAAAAAACGCAGCAAAAACGCAACGCCTTTGACCCCGCGCTCCATCACCCGGCTCAGCCCCCCCGTTTTTCGACTGAGGTGATAGCGCAGAGACATATTGTGAATGTGCTGAAAGGTCTCAAGCCCGACGCGCCGCAAAGCGCGCTGCCCCACTTTGGCGAAGACCACATCCCGCAGCTGTTGAAAGCCGCTGTCCAGGACACGTGACAGCCCGTAAGCGATGGTCAGGCCGCCGGCGCCGAGCACAAACAAAGACTGTCCGGCATCCTCCCCCGACAAGCGATCGACCGCAGCTCCCAGAATCATAGGCGTGGCCACAGCCACAAGCTTGGCCAGGATCAAACTGGCCACAGCGATCACAACACGCCATTTAACCCATGCCTGCCCTTTCGGCCAGAGATAGGGCAGCACCCGCCTCACAACGCCAATCTCTACCCGGCGCCCCTGGGCTTCCTCTGAGGTGCCAAGACTTTTCACAAGATTACAATTCCTTACTCTTGAATTTCAGCGCCGCGATTGCTCTTAGTCTGGAATTTCGAACACCTGGCCGGGATAGATCAAATCCGGGTCGCGGATACGTTCTTTATTGGCCTCAAAGACCTTGAAATACTCAATACCTGCACCGTAGCTTTCTTTGGCAATGGCCCAGAGCGTGGATCCTGGTTGCACGGTTCGCACCCGGAATTTCTTGGATGGTGTGCGCAAGACTGATGCCGTATCGGCAGGCTGTCCCTCGACCGCCAGACTTCCCCCATCTGAGCTTTGCTCACCCTGTGGATTCAGCTCAGCCACTTCAGCCTGAACATTAACCTCTTCTTGTGTCACAACCTGTTCGGGTTGCGGGTCATCGGCAGCTTCGGGCTCCACTGAGGGTAGCGCCTCCGCATCCACCACTTCGGCTTCTGCTGCACTCTCAGACGGCCCCTCGGCGCTCGATTCCTCGGGCTCAGCGCCCGCCGCCATCAACTCGGCCAATTCTTCAGCAGCCTCACGTTTGAACGGCGTTTCAGCGCGCGACACCACATCGCCCGCTGCGTTCAACTCATCAACCCGAAGCGTGTAAATACCAGGCTCAATATCGCTAAGCTCCAAAGCCCAATAGCCATCGGCGGCAATTTTACTTGTGGCAAGAAATTGATTGTCCAGATAAATTCGAACGAAATTGCCGGCTTGACCACGCCCGCCTAATATCACGTCCCCATTGGAGCTATAGGAAATTGTGTCGATTGTGACCGCAGGTTTGGCCGCACTGGGCGCGCCATCTTGCAACACCCGTACGCCATCTTCATCAGCGAGAATGACCGTTGCTGGAGCTTTATCCGCTTTGGCCTCTGGTGATGCCACATCCGTGGAAGCGGTTTCAGTTCCAGTTTCAATTTCCGTATCAGTTTCAGTTTCAGTTTCCGTATCAGCTTCAGTTTCCGTGTCAGTTTCAGCCACGGTTTCAGGGCTCTCCGAGACAGTGACCTCCTCCTGGACAGGCGTGGCAGTGCTGTCTGTAGCAGTGGCGGCAGCTGTCGCAGGGGCGACGAAAACGGTTTGAGCGGAGACAACGGGACCGGATCCATCCTCGGCATAAAGATGTAGCTTCAGGCTCTGCTGATCACCTGTAGACGGGATAAAGGCGAAAATGACAAATTGCCCGGTGCCGCTCAAATCTGCGCGCGCCTCAGCCTGTTCAACCCCATCCACGCTTAAAATCACATGACCGCGGCCGTCTGCTTGGCCCGCAATGAGCGCGGAGCCGTCATCCTCAATGCGTACAACGTCAAACTTTGGAGCCGACAGCTGACTGCTCAACGGTTCGGCGGGCGTATCAGTGGCGGCCTCCGCGCTTTGACTTTCACTTGCCGTCTCTTCGGGCGCGGCCTCAGCGGTGGCAGAGTCCGGCGCGGAGGCCGTATCCTGCGCGGGCGGTTTTGCAGTGTCTGTCTCTCCATCGGCCGCGGCCTCTGGTTCAGCATCGCTCGGCGCGGGCGCGGGCACCGCTGCGTCTTGGGCGGAAGGAACCTCGCGCACAGGATCCATAGCGGCGCGAATTTGCGGATAAAACCACCACAGACAAATCAGACCTATCACCCCAGCCACAAGTGCCGCAGTATTACGCGATTTTGCGGTCTCTTTTTTCTTATCAATCGAACTCATTTACCTGCATTCCCCCAGTCACTATCCTATGCTATCAGTCACAACTAACCTGTCCAGCAAGAACTAAGGAATTCCTTAATATGTCGAAATCAATTTGTGTTTTTTGTGGTGCGCGCATGGGAAATAATCCTGCTTTTGAGCAGGCGGCAAGAGATTTAGGTAACGTCTTGGCAAAAAATACCTGGCGCCTCGTCTATGGTGCAGGCGATATCGGCTTAATGGGTGCAGTGGCCAATGGCGCGCAGGCCTCTGGCGCTGCCACTTTTGGCGTAATGCCAGAGCACCTGATGCAAACGGAAGTTGGCAAGCGCGATTTGGATCGCTTCATTATCACGGACGATATGCACAGCCGCAAAAAATTGATGTTCATCAACAGCGATGCAGTGGTGCTGCTGCCGGGTGGGGCGGGCTCATTGGATGAATTTTTTGAGGTCCTGACCTGGGCGCAATTGGGCTTGCACAGCAGGCCGATCATCGTTGCCAATATCGAGGGCTATTGGCAACCTATGCTCGATATGGTGGATCACGTGATTGCCTCGGGCTTCGCCGATGCCAGTTTGCGGAGCTTATTTTGTGTGACTCAAACGGTGGATGAGATCGAGGCCGTTTTGCGCTCGGCCCTAAACACAGCCAGCCAATAAAAGACCAAAGCTATCCAGATCAGGGCAATGGCAATGACATGCCAGCCCGTGATCAGCTCACCCAAAATCACAATGGCACAGAAGTATTGCAAGATCGGATTGAGATATTGCACCAATCCGACAGTCGCCATCGGAACCCGCTGTGTTGCATAGGTCATGAGCACAAGAGGTCCGGCGGTAATCAGCCCCGAAAACATGAGCGCGAAAAGCGTTTTCGGGTCTGGAAGATCAGCAAACCAATATAAATACCCCAAAGCAAACGGCAGCAGTAACACCACCTCAAGCGTGACCGAGACCACCGAATCCACTGTGATGATCCGTTTGAGCAGGCCATAAATTCCGAAGCTAAAAGAGATCATCAAAGCCAACCAGGGCGCCGCACCCAGGCCAATGGTCAAAACCAGCACAGCCACGCAGGCCAAAGCAATGGCGACCCATTGCAACGCCGATAGGGTTTCACGAAAGGCCACAAATCCCAACAAGACCATGACGAGCGGAAAGATGTAATAGCCCAAAGAAGATTCCGTGACCCGCCCCACGCTGACAGAAAAGATGAACACATACCAATTGATGGCAATCATCACCCCGGCCAAGAGAATAAGGCCCATGGTTCTGGGCTGTCTGACAACTTGCAAAGCCTGTCTGGTTCGTCCCGTCAGCACAAGCAATGTGACAAAGGTCACAACCGACCACAGCGTGCGATGGGCCAAGATCTCCGCAGGATCGATGGCTTGAAACAGCGCGTAATATAGCGGTGACAGGCCCCAGGCGAGACAGGCCACAACCATCGCAAGCGTGCCTTTTGCGAATTGTGTCATGCCGCCCTACCCCTATATGCGGATGTCATCCGCCTCGCAAAAAAAATGGCCTGCTTTAGAAACTTCAGCAGGCCATTCTCATTCATACTGTCGCCGGGGTCTTACATACGGCCTGCGACATTTTCCCAGTTGACCAAATTGTCGAGGAAGTTTGACAGGTAACCTGGGCGTTTGTTGCGGAAATCAATGTAATAGGAATGCTCCCACACATCACATCCGAGCAGTGCAGTTTGACCAAAGCACAATGGGTTCACGCCGTTTTCCGTCTTCGTTACCGCCAAAGACCCATCGGCGTTTTTCACGAGCCAGCACCAGCCTGAGCCGAATTGACCGGCACCAGCCGCTGAGAAGGCGGATTTGAAATCTGCCACAGAGCCGAAGTTTTCGACCAACGCAGATTCTAATGCGCCGGGCATTTTGCTTTCGCCCGGGCCCATCATTTCCCAAAACTGGTTGTGATTCCACAATTGGCTGATGTTGTTGAAAATGCCGTTTTGAGCCACAGAGGAGGCATCATATGTGCCAACTATGATCTCTTCGAGCGACTTGCCCTCCCACTCAGTGCCAGCGATGGCGGCGTTGCCATTCGTGACATAGGCGTTGTGGTGCAGGTCATGGTGGAATTCCAATGTCTCAGCGGACATGCCTTTGGAAGCCAAAGCGTCGTGTGCATAGGGAAGATCAGGTAGTGTGAAAGCCATATCAGCGATCCTTTCAATGATGAATTGGTCTGTGCTGCCACAGGCTATATAAGCAATTTGTGCAGAACAAAATGCTATTTGAGCCAGATTGGCAAAAATAGGCTTAGCTCTGTGCTCTCACTTCCGACCCTGGCTTGGCAGCGCCGCACAAAAGCGCGAACACATAATCCTGCACCGATCGGAAACAAATTAGGCTCAAACGGTCCTCTTGCTCCACGAAAATCGCACCAGCGACTTGGGCAAAGCGGGTGCGGGCAAAACTGGCCACGCCAAACTGCGCCGCTGAGACATCCATGGGCGCCAATTTGGCCACCACTTCGCGGGCCGAACCGCCTTCGATGGTGAAGCGCGCCCGGGCATCGGAGACATCCGCGAGCAGATAATGCAGCCCGTCCAAAGCCTGCTCCAAAGCGGCAAACGCCGCGCCGCCCGCATCTTTTGGCACCATGATCAGCAGCTCATCGGGCGACATCCAGGCCAGAAGCGTCTCACCGGTCTGTGCATAGGTTCCGCGTTTTGGGACCGCAACGTTCAGGCAGGTTTTCAATGCTGCCTTCACCTTGCTAGAGGCCAGACTGGCCCGCAGGGTGAACATGCTGTGATCGTTCTGCTGGCGAATGGTGACATAGCCTTGAAATTCACGCTCAGACATTGGCTTTCTCCCCTTCTGGGTCATAAAACACTGGGCTTACTATTCTTGCCTGCACGGGGCTGGCGCCAATTTTTGTAAAGGAAATCACCTCTCCCATCCGCTCCGGTCCCTTGTGAACCAGCCCCATGGCAATGCCCTGGCCGAGGGTGGGGGAATAATAGGTTGAGGTGACACGGCCTTGGGTATTGCCTTGCCCATTCGCATTGCTGCCCTCTGCGATCGCGTAGGCGCCATCTTCGAGCACCGAGCCGTCCAAAGTCTCCAAACCGACCAATTGCCAACGATCTGGATTGTCCATGAAGCTGCGCTGTTGCGCGCGTTTGCCGAGGAAATCATCTTTCTTCTTGGAAATCGCCCAGCTCAGCCCCAAATCTTGTGGGATCACAGTGCCGTCGGTTTCATCGCCAATCATGATAAAGCCCTTTTCAGCCCGCATGATGTGCAAACATTCCGTGCCATAGGGCATTGCGCCAAACTCGGCGCCCGCCTCCATGAGCATTTCCCAGAACGCCAAGCCTTGATTGGCCGGCACCGCAATTTCATAAGACAGCTCGCCCGAGAAAGAGATGCGATAAGCGCGGCAGTCGATCCCGCCAATCGTGCCATCGGCCCAAGCCATAAAGGGCAAGCGCTCCGCCGAAACATCCATGCCGCCCAGTTTTTCCAAAAGTTTCCGAGCATTGGGGCCGACAACTGCAACCTGAGCCAATTGCTCGGTCACATTGACGACCCAAACCTTCCAATCCCACCATTCGGTTTGCAGCCATTCTTCCATATGGG
>OBMK010003890.1_pt1 | contig 10108 bp, 9 predicted proteins | sample 1539081 | NCBI WGS metagenome assembly OBMK01 (sample SAMEA3355528, study PRJEB22509) | marine metagenome | biome: marine; feature: river plume; material: water | place: USA | collected 2010-08-07 | depth 0.5 m | reverse complement strand
TTCTAAAGGCCTATTTGCGGCTCGTAAAGCCGTTATGCATGAAAGTCAGCGAAAGAACATCAAGAACGTCACCATAGAAGATATTTATATCGGTAATGGTGTTAGCGAACTCATTGTTATGGCCATGCAGGGTCTTTTAAACGAAGCTGATGAAATGCTCATCCCAGCTCCCGACTACCCCCTTTGGACCGCTGCCACATCTTTGTCTGGTGGCACACCTGTGCATTATCGCTGTGATGAGGACAATGGCTGGCAACCCGACCTCGAAGATATGGCTGCCAAAATTACTGATCGCACGCGCGGCATTGTGGTGATTAACCCGAATAATCCCACCGGCGCCGTTTATGACCAAACCACCCTCGAAGCCATTATTGAATTAGCACGCCAACGTAATCTAATTATTTTTGCTGATGAAATTTACGATAAAATTCTCTATGACGACGCTAAATTTATCCCTATGGCAAGTTTAGCTGATGACGTCTTGTTCATGAGCTTTAATGGTCTATCAAAAACCTATCGCGCTGCAGGCTTTCGTTCTGGCTGGGTAGTATTATCCGGTGCCAAACTTAAAGCTAAAGACTACATTCAAGGCCTCGACATGCTGGCCAGCATGCGCCTGTGCTCTAACGTGCCCAGCCAGTATGCAATTCAGACTGCGCTGGGTGGTTATCAAAGTATTCAAGAGTTAATTTGCGATGGCGGCCGATTGAAGCGCCAACGCGATATGGCTTGGCAAATGTTAGATGCCCTGCCTGGCGTCAGTTGTCATAAACCAGAAGGCGCCTTGTATCTATTTCCTCGTTTAGACCCAGAAGTCTATGCTATTCAAAGTGATGAACAATTTGCCTTTGATCTATTGTCACAACAAAAGGTTTTAGTGGTTCAAGGTAGTGGCTTTAATTTGCCTGACAGTCAACACTTTCGTATTGTATTTCTACCTTATGAAGAGCAACTCATTGAAGCGGTTGGTCGCATTGCAACCTTCTTAGGAACGTTGCGCAACTGAGACTCAGACTGAGGTTAATTAGTGCGCAACGCTGGCCTGTTTTGGATTACCCAGAGGGTAAAGTACGAGATCATGAAAACCACAAATGACTGGCACCAAGCCTGCCATTTCTTGGTCTAACTGGGGGTCACCCGAATCCACCAACAATGGGCGTCCTTGCAAGGCTTTGAGTTTGGTTTTAGTGGCCACGATGTGAATATTAATCAAGCCTAATTGTTTGATTAATGGCGCACTGAGTTGTTGATTACCACGGCCTAATATATGCCCCTGCCCCCCAATTAAGGTAATAAAAAGTTGACTTGCATGATGCTTGGTTAAAGTGAGCAATTGTTGCGCGGTCACATCACTTGCAATCACTTGCCCATCTTCAACTACGTCAACTCCCAACAGACTATTGGCTAAGCCTAAATAATCCATTACCGCCGCAATCGTTGAGCCAGAGCCCATAATATATCGGACTCCAGGGTCCATGAGTTCTTCAATATGAGCGGCGATGTCATCAAGCACTAGGGCCTCAACTTCTTTAGACCCAGGCTTTGCACTGTCCTTGGTGGCCTGCATGTACTGATGTGATTCTGGCACTTGTAATTCACCGTAATACCGGGCTTTTACTCGACCTGCACGAAACTCCTGTTCATCGATGTCACGCACTTCTTGGCTGCGTAGGCTCACCAACTCACCCCTTATTAACTGAGCAATCACCTGCCCTGCTGCCAAGGGGGTAATGCCATAAACCCCTGAGTGAATTTTTACTCCAGCTGGGATACCCACCACAGGCACTTGGTCACCAATCGCTGACAGTAAGTCTCTGGCTGTGCCATCTCCACCCACAAAAACCAGCAAGTCGACCCCTTGTGTTAACAACATTTGCGCTGCTGAAATGGTGTCTGCAGCGCTTGAAGGCTGAGTTTTAGCTTTACCAACCACCTCAGTCTTTAAACCTGCGGACAAGGCGCAATCGGCTCCCATGTCACCGCCAAAGGCATACACACACACGTCTAAAGTGGCTACCTCAGCTAAGGCCTGCAGACAGCGTGCGTTGGCTTTGGGAATGGCCCCAAGAGCAAGAGCTTCAGAGGCTACGTCATCACTACCTTTTAAAGCCACACTGCCACCTAATCCAGCCAAGGGGTTAATGATTAAACCAATGTTAAACGTCATTTAATGTCTCTCTTGTTCAATACTAAAACCCAAACCGTGCATCATGTCTTCACTCTTAGCATGAGTGATTCCCTGCAGTGTGAGGCTAGAAAATTCACGCCTCACTGGATAATTTTTGCGCAGTAAATCAAAGTCATCACCTTGACGCATGCGTGTGTCATCTTGCATTAACGGATAAACCTGGCTGCACGCAAGAGCGAGTATCTCTTGCACACTTGTATCTGCTTTGATGAATAACTCAGCTAGGTCTGGCTTCGGTATTAAGGGGCCTAACTTGTGTTTAACTTCAATACCAAAGTGTTCACACAAAGCCTGATAAATCATATAGGTACCGCGCATTTTTCCTTCTAAAGAATGGCCTGCTATATGCGGTGTCACGCAATGAGAATAGTCAAATAAACTTTTGTCTATGTGAGGTTCGTGATGCCAAACATCCAAAAATAAATGTAAATCATGCCGCTGTTGCTGACGTGCTAAAAGCGCCTGCTGATCAACCACTTCACCTCGTCCAGCGCTAATCAATACGGTTCCTTTAGCTAAATTTTTGATGCGTTCTTGGTGCAGCAAGTTTGCTGTGGCATGCACACCCGTTTTAGTCAGTGGCGTATGCAAACACACAATTTGGCATCGACCTAGCAACTCATCTAATTCAACAAAACCTTGACGCCCTGCATCCACTTTGGGGGGATCACATTGAAGTATGCTAAAACCTGCCTTTTGTAAACGCTCAGCCAAACGGCTACCCACATTACCCGCCCCCACAATGCCAATCGTTTGTTGTCGAGGATCAATGCCAAGAGTTTGCCAAGCATGGTTAATACAAGCGATCACATAGTCCCCAACTCCAGCTGCATTGCAGCCAGGCGCATTGCGCCACACAATATTGTTAAGGTCCATATAGTCGATGGCTAAGTGGTCTGTGCCTATGGTACAAGTACCCACAAACTTAACCTTGCTATGCTCTAATAAAGCGGGGGTCACCTTGGCCGTTGAGCGCAAAACCAATGCATCGGCTTGGGCTACTTGCAGGGCACTAATTGAACGGCCGTTGATCCGTGTAATATGGGCTATGTCGCCAAATAATTCATCGAGTAACAAAATATTTTCATCAGCTACTAAGTTGATCTTATTCATTAATTCAGTCCTATTTGGGCCGCAAGACACGCAGGCTTTGGTCTTGCAAAGCGCTCGCATGCCACTGGTTCAGGTTTATGATGCTGCCATCAGTGTCCATCGCTGGATAATCTATCTTAAGTCGATGGCAAAAGTCTGCTACTTTTGGGTGGCTCCAACGAAACAAGGTTTGATCATACTCTTTGCCTACCAATTGTGGAATTTCATAGTGGCCATTTAACTCGCGCTGACGCTGAACCTCAAGCAAGATAATGGCGGCGGCGGCCGAAACATTAAACGATTGCACCATGCCAAGTATGGGGATCACAACTTGATGATCAGAGGCTTTCACGGCTGTGGGGCTTACACCATGCATTTCTGCACCGAATATTAAGGCTGTGGGCTGGGTGTAATCCAATGTGCGGTAATCAACAGCTTGATCACTAAAGTGGGCTGAAACTATCTGCATGCCCTTTTGCCTAGCTGTGTTCAGTGCACTGTCAATATGCTCATGGGCCACTACATTGACCCATTGTTGACTACCAAGGGCAGTGCCCTTGTGGGCCCCAGCCTTTCCCTTTCCCTTTCCCTTTGCTGTGACCACATGGGCATTGTGAATACCCACTGCATCACAAGTGCGCACGAGCGCTGCAATATTTTGAGCTTTATTCACTTGATCCGTAATGATGGTCAAATCTAGCTGACGGGAGGCTAACGTGGCTTTATATTTTGCCAAACGAGCAGGGGTCATAGTGTTCCAACAAAAGGGTTATTTATAAGCGGCCAATGATACCAATTTATTGCTTAGATTTGTTACACTGCGAACTCCATAAAGGTTTATCTGACGATTCACTACCCATTCAATGACACAAAACGACGCACGACCTATTATTGCTTACCAAGGCCATCAAGGTGCTTATTCCCACTTATCTTGCCAGCGGGTGTTTCCCAACTACATAGCTAAAGCCTGCATGACCTTTAGCGACGCGATGGCTATGGTAGAGCGAGGCGACGCTCAGATTGCCATGATCCCTGTTGAAAACTCTACCGCAGGCCGTGTGGAGGAAATTTATCGCCAATTACCCCACACATCCTTGTACATTATTGGTGAGCATTACGAACCCGTTAATCATTGTTTGGTGGCTTTTAAAAACACGTCCTTAGAGGAGATAAAAACGGTGGGGTCGCACCCGCAAGCTTTAGCTCAATGCGGCAAACGCCTGACCCAACTTGGCATGGTCCCCTTGGCCACATTAGACACTGCCGGGGCGGCCCTTGAAGTCAGCCAAAAAGGTGACCCTAGCCATGGTGCTATTGCATCTAGCTTAGCTGCAGAACTTTATAATTTAGACATTTTGCAGGAATATTTTCAAGATGTTAAAGGCAACACCACCCGATTTTTAATATTATCGCGTGAACATACGATTCCTAAGCAAGTGATGCACCAAAAATACATCACTTCATTTTTGTTCACAGTGCGCAATATGCCGTCGGCTTTATACAAAGCCATGGGAGGACTTGCCACTAACAATGTCAATCTAATCAAGCTAGAAAGCTACACCCCAGATGGACGCATGGTGGCCACTCAGTTTCATATCGATGCTGAAGCTCACCCCAACGATGCCAACATGATTCTAGCCATGGATGAACTGGCCTATTTTGCCAAGGACATTCGCATGCTCGGCACTTACGCTGCCAGTGATTATCGTTACCTTGATGTTGAACCTCGCTAACGAAGGCTCGTGGATGCCTAATCCATAAGTTTGGCAGCTATTGACACCCAACTATCCAATAACAGGAATCCAACCTATGTCCCAATCAATGAAAGTACTTTATGCACTAGGCCTTATTCTGCTTTTTGTTGCAGGTCTAATGCTAGCCAAATATAACCCTTGGACAGAGCAAAATAACGCAAATTTAGGTTATGCAAATTTAGGTGGGGATTTCATTTTAGAAAGTAGTGACGGACCGGTCAAGCTACAAGATTTTCGCGGCCAGATGGTGCTCATGTATTTTGGCTTTACTTCATGTCCAGAGGTATGCCCCACTGCCTTGTCTTCTATGGCGGCTAGCATGCGTCAATTAACACCTAGCCAAGAAGCTCAAATCCAACCTTTGTTTGTTAGTGTCGATCCAGAACGAGATAGCCTAGATAACTTAGCGAAATATAGCCGTTACTTTCACCCACGCATGCTTGGTCTAACGGGTGACATCAAAACCCTTGATCAGTTAGTAAAAAACTACGGCGCATATTACAGTTACATCCCCTTAGAAAACTCAGCCTTAGCCTACACCGTTGACCACACATCCCGCGTCTATCTTATTGGCCGCAAAGGTGAACTAATCAGCACCATCGCCCACAACACCTCAGTGGATGATATTGCAGCCTTAGTCAAGCAACATTTCTAAGCTGCTTTCTTTAACGCGATAGGCTCAAGTAATGCTAGGCCTTTCGAACTCAACCTCTTCGTCAGGCCAATATAGGTGTTCAAGCAACACCTGCCCACCATAGGCTTGTTTTAACTGTGCTAACCATAGTGCGGCTTGGGGCGGCAAGTCATGGGTCAAAAAAAATCGGGCCTGACTTGACACGGCCAAACGAAAGGCGTGGTCATCGGATATTCCAGCAGTGAGGTTGTCGGCGCTAGCCACAAAAACTTGTCGACTAGCCAAACTGAATAACCACTCCAATGCTTGGGGTTTGATTTCTACTTTTTCAAATTCTTTTTGTTGTTGCTTACTGCGGCCATCTGGCCGATACCAATAGCCAAAGTCTTCAAGTAAGCGCCGGGCATCTCCAGCAACACACCAATGGGATATTTCATGCAGCGCACTGGCAAAATGACCATGGGCGAAGACAATTTGATGATGGGCTCGATGGTGACTGGCCGGTTCGTAAACGGGCTGATCTAGTTCACCTTGTCGGCCATCACAGACAGCACACACTAACAGCGTATTGTATGATGCTGTGAACAAATCATTAAATAGATCAATAACCTTTTGACACTGACATGGGTTGGATGTGGGCATGAGTTAAGCGTGGCCGAAGACATAGAAAAACGGTATTATAGCCCATCTTTTTTCCCGCCAAAACTTTGGTTTTTTTAATGCCCCAGTCAATGAGTCACACCTATAGTTTAGCAGCCATGGCCCAAGAATTGCGCCAATTCTTGCGTCTGGGTACTCCCATCCTTATAGCTGAAGTACTTCATATGAGTGCCAGTTTTGTTGATACGGTCATGGCAGGTCGCTATAGTTCAGCCGACTTAGCCGCTGTGGCAGTCGGCTCAAGCATGTTATTTCCTGTGTTGATTTTAATGATGGGGGTGATTATGGCTACAACCCCTACAGTCGCTCAGTATTTTGGTGCCAAAAAAATTACTTTAATCGGTCCTTTTGTACAGCAATCCTTGTGGCTGGCTGCTATTTTAGGCAGCTTGGCGGTGGGATTATTATATGCTTTAGACCCCTTATTTGATTGGCTAGATATTCAAGACCCCATCAAAGGTATCGGCTTAGAATATTTACATGCAGCGGCCCTAAGCTTGCCTGCTGTGGCCATTATGCAAAGTTTACGCAGTTTTAGTGAAGGTTTAGGCATTACTAAGCCGATGGTGTATTTTAGTTTCTTAGGCTTATTGATCAATATCCCTATGAATTATATTTTTATCTACGGAAAGTTTGGTGTGCCTGAAATGGGAGGAGTTGGCTGTGGCTGGGCCACCGCTTTAAGCATGTGGGCCAGCGTTATTGGCATGGCTACTTATGTGTATGCCAAACCTATTTATCACCAGTGTGCCATGTTCACTCAATTCGATTGGCCACAACTGAAAACCCAAATGAGTATTTTAAAGGTAGGATTACCTATTGGGTTTTCTATTTTTATTGAAGCCACCATGTTCGCTATAGTCGCGCTATTATTAGCGCCTTTAGGCGCTGACATTGTCGCTGCACACCAGCTCGTCCTCAACTTTGCAAGCATATGTTTTATTCTGCCACTCAGTATTGGTATGGCACTGACAATACGTGTAGGCCACGGTATCGGTGGCAACCTACCCAACCAGGTAAAACGTTCCGTATTAATTGGATTTAGCCTCGCTTTAGGCCTATCAAGTCTAACTTGTTTGGTGATGCTCATACTGCCCATCACTTTAGCGAGTATTTATACCACTGAGCCTTTGGTGCTCGACATCGCTGCGAGCCTATTTATTTTTGCTGCTTTATTTCAATTTTCTGATGCCTTTCAGATTGCAGCCAATGGCGCATTGCGGGGTTTTAAAGACACCGCCAAACCATTACTACTTATTTTTATCTCATACTGGATCATTGGCTTACCCTTAGGTTACTTATTGGGGATGACAGATCTAATTTACCCCATAATGGGCGCAGCTGGCTTTTGGATTGGTATTATTTCTGGTCTCAGTATGGCAGCCGTTTTATTATGTCTGCGTCTTTGGCGAGTGCTGCGTAAACCATTTCCGCAGCCACACTAGGTTGAATTATCAGTGAGCGTCACTATATAAATTATAATTGGATTAAAAAGTAACCCTTAGCAAGCAAAATGCTACTGAGTTTTAGTGAAAAATCACGTATCATAGCTGCTAATAAACTAATGAAGAGACGACCATGAGCGAACTAACTCACGCTGTAACAGATGCCACCTTTGACCTCGATGTAGCCAATGCCGATGTCCCAGTATTACTTGACTTTTGGGCACCTTGGTGTGGCCCATGCAAAATGATTGCGCCCATTTTAGAAGACGTTGCCGCCGAGTTTGAAGGCAGTGTTAAGGTTTGCAAAATCAACGTTGACGAAAATAGTGAGATTGCTGCGCGTTTTGGTGTGCGTGGCATCCCTACTTTGATGTTGTTTAACAACGGTGAGGTTGCAGGCACTAAAGTGGGTGCTCTAGCCAAATCTGATTTGCTGGCATTTATTTCTGATAACACTTAAGCAGTTTATCTGCGGTATAAAAAAACCGAGCCATGCTCGGTTTTTTTAGTACTGATGAAAGCTCTGTGGGAAGCTAGTTAAGTGTTGCTATTCTTTTTCAGCAATAATTCTAATTTACTGGCCATTCGTTGCCCCTCATTCAAGCCATCAAATGGGCTAGGCGCTTTTTCAATTTTGGCTTCAGGCTTAGGTGCTTTTGGTTTTGAATTTTGCTTGGGCTTGGTGGCAGCGTGGTCTGGACGCTTTTTAACACTGGGTCTTGGCTTACGCGGCGCTGGTAACTTAGTTAATGCATGTGCTGCTTCATCCGCACTCACAGCGCCGTCTGCTTCACCTAATAAGTTAATGCGCGGTGCCCCATCAGTTTGAGATTTTAAATAACCAAAAGCACGCACATAACTTGCCAGGCCTCGTTTAATCTTCGTCTGGCTTAACTTCGCATCTGCAATTAACTCTTCCTGAATACCAATTTTAAGGGGCCGAGGTTTCGCAAAAGAGAACGTCTGCGGGTATGTTTCGCATATCAACTCAACCGCTGCACGATTGGCCGCTCGACTTTTGGCTTTTTTACGTTCCGCCGCACTTATCTCAGGTACAGTGACTGCTGGAGCTATCGCTTCAGGGGCCTCTGGTTCAGCAGAAATTGATACAACGTCCTTTGGCTCTGCCACTGTTGAGTTCACAGCTTCAGATGATTCAGTCATTGCGGGGGTAGCAGATGCTTTTGTATTTGGTAGTTCGCTAGTGCTGGTCATATTGTCTTGCATTCAATTTTTGATAAACGTCTGGCTTCGGATATGCTCAGGTTGCTGCTCAAGTTAAGGCTCTCATGTTAGAGCTCCTACTACTGATGTACTTGCTGCAGAAATCTTTGCTAATTCTTTGCTAATTCTTTATTACACCATAAAAACGATTCTATGAAAGCCTGTCAATTACCCCTGTGATCCATTGTTACCTTCACTTGGGTTTAGTAACTGGGTTTAGTAACTGGGTTTAGTAACTGGGATTAACAATGGCACTCTTTATGGTTAAACATGAGTCTTTTCATTACCTTGAGCATTGTACCTATTGATTGGCAGAAGGGCCATATATTTAGCATTTTACCCAAACTTACGCCAATGACTTGCAGACACCCGTTATTTTTGCCTATACTCTCAACACCTAAGTTAAACATTGTCGTACCCTTTTCTTCGTCATAATCAGTTTTCTTAGAGGATATTGTGATGTCCACTGTTACCCCCTCCGCCAAGGTCATAGACCTTTTTAGCGGCCAAGAATATCAAACTCAACATCTTCCAAAAGTGGTGCGTCTAGCACCAGAGCTAGATGGCTTTGAGGTGCTTTACTCCAATCAACATGGCCACCCAAAGGTGGGACAAGAATTATTTTCAGTTAATATCTTATTCTGGGCTTTATTGGATAATGGTGCTTTTGTCGGCATGATTCCTTGGTTTGATGAGCTCATTATTTGCACTGATCTAAACTGCCCTAGTAAAGGTTTTTTTCAGGGATACTATGACCCTGGACTCGATCAAATTATCCCACAAGTTCCCGGCCACAAATGTATTGAGTTAATTACGGCAGCAGATTACTTTGATTTTGAAGTGGACGATACGTTATTTGTGGTGCAAGAGTTAGCCGACACCTGTGGCAGCCATGCGGTCTTCACCGCTGATAACTTTGATAACTTTTCAATGACAGAAGTATTTAGCTGGCGTTTGTACAGTGATGGCTGTATCCAAGCGCAAATGATTGACCATGAGCAGGTCAGCCATCGGCCCGTGCTCATTGGTGACAACTGTTTAGTGGCCTGTGATGAGTCTCCAGACTTTGTGAACTTTTTTCAATACCGCGTGGCTATCAATATTAAAGAAA
>OBMK010003879.1_pt1 | contig 10123 bp, 8 predicted proteins | sample 1539081 | NCBI WGS metagenome assembly OBMK01 (sample SAMEA3355528, study PRJEB22509) | marine metagenome | biome: marine; feature: river plume; material: water | place: USA | collected 2010-08-07 | depth 0.5 m | reverse complement strand
TTTATTTAATTTTAATGCATGTTATTTAAAATGATACTTTTTCAATATTATTAATAATTGCTTCTTGTGGATTTAAAAACCAAGTTTTATTATTCTTTTTATTTTTATTAAAATATCTAAGTAATATTTCTTGTATTACACAAATTTCTTTCTTATTTCTACCTTTTGTATTATCATTATTATATTTATTTTCTCCTATTATAATATTTAATAATTTAATTGTTTCTGATTTACCCGATTGATCACATCTGGCACCTTTACTTCTTTTATCAGCTAAATTTTTTACTTTAAAAACATTATATTCATTTTTAAAATCACCTATAAATCCTACATATTGATTCATATCAACAATCTTAATTATTTGTTTTTTTATTTCACTTGCTAAATCTATATAATCTTCGTCTAAACCTTTCACCCATTTACTATCAGTTTTTATAACCAAATATCGGCTATTATTTTTTGTAAGTATAAGTCCTATAACATTTTTACTTTTAAGCATTATTTTTTCAAAATATTCCTTTATCTTTAACTCTAATTCAGTATTAAGTTGAGAGAAAAATAAATAATCCAATAAATTATTTGTTTCTTCAAATGATAATAATTCTATAATAGACTCTAATATAATTTTTTTATAATCATTTGTATTTATGTCAAAATTATCAGAAAAATAATTAGATGAATGTAAATAACTTGCAAATACATACCAATTGTCTTCTCCTCTATCTATTGATTTATTTACTTGTAATGCTAAATTATATTTAGATTCAATTGATCTTACAATTGAATTATCTCCTACTTTTTCATCTACAGTGGGTTTAATATTAATTTTTATGTCACTTTTATCAATATTATACATTATCTTTTTATTTTTATAATCAATTGGATTTCTTCTATCAAATACACTTATATTTTTATCATTTAATTCAATCGGTTGAAATAAGTAATATTCACCTATGTTTATTAAATGTCCTAATCTATTATATCTATCAGTTATAAATTCATTTTTATCGTCTATTAATATTGATAAAGCAGCATTTATTTGGATTAAAGGATAATTTTTAAAAATATTTATTTCGTTTATTAATAATTCTTTCTTATAAAAGAAACTCTTTTTATATAATTCTTTTATTCTTTGAACTATTTTATCTGTATTCATAAATATAAAACTTTCATTGTAAGTGTCTAATTTAATATCTGTTTCCTTTAATTCTTTAAAAGGTTTACATTTAAAATTACATGTCTTCATATAATCACAAGAAACTGAATTTGGTTTATCTCCTATGGGATAATTTATTATCATTTTATTAGATAATTCTTGTGGTACAATTGTATTCATGTTTTCTTCTGTAAAATTTGTTTGTTCAATATTTAATATACAATCTACAGATGATTCTTTTAATATTCTACTTACTTCACCTATTTGAACAGCTTTCATTTCAGCTAATCTATAAATATACAAATCTGCAGCTTCATTTTCAGAATTACTAAATAATGTTCCATATAAAAATATCTCAACATTTCTTTTTTTAAAAGGTAGCTGTTTATGACTACATGTTCTTACCGCTCTACCTAATACTTGTTCTATTAAACTTAAATTATACCATGGTTCTAGTATATGAACTTGTCTTAAATTTTTAAAATCAATTCCCTCTGCACCTGTCATTGATATAATAACTACTTTAATTTTCTCTCCATTTTTATTATCTTCATCGGTTAAATTCTTTAAATCAAACTTTTTGTCAGGAGATAATGCTTGTTCTCCTGTTATCATTGTATATGTAGCCTTTTTAAATTTTTCTGGATTTTCCATTTCATCTTTTGTCTTAAAAGTAATAGAATCTATTGGTTTATGAGGCATATTTTTAAATAAATTAGAAGCTTTTGTTCCAAATCTTGTAATTCCCATCTCTTCTAATGCTAATGCAATTGGTACACAACCTCCATCAATAAATTGACTATAAATTAATACAATTCCTTCTGAATTTATTATACTATTTGTAATACTTTTTATTTTACTAGAGTATAGACCAATATTTTCTGGTGCAAAAATATTTCCAAATTCTGTTTTTTTATATTCATAATTCTTACGTTTAGATAATGGTTCTTTACTTTCACCATCAGTCATTATATTTCTTAGACCATCTGTACCTAACAATAATTTAGAATTTATTTTTCCCGAAGAACCAAAGTTTTTATTAGGATAACTCATATTTAATGATAGTAATGGTTTTTGTAACATCGTATATCCAAAAGAATCTAGGTTCTCAAAAGAAGGTAATCCTTTTTTTGAGTTTATTGCTTTTTCTTTTATCTCTTCAATTATATAATTATATACTTCTTGTTGGTATGTTCCTGCTATATTTACATATACATCTACATGTTCTAATGGTTGAATTATTGCTTTACCATTTAATTGTTGTCTAGGATATGATAATTCTTTAAATGTATTTTGTATTGTAAATAAGGATGGAAATATCCTGTATGGAAACGTATATGGATTCTCTCCTCTTACAAATGAAATATATCCTGTTGCTTTCCTCCTAATTATTTCTTCTCCAATATTTGTTCCATCAGGCAAAACTAATAAGTTTCCTTGTTTATCAAAGACATCTTTTAATTCTATTTCAGATCTTCTATCATTTAAATTCATAATATTTAATAACCAAATTATTTCTTTGTAACTATTATACATTGGTGTAGCAGATAAAAATAATAATCTTAAATTATCAACGTATTTTACTAATTTAAATAATTCTGTTGCTACTTTTTTATTACTTGATTCTTCTGTTACTCTAATATTATGTACTTCGTCAATTATTATTAATCTATTACTAAAATGTTTTTTTAATTTTGATATCATCAGATTATTATTCTTATCTGGAGTATAAGATATTTTTAAAATATAATTTGCAAATTCAGTGTATCCCATAAATAAATATGAATTATTTATTATTGTATTCACTTGTTTTACTACATTTTCTTTAGATAATCCTTTCATGTTCATCGGGTTTATTTCTTTTAAGTATTTATTTCCTGTACATGCTTTTAAATTCCATATACCATCTACTAATTTTAATTTTCTATCATCAAATAATTGTAACTTGAAATTTTCTTGTACATTTGGAGAAGCTACTACAATAATTTTTTGTGATATTCCTAATTGGTTCATATATGTTCTCATTTCTTCTGATACACTAATAGCACTACATGTCTTACCAGTTCCTAAACCATGATATAATAAAAGACTATTATATGGTGTTTGAAAACTCAAAAAGTTTTTAACAAATATTTGATGTGGTACTAAATCAAAATCAGCATCACACATTTTTTTTGCATGTTCTTCTATATCAGTAATCGTACCATCATATTTATTGTCATTAAATTCTTTCTTTTCAGCAATTTTAATATTAAAATTTGGATCATCTAACGAAGGATATAAATTATCAAATAAATTCTCATTTTTACCTAGGGCTTCTCTATTTAATAATTCTTTTTGATTTAAATAATTATTATATGATTTATCTTGATCATATATCTTTATTTTTTTAAATTTATCGTCATATACATTTCTTAGCGCTTCTTCTGTTAAATAATTAGTATTTTTTTGAATAGCTAGTTTTGGTTTTTTTGGTTTTTTTGGTTTTTCTGGTTTTTCCATAATACTTATATATTATTAATATAATCTATATTGTGTTAAAACATTATTTATTTTATTTAATATTTCCTTTTTTTCTAAATTATATGGTCTTATATTTGTTAAACAACTTTCTTTTGATAACCATTGTAAATCTGCTACTTCAGTTTCTTGAAATTGATTTGTACATGTTATATTATTACCTATATTACCTATAAAATATTTATGCTTATATGATTTCATATTGGATCCTGTAAATATTTCTTCATAAGGCGATAAATTTTGGATCAATTTAACATTATTCCTAGTATATCCAGTTTCTTCTTCAAATTCTCTTAAAGCACAACTTAAATCTTTCTCTTGATAATTTCTCCTACCTTTTGGAAATCCCCATTCTGTGTCATCCCATTCATATTTACATTCATTTAGGATTTTTTCTAAATTATATTCTTCTTTATTATTTATTCCTAATTTCAATAATTCATATTTATCTCTCGAAATCTTTTCTTCCCCTCTATATTGAATTCCTACTTGATCTCCCCATAAATACTTCCATAAATCGTCAAAATCAGACTTTTTTATTATTTCTTTTTCTTTATTTGACATCTCGTTGAAAATATTAATCAAATAATTATAATTATATAATGGATATTTCCCACGCATAAATTCTACAAAACCTAAACTGTGCTTTCTTTTTATCATTAAATATTCTATTATATTATTTTCGTTTATTCTAAAACATATTATACCTATACTAGTAATTGGATGTTTACATGTATGAAATACATGTCCATTTTTTCCACAATTATTACAAAAATTAAATGATTTATTACTCATAGATTATCTGATATATGTTTATTTACTTATCTTTTTATATTGTTTCATTTTAATGACAGAAAAACTATTTGATCCAGTAGTCTGGGGACCACATTATTGGTTCTTTTTAACAACATTAGCAATAAACTACCCACTAAAAGCAAACGAAACAACTAAAAAAAAATATTATGATCTTATTTCTAATTTCCCTTTATTTATACCACATCCACCAATCGGAAATAAATTTAGTGACTTAATAGATAAATATCCTGTTTCTCCATATTTAGACGGAAAGGATGGCTTTTTAAAATGGGTTCATTTTATTCATAACAAGATTAATTTAGAATTAAATAAGGATGAAATAACTCTTACTGAATCTCTAGAACAATATTATGATTTATTTAAACCAAAAGAAATTCGTTTACGAGAACAAATTAAATATAGAAAAAAACTAGTATTTGCTACTATTCTAACCTTTCTTTTAGGAGGAGGTTACTATTTATATAAAAAATAATTCTCTCTCAAATATAAATGGAATATATATATACAAAAAATAACAGAAAAACAACAAGAAGTAAAAATGGAGGTGAAGCTTTAACTTCTGGAGGATTTGGTTGTATATTTAAACCTGCATTAAAATGTAAAAATAATAAATCAAGAACATCTGGCGTTAGTAAAATGTCTGTAGCCAAACACGGTAAAAGTGAATTATTAGAAATACAACGCATAAAAGATAGACTTAAACATATTAAAAACTATAATAAATATTATTTATTAGATATAGACTTATGTATTCCTGATAAACTTACTAATAGTGATTTAAAAGGTTTTGATAATAAATGTTATGCATTAACTAGATTTAATGTTAATTCTAAAAATGTTAACAATAAATTGAAAGATTTAACAATTTTAAATATGCCCGACGGAGGAGTCGATTTAAAAGATTGGATATTAAAAGATAAAATCACTAAAGATAAAATTTTTTTATTAAATGAAATTATTATTAAATTATTAAAAATGGCTGTTAGACCAATGAACGAAAAAGGAGTTTTGCATAATGATTTAAAAGATACTAATATATTAATTGATAATAACTTAGATGCACGTATTATAGATTGGGGATTATCTGCTGTTGTTTCTAATAATAAAATACCAGATGAAATATTAAATAGACCTCTCCAATATAATACTCCTTTCTCATCTATGATATTATCAAATGAATTTAAAATCAATTATGAATATTTTTTACAAAAAGTAAAAAATGGTATTATTCTCTTTAATGAAAATAATATAAGAAATTATATTATTAATGAATATCTTATAAAATTGGCTAGATATTATGGTTATTATGACGATAATGTTATCTTATTTAATTCTATTTTCTCTCCTGGTATTAGCGATGAAACTTATTTATCAGAAGTTAAAAGAAATGATTTAGTTGAATACGGTTATTACTTACATTATTTATCAAAATATATAACTGATATTTTAATTAAGTATACTGATGATAAATTTGATTTTGATATGGATAAATATTTCTCAGAATGTTATTTATATAATTCTGATGTATTTGGTATCATGACTACATATTACATTTTCTTTCAAGTCAAATTAGATGATATTCATTTAGATGATGACCTAAAAAGTATTTTCTTAAATAGAATTAGAAGTATGTTAGTAGATACCATATATACTAATGCAGCCGAAAAATCTAATATTACTAATATAATTAATCACATTAAAAATATTAATACTCTTATTAATTATGATAACACTATTTCTATTTCAAATATATTACCATCTAAATCTAAATCTAAATCTAAATCTAAATCTAAATCTAAATCTAAATCTAAATCTACTCGAAAATCACCTATTAGTGTTACTCAAAATCTAAGTAAATCATTAAATAAAACAAAGAAAAATAAACCTAAACATAAACATTGAAAAGATATCACATCCATTAACTAAGAGAATTAATATTTATAAAAAATAACCTTTATAAATATTATATGAAATTAGAATTACTTATTTTAGCAATAACGGGATTTTTTATAGCAAATACTTATTATGATGGAAATTATATTAAATTGATTCAAGGATGGCAAAAATATTTTAAAATGGGTGGTTTTGCTTTTGCAGGATTAAGTATTTATTTATTTCTTAAAAAAAACCCTTCTGAATCTCAAACAATTATTCAACAAGCTACCAATATTATAAAACATATGCCTACTGCGAAATCTTCATTAGATATTTTAACCCCATTTACAGATTTTACTAATAATACTTCTTTTATACCTGATTCATCTGAACAACAACAAATTAATAGAATTATGGAATCTGGAAAAAAAAGTACTAAAAGATCCGTTAGTGAAACAAAAAAAAAATTTGTTGCTGCTCAACAAGGATGGAAATGTACTGGATGTCAAAAACAATTACCAGCATGGTTCGAAGTTGATCATAAAATTAGATTAGAACACGGAGGATCTAATCATGTTGATAATTTAGAAGCTTTATGTAGAGATTGTCATGGACGAAAAACAGCGATGGAAAATCTCTAAATTATTTCTAATGATTTATTAATGAGTACTAAACAATCAAAATCAAAATCAGACAACACAACGGCGGAACAAATATCTTATAACACTAAAGAACCTATCCCAAAATACGATAATAGATCCACTTCTACATCTGGTAATTTACAATATATTTTAACTTTTATAGCACAATTAATTAAATTTTATGGACTTGGATTAATAAAAACATTTCCTATGGAAACACTTTTCATATTGGGCTTTATAATTTATACTATTATCATTTCTTCTTTATTTTTGAAAAACCCATTTGATTGGTTAAATGAAAGTAACAGTGGTGGAATTATATTTTTATCATTATTCGGGGGATTTTTAATTGTTATTACTTATTTTTTTTATTCAAAAAAAAAACAGGTATTTGATAACGAAGAAAATACTAGCGCCTTTAGTTATTTTGGAAAAATAATATCTACATCCATATTTATTATTTTCACTATCTTAATGATATATTTGTTATTTAATTTTGCTGCATACTTTAGTGATTGGAGTAAATATATATTTCTTCTATTAAATCTATTTATTTTTGTAGGTATTATTACTATTATACTTAAATTTTTCGGATTAGCTGGACAAGGTGAACCATCTGATAAAGAAAGCAATCCATCTTGGTTTAAATTAATATTTAAAATATTTCTTTATCTCCCTTGTTTAATTTTACAATTTATGGATTATCTTAAATTTCAATATTCTATTACTACCAAACCCATTGTATTATTATTAATTAGTGAAATATTATTAATATCTATTTACTTTTTACTACCTATGTTAATTAATGCTATTATGACACATAACTCTTCTTTTTTAATTAAAAAACCAATAAATACTGATCATGTAAATACATTAGGAACTTTTCAAGATATTAATTTTATACCTAATATTGGTAACGATACAAAAGAATTCTCTTATAAATATGCTGTTTCTGCATGGCTATTTTTAGACTCTTTTCCACCAGAAACAAATCCTAGTTACAGTGAATACACTTCTTTACTTAATATTGGCGATAAACCAAATATATTCTTTAATGTTTTAAAAAATAAATTAAAAATTATGTTAAAAACACAGGATAAAAACGAACGTATACTTTTTGAAACAAAAAAATTTAATATGCAGAAATGGAACCATTTAGTTATTAATTACGATGGATCTACTTTAGATATATTTATTAATAATCAACTTGTTTCTTCTACACCAGGTATAGTTCCATATAATAATAATACACTTATTACTTCTGGTTCTGTTAATGGTATAAAAGGTGGTATATGTAATGTCAGATATTTTAGAGATGATATATCTAGATCAAAAATAAATTGGTTATATAATTCTGTTAAAGAATTAAATCCACCAATAATTTAGAAAATTTCTAATGATATAATATATTAGACATGCTTAGTGTTAAAAATATTGTAATTGGTGTTGTTGTTATATTATTAGTTATTGTTATAATTCGATGGTTAATGGGTGACTCATCAAAATTATCTGGTTTAACTGATGCTAAAAAAGTAACAAAAATCGCGTCAGATGATTTAGCACAATCTTCTGCTTCTAATTTTGCTTATAGTGTATGGTTTTATATTGATGATTGGAGTTACAGATATGGTGAACCTAAAATAATTTTAGGAAGATTAGATCAAGATTTAAAACCATCTCCTTCAATTGTTTTAGGAGCAATCGAAAATAATGTTAAAATTGAAACTACAGTATATCCTTCTGCACAATCTAAAAAAAGTTCTACCCATACATGTAACGTTGCCAATGTTCCTATACAAAAATGGGTTAACTTAATTGTTAGTCTTTATGGTAGAACTTTAGATGTTTACATTGATGGTAAATTAACTAGAACATGTGTTTTACCTGGTGTTGCTAAAATTGCAAATAACGCACCTGTATATGTTACTCCATTAGGAGGTTTCTCTGGATACACTTCTAATATACATTATTATGGTGATGCTGTTAACCCTCAACAAGCTTATAATATTTATAGAGCTGGATATGGAGGCAGTGGTATTGGTAACTTCCCATATGAAATTGAAATTTCATACTTAAAAGACGGTGAACAACAAGGAAGTTTAACAATTTAATTTTCATATCTAAATTTCTTATGTATAATATATAGATATGTCAGATTATGGAAATATTTCTTCAGGAGCAGGAACATTTGATTCATTTAAGACAGATAAAACACTTAGTGGTACTAAGGATTTTTTAGAATCTAATAGTTTAGTAGCAAAAGTCGCATTCTTATTATTAGTTGTTGTTGTTTTTGTTATTGCTGTTAGATTTTCAGCACAATTTTTAGCTTGGTTGTTTTCTTTTAATAGCTCACCATATCTATTTAGCGGTATGATTGATGCAAAAACTATGAAAATTATACCTCAAGATCCTACTACCTCTGGTGCTGTTACATTAACTAGATCAGATAATATGTCTAATGGTATTGAATTCACATATTCAGTTTGGATGTTTGTTGATGATTTAGTATACCAAGAAGGACAATTTAGACATGTTTTCCATAAAGGAAACGATAATATTAATTATACTAACCCTCCTATTGGTATGAATTTCCCAAATAACGCACCAGGATTATATATTGCTCCTAATACAAATGCTTTAGTTGTAGTTATGAATACGTTTAATAATATTACTGAAAAATTAACTATTGATGATATTCCAATTAATAAGTGGATGTGTGTACAAATTAGAGTTCAAAATCATCAACTTGATGTTTATATTAATGGTAAATTAGCTAAAAGATTAATTATGAAAGGTGTACCAAAACAAAATTACGGCGATGTTTATGTAGCAATGAACGGTGGATTTTCTGGATACTTATCTAACTTAAGATATTTTAATAGTGCATTAGGTACAGCTCAAATAAATAGAATTGTTGATTCTGGACCTGATATGACTATGAATAGTAGTTCTATGAGTCAATCTGAACCTAGATATTTGTCCTTACGTTGGTTTTTTACAGGAAATAAAGACGGATATAATCCTTAAATTATAAATATTAATTTTATATTAATTTTATATTAATTTTAATATATATATATTAAAATTAATATGTCTGCTTCTATTATTAATG
>OBMK010003877.1_pt1 | contig 10128 bp, 4 predicted proteins | sample 1539081 | NCBI WGS metagenome assembly OBMK01 (sample SAMEA3355528, study PRJEB22509) | marine metagenome | biome: marine; feature: river plume; material: water | place: USA | collected 2010-08-07 | depth 0.5 m | reverse complement strand
CTTCTTTATTTCTTTGACTAATTCTTCTTCCTTTCATTACAGCTACATAACGAGGTTGTTCGTACATGTAATATCTTGGCATTGAATAATAATGGTTAAAATAAGGATAACCAAAAGCCCAGTCATACCAAAAGTTATGTCTATTCCAATACATTTCAAATGAATTAAATGGATTCCAGAACCTAGCAAACGATGCAGACGAATAAAACGAAAATGGTTGATTAGATGCAAACTTAGCGTAGTTCCACCTAAACGTAAAGCTTTTTCTCATCTTCCAATTTAATCTCGTATAAGATAGTGTATCTATCTTAATGGTAGAAGGAACATCTAACCAAGGGCCTGACAAAGGCGGTGGCGGTGTTCTTTGTATTCCGCAACTAGCTACAGTGGCAGCTAGAACAATAAGGACAATTTTCCATAGTTTCATTTATTTAGGTCGTTTGCTAGGGTTTTTATGTTGACAACTTCCTTTAGCACCTTTTTTAGTTCCAGGCACTCTTTCATGTGTTTTCCAACAAGCTGGACCTTGTACTTTTTTAGCTGATCCGCAATACTTTTTTAATAATGGTGACTTTAACATAGTTATTTATTTAAAATTTAGGTAATGATATTTTTGGTATATTAATTTTAGGTGTTTTGAAAAATGATTTAGTTTTTCCTTTTTTAGGTTTATCTTTTTGCCACTCTAATTCCCATTTAGCCCAACCTAAAGCGTTAGCTACTCTTATCCATTCTTCGTTTTCAGCATCAGAAGCATCTTTTAAATTTTGCAGCTTTCTTATACCTCTATCAAGTGGTACATTAGTAGCAGCGCTTACAACTTGACCAGCAGCTAAATAAGCAGGGTTGTCTAATGACCAACCTTTGTTCATTATTTCTTTTTTATTCCAGTCCCAAGTTCTACCCGCAGATCTTAATTTACCAATTTTAGATGATATAGGGGGTGAAATATCTAACATTTCAATTGCAGCGTCTTGAGCCTCAGCTCCCTCTGCTAGTTTCATTACTACATTTTTAAGTGTAGAAATTGCAGCGCCGTGAAAACCAATACCTCTTAGTAATGAATCAGCCATACCATTTACTATACCAGTGTACTTTTTATTCATTTTCTCTTCATCAGGCTCTTCATCATCAAAAGCCATAGCAAATAAAGCTTGTTGTAAAGCATTAAATATAACATTTTGGATTGCTCCGTAGTATATAATTTTAGATATATTTGTCTTGTCGTCTCCCCGGCGATTCTTAAGATCACTAGCAGCTTTTTGCATTAATCGTGCATATTGAGCTGGGGTATTTGCAAAAGCTAATATAACACGTCCCATTGGGCCAGCTTGTTGAGCACTAATTCTATCAGGTCTACTTGATTGTTGCGACTCTTCAGCTACTTCTCTAAAATCTTGAAAAGCTTGTGCTTCAGCTTCTTTCTGAGACATACCTTCTTTTTTTAAAGACTTAACTCTATTTCTATAAAATGTAGCCCCACCAGAAGCAATAGCAAAACTATCAGCTATTTGTGTAGGTAAAAAACCTAGTTTTAACAATTTATTTATAAAAGCTTTAGCTTTATTCTTAGACTCAGCAGCAATTTCTGCAATATCAGCTTCGTTTATATTTATTTTTAAACCATTACGTCTTTCAACTAAATAATCTGAATTCATTAACATTACAACATCACCCCAGTATTGTGGTTGATTACCAAATGCAGCCGCTGCTTTTAACGGATTGTTGTCTGACCAGTTAACAAAGTTAACAGCTGAGATAGTTTGTAGTACAGCAGATCTCATGTTAAAAAACATAATAGCTCCAATAGATCCATTTAGCCAATCTACAAATCGACCAGTTAACGTATCGCCTTTAAAACCTCTATTGCTACCAGTTTTCATACGACCAAGCATGTTTTCTAAAGCATCTCTATAACCACTACCAAAAGCAGCTTCTAGTTTATTCATGTTTGCTTCTGTGAACACTTCGTTCACATTGTTCTGCCATTCTTTTAAATACTTAGCTCTAACAACCGTGTTTAAACCTGAAAGTAAATCTGTAGTAATAGTACCAGCTAACCAACTGTCTTGTGGCTTAGGGTATCCATTATCTTTGTTTATAGCTATTAATTCATTAGCAAATAATTGCAAGTTTTCATCAGCAACTACAAAATCTTCTAGTATTTTTTGATCAGCTTTAGACAAACCTGGAATTTTCATACCTTGTTGAGCCCATGTATAAACTCTAATAGCATTACCTACAGTGTATGGTTCACCAGTTATTTTTTTATTTAAATCTTTAGGGCTTACTTTAAGTAATTTCTTTAATTCTTTAAAATCATTAGCTAAAGCAACTCTAGCATTTGATATATCTATGTTAGCTCTAGCAAATGGATCTAGAAAGTTTTCTTTTACCCAAGCAATAGTTTTGTCACCTTCTTTTCCTTTACCAGCAAAATATCTAGTTAAACCTACAAAATCTTGAGCTGATGGTGGTATTCCTGCCCAATCCCACTTACCTTTGTCAGCGCCTACGGCTCTAGCTTTAGTTTGACCATACTGTTTTTCCTTACCAATACCAGTAGATTTTTCAATTATTCTGTTAAAATCTTTATTTAAATTTTTATTTTTACTTTGTTCAACTCTTGCATCCTGCGCTTGCTTGTCTAAGCTTTGCATTTTATTTAAAACACCTTTATTATTGTTTTCAGATTTAGAAAATTTAATGTTGCTAGGCAAGATATTAGTATTAAAACTTTTTATTTCATTTTGATTTGTTTCAAATTCTTTTATTGCTTTTTTACCTACTTTAGAAACTATATCGTCATATAAAGAAACTTTAAATCCGCTTTTAACACTATATATGTTTTTAGCTAATTCTAGGTTTTCGGCAAACCTAAATATATTTGAGTCATTAACCTTGCCTGTGTTATTATCAATTATATTAAAATCATTTAAAAATCCAAATATTCCATTGTATGTTTTTAAAGTTTTTTTACCTTCTTTCTTCCATTTTCCTTGCAAAACAAGTACTGCTGATTCAAACGACTGTTGACTGCTAGATTTTAAATGTTCAAATTTAATTGTTCCTTCTACAGTTTTACCAGGTAAAAAAACATAACCAGCTGGCGCAAGTATTCTTTCACCTGTAGTACCAATAGCGGAATTAGCTTTTTTTAATTTAAGTATGTAATCAGCTTTTTTATTAAATTCTACACTATTTTTAGGGCTAGAATAAAGCCATTCTTGTAGTGTTGTATTCCACAAATCATTAAGTTCCATAGAAGCTTTACCTTGACTAGAATTAAAAGTTTCTTTTGCTATTTTTATTTGTTCTTTTAAGTTGTCAGACTTGTATATTTTTTTTAAAGCAGTATAATATTTAGAAGCGTAAGATGTTTGTAAATCTTCCCATTTAAAGTTTTCCCATCTATTTAAAGTTTCTTTAGATAAAACACTTTTACTGTCAGTATTAAAGTTTTTAATAATACCTTTTTTAAAAGAACTACCTATTTTAGCCATTTCCGATCCCACAACATTATAGTGTCCAGCAAATAAACCTAAAATAACGTTTTTAAATTTATTTGAAGTTTTACCAATAAAAATTTGAGAAGCTACATCTTGACCTTGTTTATTAAATTCTTTTATAGCTTTATCATTTTTCTTAAATTTTGCATCAGACTCAGTAAACAAAGGGCCTTCTTTTAGCACTGGTGGTAATTCTGAATTTTTTATACTTTTAGTAAATTGTATAGCTGCTTTTCCTTTATCAGCTTCTTTTATAGCTGATTTTTCTATAAAGTCTTGAGCTATATCTAGTTGTGCTGGCGTTAACGACGCACGATTGCTTTGATAAGCACCTAATATTTGGTTTAGTTCATTAGGCTCAATATTTGTTTCTACTTCCAAAGCTGCTTTAGCTAGCATTATTCTAGACTTACCATCAGACACAAAATCTATTACGGTTTCTAAATTAGGATTACCTTCAAATTCTTTTCTTAAAATTTTAGTCCTTGCTTGGTTAGTTGCTGCTTTACCAAATTCTTTTCTTATAGCGTCTAATCTAGGGTTTAATTGATCGTTTATTCTTTCTAATTTACCACTAGGCAAAGTTCTTCTATTAATAAAATTGTTCCAAGTATTTTTATTAAAAGGCTGTTTTACTTGTTCAGTTAAACCTTGTTTTGACTTACCTTCGGTTGCATCTGTTCTCACATCTGACTCTATGTAAAAAGCTTTTAGTATAGCTTTTTTAACTCCAGTTGCTTTTCCATCAGACATAATACTTTTAGGAAAAGCATTGTATATTGTTTTAGCATTGTCTGGTTGAGATATAAATTGTTTTGTTAATTTTTTATCAACAATACTTTCAATTTTATTTATTGTGTTTTTATAATTAGATTCAGTTAGTTCATTTGCAGAAAGCTTATCAACAACAGCATCAACTTCTTCTTGTATATTAAATCTTTTAGAAACATCTAATGTTCCTTGTTTTTTCTCTTTTACATTAGAAGATTCAGGATTCGCTATTTGACCAGCTCTTTCACTGTCAGTGCTTTCACTTTCTTTTTTTAATTCTTCAAGTTGTTTAGCGCGTTCTAATATTTCAGGTGTTCTTTTACCTATAAGATCTCCTAGTCTAGTAGAAACTTCAGAACCACCTGTTTCAATGTTAGGATTGTAGTTGTCAAATATTCCTTTTTGTCCTCCTTTTTCACCAGTACGACCTGGCGCAATACCTAGTATTTGCTCTTCAACAGCATCTTTAATTCCTTTTACTGTAATACCTTGACTTCCCCAGTTTTGCCAACCAAGCTTTCCTTTTATTAAACCAAAATTGTTTTCAATAATAGCTTGAACCGCACCACCTTTTTGAACTCCAGTAGAACTTGGAGAATTTAAAATATTTACTAAACTTTTGTTATCGTAAATTTCTTTATTATCTATATATTTTTTAGCTTCAGCACCAATTTCTTTAGATTCTTTAACTTCAGCTTTGCTTTCTTTGATTTGCTCTCCAATTAATTCGCCTTTAACACCTTCTTTAGCAGCTGTTATTTGAGCTTTATTTAATTTACCATCAGCCATACTGTTGTTATAATCTTTTACAAAATTATAAACATCTCTTCCTGTATTAAATTTAACATTAACTCCTATTTTCTGTAAAGATCTTCTTATTGCATCACCCATTTTAGTGAATACATTTTCTTGGAACTTTATATCTCCAGTAGCTATAGCATCAGAAAACAATGTTAAAGCTTCTTCCATTTGAACGTCTTTGCTTTTGTCAGCATATTGTTCCATTCTTTTCTTAAACTTACTATCTTTTATCTGTGAAGCATCAATGTTGTTTAGTTCACCAAGTAGTTCATTACCTAAATTTATAGCAGTTTCAGGACTGTTCTTAACAGTATTATATAATAACGCATGCAAAAACTCATGCTCTGCAACATTCACTGCTTTTTCTTTTTTAGCTATTTCTTTATTTATAACTATAGTTTGTTTTCCAGTCTCTGAGTTTTGAACTATAAAACCTTGTTGCTCAGAAGCCTTTGTAGCGTCTTGATCAGGGTTTTGTTTTTTAATAAAATCTTCAACTTCTTTAGTTGATTCAAAACTCTCTACATTTAATCCTTTTATGTCTTCAGCTTGATCTTTTATTTGTTCAGTTGATCTAGTTATTTTTTCTGCCGTGTTTCTAACATCATAAATATTTTGATTAGCTGTTTCAATATCTTTTCTTAATCCTTTAATTATAAGATTTTTAGTTTCTTGAGTATACTTGTCAGAGTTTATAACCTCTTGTATTCTAGAACTAGAACTTTCTATTATGTTAAAGTTTTTATTAACATCATTTACTTCACTTTGGTTTAAAACATTAATAATTTCATTATTTTTTTTAAAACCAGTTATTAAATCGGCTCTTAACCTGTTTTGAGCCTCATTAATTTCTGCAATCTCACTATCATTTAAGTTTTTTCTAAATTTGCTAGTTTCTAATTCTGAAAGCTGTTGAACTGAATTATTTATAGTTTCATTTTCGCTAGAACTTCTTATAGCCATAGCAGCTTTAACATTTTTTGCTCCAAAACCAGAAATACCTCCACCAAATCCACCTTTCCAAGCGTTTTCTCTTCCATCTGAAGAAAACATATAATCTATAACTTTGCCTGGAATTTCAGTTGCTTTTTCTCTACTAGCAATTAATTCGTTTGCTTTTTCTAAACCTCCTTGCACCCATTCCGTTGTTCCTTCTTTACCAAAAGCTCCAAGAAAACCATATAAACCTCTTTGCCAACCTATACTTTTACTATTAATATATTTACTAACACCTTTTAATCCTATTTTTTCCAATTTATATGCAACTCCTCCAATAAAAGCGGGAACTATAGTTTCACCTTCACCTTTCTCAAACAATTCATTCGTGCTTATTCCTTGTGATGCGGCTTTTTGATCATTATAGCTTTTAATTCCACCGGAAATCATTTGAACACCTAATCCAACACCAGCGGTTGGTATTGCAATAACAGCAGATGATGCAAAGCTTCCAACAGCATCTAGCGCAGCAACAATTCCTCCAGAAACATAATCACCTCTTTCTTTTAACTCTTCAAAGCCAATAGTTTTAGATCTTAAAGAGTTTATTCTATCTATTTCAGCATTTGCTTCTCCCAATCTTTTATCAGCATCTTCTGCAGCATTCCATTTTTCACCAGACAATTCAGTTATAGTATCAGCTATATCTTTTTCTATCCAAGCTTTTAAATATTTAGCTTCTTGACTAAAAGATTCTAGTGAAAGTAAAAAATTACCTGCAGTGCCTTGCAAACTTTTTAGTTTAGTTAACTCTTTAGGATTTTTAGCTAAATACTCTCTTTCTTTTTGTCTTGCCTTTCTGGCATCTATATCAGATTTAGATATTCTTTGCTCTTGCTCAAAAGCAGTAATTTCAGTTAATTCACCTTCGTCTTTTCCAGCTTGACCAAGTTCAATACCTTTTTCTTCTAAAAAAGAATTCATTGCTTCTAAAGCTGATCGGTTTTGTGCTTGTTGTTCAAGTTCTATTTCTTCTTCAGCGGTTTTAGCGGCTTCAGGACTTTCAAAAGGAATAAAACTTGTATTAACTTCAGGTGTTTCACTTGGACCTACTAAATCCGATGAACCAGGATCCGAAGGTAATTCCATATCGGATGCTGTCTCTTCTCCTGCAGTCGCATCCTTTGCTACAGGTGTTGTCTTTACTTCTTCTATTGGTTTTTCTTGAGCAACCTCTGTAATTTCAGGATTATCAGATAAATACTCTTGTAATGTCAAACCTTTTTCTTTAGCCCTTTGTTCTATTTGGTCTAAAGTGAATTGTGATCCTTTATATTCAAACATAATTTAATTATTTATGGCAATATAGTTGTGCTTAATCTTTCTTTTGTTTTGCTTCCAAAACCACCATATTCATTTAATATAGGTAATAAGCTTTCGTTACTATCAGGATTGTAACTAGGTAGTTCATATTGTTTTTTATTTTCAGCATCATAAACATATAAATTTTGAGCTGCGTTTCTAAAGTTTTCTATATAATCATCATCTATTTTATTACCGTCTCCGTCTTTTGTTCCTTTAGCTTTTTCTAATTGACTAATTAAATCAGCTTTAGATTTAGCGTTTATACCTTTAGATCTTAAGTATTTTTTGTGTATTTCTATATTTGCATTTCTTACTCTATCTGCGTTTGTTTTATCTTTTGCCTCATCACCTTGTAAACCACCAACCGTTTCTATAGGTGTTATTTTAATATTTATAACGTCGTTAACAATTTGATCACCTAAAGTTGCTACATAGTTGCTAGAAGGAATATCTTTACCATTTCCAATAGTTTCCACATAAATAGGTTGACCAACTTTAACATTTTTACCTAATGCTCTTAGGTTTTTAACATCTTGTGTTGTAGCTTTTCTTTGCTCTAAGTCAGAAAGTTTAGTATTTTTAAAATCTTCTATTAAAGCGTTGGCAACCTCTTGCTCTTGCTGAGGCGTTGTTTGTTTTTTAAATTCATTCACGTTAAAACTACCGTCTCTCATTTTATAAGTCATAAAAGAACTTAATTGGCCATTTCCTCTAGCTAAATAACCACTAGCTTTACCTAACATGTCTTTTTGAAAAGACTGTGAGTTAATAAAACCATCTACATCGATATACTTTGCATCAAATATTTTTCCATTTGAAATTATTTTAGAAACACCTGTTTCGCCACCTACAATGTATTCAGGTGTTATACTACCTTCTTTAGACTCAAACCCATTAGTTATAGACATTTGATTATAATCTGCTTTTTCAGGTATTTCATCTATAAGACCTTCGTTCCATTCGTTTATATTTTTTTTCCATTCTAATTTATAGTCATTATTTTTTAAAAACTCTTTAGTTTCTTCATCTAAGTTTTTAAATAAACTAGAATTTTCATCCACAGTGGAAGTAACTTTAACTATCATAGAGCCGTTTTCACCAGGTATAAGTTCTTTACCACCAGTTAAACCGTCAGCTTTTTTACCACCTAAAACATAAGATGTTAACATAGATGTGTCTTTTTCTAATTCATTAGAACCAACCCAAGCGTGCGTGCTAGCTATATCTTGTGCTAATATACCTTGCTGATCTTCTAAATCTGCTAGTATTTTACCACCCCCTTCAACAGCTGATATTTGAAAAGTTTGAGCTCTATTTACTATATTTCTATAGTTTTGCCTTTCTTCTTTAGTTAAATCGTTTTGAGTTGCTAATAAAGTTTGTGCTTTTATTGCGCCAATGTTTTCACCATTTCCTCGTAAAAGAAGTTCTGTTTGTTTTTTAAACTGATCTACTAATGAAGGATCTTTAGATGCTAATTCAGCATAGTTTTTATTAGCTTGCGCATAAGCTTTGTCTTCAATATCATAAGCTATTCTTTGCTGTCTTTCTATTTTTTCTTGAGCTTTTTTATTTGCTTCTTGTGCTTTTTGCCCGTAAATAGATATGCCTTTAGCTATAGATTGGCCAAAACTAGCTATAGCTTGACCATATATTTGACCTGAGGTATCTCGTATTATTGCTGGATTTTCGTATGCTCCCATGCGTTTATATTAATTATTAAATAAATTTCCATAAAAACCTACAGTATCATTAGGTTTGTATCGTGTATTAAAAGTAGACGTGTTTGTTTGCCCCGTCGGACTATTTACTTTCCCGGCGCGTATGCTCCAATAGCTGCACCTGCTATATTACCTAACCCACTCAAAGCTCCACCAATAGCGCTAGCTTTTGCAGCGTTTGCATCAGCCTTTTGTTGTTGCGCTTGTGATATTTGACCCGCAGCTCTATTCATATCCATATTAGTTCTATTTTCTTTAGCTTGAAACATAAATTGTTTACCCGCTGCTTGAGTTGATTGAACCCTTTGCCCTTCTGAAATAGCAATACTTTGTAGCCTTTGTTGTTCGGACATTTTCAATTGTTGAAGCTGTTGTTCACCTTGAGCTTTAAGTTTTTCGTTTTGAGCCTCTTGCTGTTCTATGTTAGCACTAACACCTTTTTTACTTTGTAAAGCAGCTTGGGCTAAAGCAGTTGCACCACCCGCGCTAGCACCCGTGGCTCTTAATGTGTCTAATGTATTTGCTAAAGCTATGTCAGCTTGCTCAATTTGTATTTCAGCTGCACTAGTAGCAACACCTAAATTAGCGTAAGGATTAGAAATCATACCACTTAAATCTTCTGCTGAAGCAGATAAATCTGTAACACCAGAATAAGGGTTTATAATAGTTTGTCTACTTGCTTTTACAGAATCTAGCTCACGTTGTGCCGCGGTTTTATTTCTCTGAGCTCTACCCGCTGCTTTTTTTGCTTGATTAGCACTAACAGCTCCTCCTAATAAAGAAGCTCCTGCGCCAACTGCCAATGCTGTTACTAATCCCATATTATATTGTTTTTACTATTTCATGTGAAGGTTTATCATCTACATGATAACCTAATTTTTTGTGTGTATTTATTAGCTTTTTTGTTCTACCAATGCTAAATATATATTTTATACCTTGTTTTTTACAAACACTTTCAGCACCCTCTATTAAAAGCTCTATAGCTTTTTGCCTATCATTTTCTCTATATTTAGGATTAGAAACAA
>OBMK010003875.1_pt1 | contig 10134 bp, 10 predicted proteins | sample 1539081 | NCBI WGS metagenome assembly OBMK01 (sample SAMEA3355528, study PRJEB22509) | marine metagenome | biome: marine; feature: river plume; material: water | place: USA | collected 2010-08-07 | depth 0.5 m | reverse complement strand
AGCATTGCTGGCTGACCTTGGCTGAGGATCAGTTGAAGTTGGAGCGGGAGTGAGTAAGCAGCTAAAGCTTCCTACTAAACATCCACCCTAACCAACGCCTTCCCCACAGTCCCCCCCGACATCAACTCACAAAATGCCCGCGGTGTATTCACAAACCCCTCAGTAATATTCTCCAAAACCTTAATATCCCCAGAGCGAATCCACCCCTCCAACTCCGCCATAGCCGCTGGCACCTCATCCTGATAAGTCGGCAATAAAAACCCCTGCATTGTCAGCTGTCGCGAGACCATCTCCCAGAGATTAGTAATCGGATTGGGATTATCCGTACGGTTGTAATCCGAGATCATCCCACAGGCCACAATGCGCCCATAAGTCTTCATCGTCTTAAGCATGGCATTGAGCACCGGCCCGCCGACATTATCAAAATAGATATCCACTCCCTCTGGGGCAATGGCCATCACCGCTTCAGTGACATCTTCCGTTTTATAGTTAACCGCGGCGTCAAAACCAAACTGTTCAATAATCAATTCGGCCTTATCATCACTGCCAACAATACCAATAACCTTACAGCCAGCAAGTCTGGCGATCTGCCCCGCCATGCTGCCGGTAGCGCCTGCTGCGGCACTTACAACGACTGTCTGCCCAGCTTGAATTAAACCCACTTCACGAAGGCCGATATAGGCCGTGGCACCTGCACCACCCAGAGAGCCAACATAATAGGAGAGGGGAATACCCGGCTCTGGCTTGAGTTTTTCTAACAGGATCGCTTCGCTGTGACAGAGTGAATAGTCTTCCCACTGGTTGAGGGCGTAGACATATTCGCCCTCGGCGAAATCGGGATTTTTAGATTTAATTACCTGTCCAACCGAGGGGCCGCGGATCACGCCGCCTATGGGGATAGGTTCAAAATAGTTGGCTTTGCCATCGACCCAGCCGCGTATTGCCGGTTCCATTGAGAAGTACATATTGCGCAGTAGAAATTCTCCTTCGCTGGGCTCTGGCATGGGTCCTTCAGATAGGGCGAAGTTTTCCGGTTGAGCGGCGTCGGTAACATAGGAGGCGAGTACAACTTGGCGGTTGGTTGGCATAATTAATCCAGTTCTAGATGCAGGTTGCCATCTTCGGCGACACTGACAGGATAGGTTTTTAAAGGCACTCGGGTGAGCTCGCCCTTGGGCATTCCGGTGCGTAAATCAAAGCGAACACCATGCAGTGGGCATGCCAGATAGCAGTTTCTAATACGACCATTGGTGAGTTCTGCGCGCTGATGGGTGCACTGATTGTCCACGGCATAATAGTCCCCATTGGCTTTGCAGATAAGAATATTCTTACCTTCGACTGTGACTGCTACGGTCTGATTGTCGGTGATATCGATTGCGGGAATTAAGCTGTCTGCAGTGGTGGTCATAGAGGTCTCGTCAATATAGGGCAGAGGAAAATGCCGGGCTCAGATAGTCTGATGCCCGGCAGCAAATGCCTTTAGGCATTGAGGTATTTGTCGATACTTTGGTGTAGGTGACGAATCCGGCTCTCTTGATAGCTGGCAAGACTCACGGCGCCTTTTCTCGAAGCGATCATGCCTTTCTGTACGGCGGCCATATTGCTGTCATCCTGATCAAATACTGGGCCTAGGCCGCCAATTTCTGGGGCTTCACTAAAGGCTTGATCGGGACGCAGAATATTCTTTTCCGCGGAGTCTGGGCGCTTGGTGCCTTTCTCATAACGGAGCAGGATCATGGTTTCGAAGATACAGCTGTTGTGGTCGTCACCATTGGGCAGGAAGCGATAGACAATATTGCCGTGATAGCCGGTCCATACCTGAGTGTTGGGGAACAACATATAGAGTATGGCGTCCTCCAGCTCTGACTTGGTGGCGTGATCCAGTGATTCACCGATAATTTCGCTAAACATTTCTCGATTGGTTTCGGCGACATAGGTCCTTGCGGTGATTCCCTCGGGCATCTCGTGGCCTTCGGCGCTGTCGGTGGCCATTCGTCCTGACAGCTCGAGAATATCGCGCATGGTTTCTGCTTCAGTTACATGTGGCAAATGCGGGCTGGGAATGCCCATTGGCGTGACCGAGCGGCTGACATGGTCACCAAAGGTGTCGTACTGGGAGTTGGCATCGCCGGTAAAGGTCAAAATTTCGCTATGGGTTTCCAAGGTGTGGAAAGACTCCATAAAGGCTTCGGCACCGACTTTCCAGTTGCACTGGACTTCGCGCTGAACATGAGCGCCTTTGTAATAGTCATGCAGTGGGAAGCGGGAAAAGTGCTCGGGCAATGGACTCAGGTAGTCATCCAGTGGGATACAGTTCTCGTCGAAGTTGATAAAGATAAAGCCACCCCAGGTGCCTACTTTGACCTGTGGCAGGCTCATATCTTTTTCGTCTAGATGGCTAAAGTCCCATTTGCAGGGGATGCCTTTAAACTCACCATTGATATCCCAGGTGGCACCGTGGAAGGGGCAGACAAATTCGTCGGCATGACCGTCGCAGTCGCGGAGAATGCGGCCGCGGTGTAAGCAGGAATTGATAAAGCCTTTAAATTCATTTTCTCCGGTGCGGGTGACAATAATCGACTGGTCGATGATCTCATAAATATGGTGGTCACCGACTTCGGGAATATCTTCTTCGCGACAGGTCATCTGCCAGACTTTGGGCCAGAGTTTTTCTTTTTCTTTGTCGTGAAAGTCGCGTGAGATCCAACGATCGACACTGATATCCTCGTCACCCATATAGGGGTTGGTGTCTTCGCGCAGGTAGGCCGGGACCTCAATGGTTTCCTCATCAAGTAGATTTTGATAGCTAATACCTTCGCAGCGCTCTTCACCCTGCTGCTTTACTTTGATTAATTCGGACATAGAGTCTCTCCTGCTTTTTATTGTAATTATTTGGTAATGATATTGACGCCACTGAGGCCGGGGGCACCATAGACATGGGTATAGCCAACCTTGGGATTATTCGGTACCTGTCGTGCGCCGCCTTCACCGCGCAACTGTACGCAGACTTCATAGACTTGGCGCAGGCCTGATGCGCCCACGGGTTCGCCATTGGCGAGACAGCCGCCGTCTGTATTGATGGGCATTGAGCCATTAATACCGGTGGCGCCTTCGCGCAATAATTTTTCCTGTTCGCCGTGCTCGCAGAAACCGTTCTCGGCCATATGGATAATTTCGGTGCCACTGTCGGTGTCTTGGAGCTGCATCACATCGATATCTTCGGGGCCGATTCCAGCCTGCTCAAAGGCGGCTTTGGAGGCGGTGACCGTTGAGGCGTCGGCCACATTCATAGCTTGGGAGGGGGCAAAGACTTCAAAGCTGCCGTAGTGGCGGGTGCGCACGGCGGCGGTCTTGAGATACAGCGGTTTGCTGCTGTATAGATGGGCTTTGTCGGCATTACAGATAATCAGTGCGGCGCCACCTTCGGCGGGGCTGCAGAACATGTATTTGCGCAGCGGGTCGCTGATCATTGCGGAGTTGGCAATCTCTTCGTAGCTCAGTGCTTGCTGACGCCAGGCGGTGGGCGTCAGGGAGCCATTGGTAAAGGCTTTTTCTGAGACCCGAATCAATGATTCTTCAGTGATCCCATGATCGTGCATATAGCGCTGGGTTTTTAGGGCGAAGAACTGGGTGGTGAGCATCATGCCGGTCTCGCCATACCATTCGTCGATTCCCCAGTCTGCGGGTTTCGGGTTAAAGGCGCCGCGGGGGTGTTTGTCGAAACCGACTACAACACCGACATCGTATTCGCCAGATTTAATCGCGCTGTAAGCGGCGTGCAATGAACTACCGCCGGTGGCACAGCCATTCCAGATATTAGTAAATTGCAGGCCAGTAAGACCCAGTTCGTTAACCAGTGCGTCGGCATTGCCAGCATCTTGGCTGCCACCGTAGGCAAACTGCATATCTTTCCAGGAGAGTCCGGCGTCGGCCAATGCGTTACGCACTGCGGATGCGCCTTGCTGCATGCCTGAGAGGCCGGGTGAGCGACCAAAGCGATGAAGTCCTATACCGATAATTGCTACATCCATGATCTATGCCTCCTTCACTGGGCTAAAACGAAACGTCATTATTTGGTCGCCGCTGCCGTCAGTGCCATCAGTGCGAAAGGGAATAATATCCAGCTTCATGGGCATACCAATCTGTAAATCTTCTGGCTTATTGGGCAGCAGGCGCGATTCGACACGAACGCCGCCGGGCATTTCCACATAGCCAACGCCGTAGGGCTGAAAGGTCTCTGCTGTCTCATCGCTTTTGTAAGGGGCCTTGGGCATAAAGGTCTGAATGGTCCAGCTCCACAATATGCCCTGATCACCCAATTCAACAATCGTGGTTTCGCGAGAGCCACAGTTGCGGCAGTCTGGCTGGGCCGGAAAAGCGGTTTCTGCACAGTTGACGCAGCGGCTACCTAATAGCTGGGGCTTGGCGGAAGGCCAGGTAAATAGGCCTTCATGGATGGGGACTTGGTTGCTCATAATTACACTCTATTGGTGACCAGCTGTTGATGTATCGCTATTGATGAAGAGCTATGCCCAGACTGTCCAAGACAGACTCATGCATACTTTCGGAGACCGTGGGGTGGGCAAAAATACTCTGGGCCAACTCGTGCTCTGTAGCTTCAAGTTGCTGAGCTATGCCAAAACCCTGAATCTGTTCGGTGACCTCTGGGCCGATCATATGGGCCCCAAGCAACTCACCTGACTGCTCGTCAAAGACGGTTTTTACCAGCCCCTCAGCTTCATTGATGGCCAGCGCTTTGCCATTGGCATTAAGGTTAAAACGGCCAATGCGAGTACTGTGTCCGGCGGCTTTGGCCTGGGCTTCGGTGAGGCCGACACTGGCAATCTGTGGGCGGCAATAGGTGCAGCCTGGCACCTGATCTTTATTCAGTGGTTTAACAGCGTCAACACCGGCAATTTTTTCTACGCAGATAACGGCTTCATGGCTAGCTTTATGGGCCAGCCAAGGTGGGCCGGCAACGTCGCCTATGGCATATAAGCCGGCGAGATTGGTTTTGCCAAAGCCGTCGGCTTGCAAAAAGCCTTTTTCGGTTTCAACCTTTAAGGGTTCAAGGCCGAGATTTTCAATATTGCCGGTAATGCCCACCGCGAGAATCACCTGATCAAACTCTAGGTGCTGCTCGCCATTGGGGCCGCTTATGAGGGCAACTGTGTCTGCGCCGGAGCTATCCAAAGACTGGACAATACTGTTGGTTAAAATCTTAATGCCGCGCTGGACAAAGGCTTTTTCAGCCAGGGCGGAAATATCAGCATCTTCTGCGGGCGTAATACGCTGTTCCGCTTCAACCAGCGTGACATCGCTGCCGAGATCATTGTAGAGACTGGCAAATTCAACGCCGATGGCGCCGGCACCAATCACCAGCAACTTGCTTGGCAGGGCGGTGGGGGTCATGGCTTCACGAGCACCCCAGACGCGCTCGCCATCGATTTCAATACTCGGCAAATTGCGCGCCCGTGCACCGGTGGCGAGAATAATATGAGTGGCTTTAAACTGTGTGACCTTACCGTCCTGTTCCACATCTAACAGGCACTTGTCAGCCAGACTGGCGGTACCATCGATTACGGTGATGCCATTCTTTTGCATGAGATAGGCAACACCCTGGCTAAGTTTGCTGGCCACTGAGCGGCTGTGCTGCACTAGCTTTTTGATATCAAAGCTAAGGTTGTCGACTGTGAAACCGAAGTGCTCTGCCTCTTTTAAAGTATGGGCAATATCGGCGCCCCGCAGCAGTGCCTTGGTGGGGATGCAGCCCCAGTTTAGGCACACGCCACCGAGGTGCTGTTTCTCCACTAGGGCAGTTTTGAAGCCCAGCTGTGCGGCGCGAATGGCTGCCACATAGCCGCCGGGGCCGCCACCTACGACCATTAGATCAAATTGTTGCGTAGTCACTTTGTCGTTACTCCATTAACCCAGCATGGTGGCTGGCTGCTCTAAATAACCCTTGAGAACAGACATAAATTGCGCCGCGACAGCACCATCAATAATGCGATGATCGCTGGATAGGGTCAGGCTCATCACCGTTGCCACCGCCAACTCTCCGTCTTTTACCACTGGGCGTTGTTCGCCAGCACCGACGGCCAAAATGGCACCCTGAGGCGGGTTGATAATGGCGTCAAACTGCTTGATCCCATACATGCCAAGATTGGATATACAGAAGCTGCCACCCTGAAACTCTTCGGGCTTTAGTCGACCGAGTTTGGCTCGAGTAGCCAAATCGCGAGTGGTATTGGAGATCTCCACCAGACCTTTGTGATTGGCGTCGCTAACAATCGGAGTGATCAAGCCGTCGTCTATGGCCACGGCCACTGAGATATCGGCATTGCTAAAATAGCTCAGTTGCTCGCCATCGAATTGCACATTCAGTGCTGGCACTTTTATCAGTGCACTGGCGCAGGCTTTAACAATAAAGTCATTGACCGAGACTTTGGCGTCAGTGTTGCTGCTATTAATCTGCTTGCGCACGGCGAGCAGGGCATCGATTTCGGCGTCTATATGGACACGGAAGTGCGGAGCAGTTTGTTTCGATGCCTGTAGTCGTGCAGCAATGGTTTTGCGCATGCCGCTGATCGGTTGAGATGCAACGGTATTGCTACTCACTGTTGTGTTGCTATCCGTCTGGGTTGGTATTTTATTTTTAAGTGCGGCAACGGCTTCGACATCGGCTTTACAGACCCGACCACGATCGCCACTGACACGACATTCGAGCAGGTTAATACCCAGCTGAGTGGCTATGCGACGGGCAACTGGTGTGGCTTTAACGTTACTGTCATCGCCGTAGTGAACGGCACTTGAGGCGCTACGGTTATTGCCGATTAATTGACCGCCGGCGGCTACTACCGCGGCTTCGAGATCCCGTTTGGAAACCCGATCATGACGGCCAGTTCCGGTTATATTATTAAGATTGACGCCATATTCGGCGGCCAGTCGACGCGCCACTGGTGATGCGGCAACCAGACTGTCATCTTCACCTTCAGCGAGTTTGCTGAGGCCACTGGCGGCCTGTGGAATAGTGGCAGGTGCAGGTGCAGGAGTAGGAGTAGGAGCAGTTTCTACTGCTGCGGATACTGGAGCTGCCGCTTCAGTGACAGCCTCTGGCTCAGCTGCTGCACTGCTATTGCTGTTAATAAACGCCTGAATATCCGCATCGCTAGTCTCTGCACTGGCGATAACGCCCAGCAGAGCACCGACTGCATGGGTTTCACCCGTTGCACCCAGTATGGCTCTGAGAATTCCGCTATCTGTTGCGGTGACTGTATTAATGATTTTGCTGGTTTCTATATCGACTAAATCATCCCCAGCATTGACCTCATCACCGACGGCGAAATACCAAGCATTGATATCACCTTCAGACATTTCCATGCCCCACTTGGGCATATTGATCGGCTTGATTTCATTTGTCATGACTATGCTCCCGATGGGCCCGCGGCCAGTACTTCCCGAACGGCGACCATCAGCTTCTCCGCGTTGGGCAGGTAAGCATCTTCCAGTTCTGGGGCGAATGGCACTGGTGTGTGAGGTGCCGTAACGGTGCGAATCGGTGCTTTAAGACTGTAGAAGCCGTGCTCGGCAACTATGCCAGCAATATCTGTGGCCAGGCCGCAGCGTGGATTACCTTCATCGATAATTACCAGGCGACCGGTGACTTCTACACTTTCAAGAATGGCTTCGTGATCCAGTGGCGATACCGTGCGGGGGTCGATAACATCACAGCTAATACCTTCTTTAGCCAGAATGTCGGCGACGGTAATGGCATGGGTGACCATATTGGATATGGCGACGATGGTGACATCGGAACCCTGACGGGGAAACGCCGCTTCACCAAAGGGAATGGCATATTGCTCGTCTGGCACTTCACAGGCAATGTCGTACATGACCTTGTGCTCGAGGAAGATAACCGGATCATCATCGCGAATCGCCTGCACCATAAGGCCTTTGGCATCATAGGCATTGGCGGGCATCACCACTTTAAGACCGGCGATATGGGTAACAATAGAGTGCAGCATACTGGAGTGCTGGGCACCGGCGCGCCAACCGCCACCGACGGTGCCGCGAATAACCATTGGTGTTTTTGACTTGCCGCCAAACATATAGCGAAACTTGGCTGCCTGGTTAAAGATCTGGTCGAAGGAGACGCCGATAAAGTCGAAGAACATCAGTTCAGCAACTGGGCGCAGGCCATTGTTGGCGGCACCAGCGGCGGCACCAATAATGGCAGCTTCACTGATGGGCGTGTCGATAACACGCTCGCGTCCAAACTCAGGCATTAAGCCTTTGGTAACACCAAAGACACCGCCGTAGGCGTCATCTTCACCTTCACAGCCAGCACCACCAGAGACTTCTTCTCCGAGAACAATAACCGTGGGATCGCGGCGCATCTCTTCGCGCAGTGCATCATTAATCGCTTCGCGGATCGTCTTAAGGGAAGTTTTGCCGCCAATAGCGGGATTATTAGAATGATTGGTCATTTCAGTATCCTTAGTATGAGCAGTAGACATCGGACATAAGGTCCGTGGCGGGGTCTGGGTGCGGTGCCGCTAGGGCATTGACAACAGCGGTTTCAATTTCAACCATTACCTCTTTGTCGATGGCGTTCATGGCTGCAGCTTTTAGCCAGCCTTCAGCAATCACTCGCTCACGGAATATTTTTATGCAGTCTTGATTCTTGCGCGCGTTCTTAACTTCATCTTTTGGACGATAGAGCTGTGGGTCACCGATAAAGTGGCCATCGAAGCGTACACACATGGCTTCGATAGCGGTGGGGCCGTCGCCATTTCTGGCACGCTCTGTGGCAATCTTGAGTGCTTCATAAGTGGCAAAGAAATCGAGACCATCAATGCACTCGGCAGGCATGCCAAAGCCAGCATTACGCTCGGTTAGACTATTGGAGCCGACGGCGTAATTGGCCGCGGTGCCCTCAGCGTAGCCATTGTTTTCGTAGACAAAGACATGGGGTAATTTCAATACCACGGCCATATTCATGGCTTCAAAAACGGTGCCTTGGTTGGCGCTGCCGTCACCATTAAAGGACAGTGCGACATTTTTGGTGCCTAGGGTTTTGGCGGCTAGGGCTGCGCCATTCACCAGTGGTGGCCCGCCGCCAACGATGGCGTTGGCACCGAGCATGCCTTTGTCGATATCGGCAATGTGCATAGAGCCGCCTTTGCCTTTGCAGAGTCCAGTGGATCGACCCATAATTTCTTTCATCATGCCGCCAACGTCACAGCCTTTGGCGATACAGTGGCCGTGCCCGCGGTGGGTACTGCCAATAATGTCTTTGTCACTCAGGTCGATACAGGCAGCGACTGCAATCGCTTCTTGACCGTTGGAAACGTGGGTAAAACCGGGGACGTTCCCCCCTTCAAATTCTTTGACGCAGCGCTCTTCAAACTCGCGGATGGTCTTCATCGTGCGGTAAGCTGAGAGCAGAAATTCGGTGCTGTATGGCATAGAGATGCCCCTTTTTTATGATTAGTATTAGGCTTAAGAAACTATACCGCGTCTGTTTAAAAAAAACAAACAAGATGGATGGTTTTGTGGGTGGTTTTTATTATTTTGCTTTCTGTGCCTTTTGGTCGGGAAGTGGCATCCTGATGGGGCAGGTTGATTAGGGTTGTGGCTGCTGGTTTTTGAGATCTCTCACATGCGTTCGAGATGACAGGATGGGGGTTGAGATTACAGATTGCGGGCGTTTAAGGTCATAGGTTGAGCGTTTGGAGTCACAGGTTGAGCATTTGGGGTGATATACAACAATGTCATCCCGACAGAGCGCAGCGACGAGGGATCTCAAATTTCCAGCTCAATCCATTGCGGATTTATACTCTCCACCAGCCTGTTCTTCTTTTCTCTGCGCCACTTCTTAACTTCTTTCTCTCTAGCAATCGCCGACAAAACATCATTGGTCAATTCATAATAAACCAGCCTATCGACACGGTATTTAGCAGTAAATCCAGATACGGACTTATCTTTATGCTGTGCTAAGCGCCTCTCCAAATTACTGGTCACACCCACATACATAACCTTGTTACTTCTATTTGTCAGAATATAAACCGCCTATTGTTTTTCCATCATTCGCTGCTGTTAATAAAATCAAGATTATTCTATTGCTGTCTTCAG
>OBMK010003871.1_pt1 | contig 10144 bp, 10 predicted proteins | sample 1539081 | NCBI WGS metagenome assembly OBMK01 (sample SAMEA3355528, study PRJEB22509) | marine metagenome | biome: marine; feature: river plume; material: water | place: USA | collected 2010-08-07 | depth 0.5 m | reverse complement strand
CCATAGCAGGTTTAGAAATGTTCACAACATCATTGAATGCGCAGGATAGCAATAAAGTACTTCTTGAAGCACAAATTGCTTATGGCATAGGTGATAAACAACTTGGTAAAGAGAAAGTAGCATTCACCTCCTTTGATGTGATAAGTAAAACCATCAACGTAGATGTATCCTCTCATATACTAGCCAATTCATGGTTAGTAAACTTTTTTCAGCTAATGCGTCAATATGCCTTGGCTTTAGCGATATTTCTATGCGTGCTAGAAATTGTATTGGGTGTAGCTTTACTCATCGGGTGGTCACCTAGGTTGATCATAGCACTACTCATTTTACTTATAGTTTTCTTCACCTTCCTGACGTGGTACAGTGCCTATTTCAACAAAGTAACAGATTGTGGTTGTTTTGGAGATGCCATAAAACTCACCCCATGGGAAAGCTTCTATAAAGATATAATTTTATGTATATCCATATTTTTTATCACCGCAGGCATCACACACATTAAGCCTATATTCAGTAAGCCTTTTGCTGTAAAATTACTTACCATTTCCGTAGTATTCTCTGTGAGTTTTGCCGTGTATTGCTGGCATTATCTTCCGGTTAAGAATTTCTTGAAATTTAAGAAAGGAAATAACATCAAAGAATTGGTTGTACTACCCGATGGTGCTCCTTCAGATGTATATGAGAATATTTTTATCTACACAAAAGATGGCGTAGACGAGGAATTTTCCCTTGCAGAAATGAGTGGAAGAGACCTAAAAGATGAAGGTTACGAATTTGTAGATCGAAGAGACAAATTGATCAGCAAAGGATACGAGCCCGAGATTCATGATTTTAAAATAATGGATGAAACGCGCGACAATAACTATGTAGATAATTTCTTTGCCAATGATACAGCGCATAAAATACTAATAGTCATCAATGAAGTGGACAAAGTAAACACCAAAACGATAGGTGAACTCAAGGACATTATTAAAGCGTGTAAAAAGGAAGGGATAGATATATACCCACTCACCGCAAGCAATAGCCAGAAAGTAGATGCTTTTAGCCAGGAGTATCAGCTGAATATCCCTTTTTACTATGGAGACAAAACAAACTTAAAATCGATTATTCGAAGTAATCCAGGACTGGTACTGTTTAACGGTAACGTCGTACAAAAAAACTGGCCAAGCACCCGACTTCCCTCAGTAAAACATTTTTTGAAAAAAATAGCTGAATGATCCGTTTTCTTATCAAGCGAATAGCCAGCGGTATTCTTATTCTTTTGAGTGTAGTTACTGTGGTTTTTTTCTTGTTTAGTTTCTCTTTTCCAAATCCAGAAAGCATGGCAGTAGGGCAACGAACCGATGCCAAAACGCAAGAAGCCATCAAAAAAGAATTTGGTCTGGATAAACCTCTTTTTGTGCAATACCTTCTTTTTGTTAATGATATCTCTCCTATCTCGTTTCACGCGAATACCAATGCATCATATATGAATGAGAAATACGGTAGTTGTGCCACAGTACATATAGGTTCAATCACTGTAGCTCTCAAACCACCATTTTTGAGACGTAGTTTTCAAAATAGAGAAAAAACAACAACCTTAATAATGGAATCATTCAAAGGAACCTTTATTTTAGCATTGGTTTCTATTCTTTTTGCTGCCTTCTTTGGTATTGCTTTGGGAATATTATCCGGAGTAAAAGCCAATTCATTTTTAGATCAAGGCATTGTATTTGTAAGCACACTTGGCATTTCTGTTCCATCCTTTTTCTCCGCTATTATACTGGCGTGGTTCTTCGGCTTTGTACTTCATGATATCACAGGACTCAATATGACAGGTAGTTGGATAGACGTAGACCCCTTTACGGGCGAGTACTACCAATGGAAGAATCTAATTCTTCCTGCTATTGCCTTAGGCGTAAGACCACTCTCCATTTTTACGCTCCTGACGCGCAGTTCTATGCTGGATACGCTAAATAAGGATTTTATCAAAACTGCAAAATCAAAAGGCCTTACAGCAACACAGATTCTGACCAAACATGCTCTTCCAAACGCTCTAAATCCGGTTATTACTGCTGTATCTGGGTGGTTTGCATCCCTGCTCGCTGGAGCATTTTTTATTGAATATATATTCAACTGGCGAGGCCTTGGGAAACTTACTATTGAAGCATTGGATATGAATGATCTCCCTGTAGTAATGGGTTCCATACTCTTTATTGCACTACTCTTTGTGGTGATAAATATACTTGTAGACCTCATCTACATAAAACTAGACCCACGCATCAAGCTCAACTAATGCACATCTTCATTACGGGATATATGGGCGTAGGTAAAACTACTATAGGCAAAGAATTAAGTGAGTTGCTGTATATACCATTTATCGATTTGGATGCATTCATAGAGGAGAACACATCCTCTTCTATTCACCAACTATTTAAAACAAAAGGAGAACAACAGTTTAGAAAAATGGAGCGAGATGCGTTGCTGGCGCTATGTGATAAAAAAGAAAATCACCTCATAGCATTGGGAGGAGGCACCATGTGTCACCTAGATAACCACCTCGACATACTCCAAAATGGCATTGCAGTATACCTCTACAAGCCGTGGTCTGAGATAGCTCTGAACCTTAATCAATTGCAAAATAGGCCTCTAATACAGAAGAATAATATGACAGAACTGGAGGCTATTTTTCGAAAAAGAGAGCCTTTTTATGAGCTAAGTCAGCTCAAGATGCCTACAAACAGTACGTTTGAGGTCAAAAAACTAGCAGATACGCTCAAGATATTAACAAATAGGTAACACACCTTGTGTTTATGCGGTTCTTCTCCCTAACATTGGACAACTTAATAATTAACATTTTAACTTATGAACAAATCAGATTTAATCTCAGCTATGGCTGACAAAGCTGGCATCACCAAATCACAAGCAGGTGAGGCTCTAGACGCATTTATGGATTCAACTACTTCTGCACTTAAGAAAGGTGAAAAACTAATCCTTGTAGGATTCGGTACTTTCTCTGTAAACAAAAGAGCAGCTAGAACTGGAAGAAATCCAAGAACTGGTGACGAAATTCAAATCGCAGCTAAGAATGTAGTAAAGTTCAAAGCAGGATCAGGTCTTTCTGACAAAGTAAACTAGAACAATCCTTAGGATATTTAAAACCTTCTCAAGCAATTGAGAAGGTTTTTTTTGTTTTGGGGAATATCGTCTATGGAATTCCCACACAAGGTTAAAACTACCTCTTCAAGTAAAACCAAAAGACGATTACAGAGAACACAACCGCAGGCATATTCGTACAATTATCCGTATCTTCGTACCATCAAAAAATCATTCTTAAAACACCTAGCTCAAACCTCACCTACTCCACCCATGTATGAATTTGTACGTGGCGAAGGAATCTACTTGTACGATAAAAAAAATAAACCATACGTAGACCTCATAAGCGGTATAGCGGTAAACAGTATAGGTCATAAAAACAAACAGGTAACCAAGGCAATTAAGAAGCAGGTAGACAAGTATAGTCATCAAATGGTATACGGAGAATACATTGTAGGACCACAGGTGAAACTAGCCAAAAGACTCGCTAAACTGCTGCCAGACAACTTACAGTCTTTTTACTTTCTGAACAGCGGTAGCGAAGCTGTAGAAGGTGCCATGAAGCTAGCCAAAAAACATACCGGAAGAAGCAAAATAGTGGCCATGCGAAATGCCTATCACGGAAGTACAAGTGGAGCTCTCAGTATGATGAGTGACGAGTACTACGCTGGCCCATTCAAACCGCTGCTACCCAACGTACACTTTGCAGAGTTCAATCAGTTGGAAACATTGAACGTTATTGATAAAAATACCGCTGCTGTATTCATAGAACCCATACAAGCAGAAAAAGGCTACATCCCTGCATCTCAGATATTTCTCAATGCACTCCGCAAAAAATGTGATGATACAGGCACATTATTGGTCTTTGATGAAATACAAACTGGCGTAGGACGTACGGGTAAACTGTATGCCTTTGAGCATTACAATGTAGTCCCCGATATATTGCTAAGTGCCAAAGCCCTGGGCGGAGGAATGCCCATAGGCGTTTTCATCTCTTCTAAGGAGATAATGGATAGCTTAAGCGACAATCCTATACTTGGTCACATTACTACCTTTGGTGGGCACGCTGTGAGTTGTGCTGCAGGTAACGCCGCCATCAAATTCATCACCAAGAACAATCTTATGCAACACGTACCAGCCAAGGAAGCTCTCTTCAGGGAACTACTGGTACATCCCAAGATAAAAGGCATCAGCGGCATAGGCCTAATGCTCGCCGTGCAACTCGATTCTTTTGCCGAAGTAGAACGCACCATGAAACGCTGCATAGAACGTGGTGTTATTATAGACTGGTTCTTGTACAACATGGAGTGCCTACGAATCTCACCACCGCTTATTATGACGGAGGAACAGATACGAGAAGTATGCACGACGGTGTTGGAGGCATTAGACTAAGCATGGAACCGCATATACCTCCCATTGTGTGAAAACAGCCCCCTCAGAACTTTCCCAACTCCCAGAATAGAATCTATGCACTCTTCTCACAAATGCTCTAAACAACTTTAGATAACAAACTTTCTGAAACCCATTTTCACCTCCGTGTGTTACCTTTACACACGTGTTAGGATTTCAGTTTTCAAAATACATACCCGGTAAAGCAGACGGCAGCAACTTTGAGAGTCTACTCGACCTTTTTAAGCAACTATTGCTTTATACCAGTGGCGATATGACCGAGGCCATGGACTGGATGAATGAGCTAGATAAGCAGCACAACATAACAAACAGCGAGTATGGTATGGGAGATTTCATAGAAGACCTCAAAAGCAAGGGCTACATGGATGAGAACAACCGTACCGGCGAGTATGAAATCACCTCCAAAATGGAGCAAGCCATTCGCAAAAATGCCTTAGAAGAAGTATTTGGTAAGTTAAAGAAGAGTGGAAAAGGAAATCACAAAACTAAACTGACCGGTACCGGAGATGAGTCTACGGCAGACACGCGTAGCTACCAATTTGGCGATAGCCTAAACGATATAGCACTGACAGAGAGTATAAAAAATGCTCAGTTCAATCACGGAGCGAGTGAGCTAATGACGCATGATGACCTGGTCATCAATGAAAAGACTTACAAAACACAGACCAGTACAGTGCTTATGATAGACATAAGCCATAGCATGATATTGTATGGTGAAGATAGGATAACACCCGCCAAGCGAGTTGCCCTTGCACTTGCAGAGTACATCCAAACACAGTTCCCAAAAGATACATTGGATATCATCGTCTTTGGCAATGATGCATGGCAAATATCCTTGAAAGAATTGCCCTATCTAAAAGTAGGCCCGTACCATACCAATACAGTAGCCGGACTGCAACTTGCTCGTGAGATATTGCGTAGAAAACGCAACCCCAATAAGCAGGTATTTATGATAACCGACGGTAAGCCAAGCTGCCTGAAAGAAGGAGTAAAATACTATAAAAATAGCTTTGGGTTAGATAAAAAGATAGTGAATAAATGCTACAACGAGGCTGCTGCTTGTCGCAGACTGGGTATTCCTATCACCACTTTTATGATAGCCGAAGACCCTTACCTAAAGCAGTTTGTCGAAGAATTTACAGAAACCAACAACGGCAGAGCATTTTATACCGGACTAAAAGGTCTGGGTGAAATAGTCTTTACCGATTATGCCAAAAATAAGCGAAAGCGATTTTAATACATGACTCAACCAACAACACTCGGCCAACTAAAAGCCAACGGATATACATCACAAAGCATCCACGAAGAACTGAAAGCAAACTTGCGTGTGCGACTCGTATCTAAGCAACCTATTTTTACCGGCATCTTAGGATATGAAAACTCAGTAATTCCTGATTTTGAACGTGCCATACTCTCTGGACACAGTATTAATCTACTCGGACTACGCGGACAAGCCAAGACCAAGATGGCCCGCCAATTGACAGGCTTATTGGATGAATATATACCGTACATAGCAGGCAGCGAGGTGAATGATGACCCACTAGCCCCCCTATCCTACTACGGCAAGCAACAGGTGATAGAACATGGTGACAATACGCCCATAGCGTGGCTGCACCGCGACGAACGCTATATAGAAAAACTGGCTACTCCAGATGTGAGTGTGGCTGACCTTATTGGCGATGTAGACCCGATTAAAGCGATTAATGAAAAACTCAGCTATAACGATGAGCGAGTAATTCACTACGGTATCATACCAAGAGCAAACCGTTGCATTTTTGTGATAAACGAATTGCCCGATTTGCAACCTAGAATACAAGTAGCCTTATTCAACATCCTTCAAGAAGGCGATATTCAGATACGTGGTTTCAAAATGCGAATGGTACTCGATATGCAGTTTGTGTTTACCGCCAATCCAGAAGACTATACCAATAGAGGAAGTATTGTAACTCCGCTTAAAGATAGAATAGGCAGCCAGATTCTAACACACTATCCTAAGTCGCTAGCTATGAGTAAAAGCATCACCGCACAAGAAGCGAAGATGGACGAAGCAAAGGAAAAAGTAGTGGTCATGAATGACCTCATTCCTACGTTGATAGAACGCCTAGTCGTAGAAGCACGCACAAGTGAGTTTGTAGACGCTAAGAGTGGCGTATCTGCACGATTGGCTATATCTGCTTTGGAAAACATTTACAGTGGCGTAGAACGTCGCGTTGTCATCAATGGCGATAAGAAGTCATTGGTACGCATAAGTGACTTGGTGAGTATCATTCCAGCAATTACGGGTAAAATAGAGATGGTGTATGAGGGCGAACAGGAAGGTCCACTCCATGTGGCTCACCAGCTTATAGGCAAAGCCATACGTGCAGAGTTTATTCAGCATTTTCAAAATCCAGAAAAACTAAAGACCAAAGATGCAGATGGCAATGAAATAGAAAATGCCTTCAGCCGCATTACCGGGTACTTCGAAAGAGGTAAAACCATAGAGATCACCAACGATGCAAGTGACAAAGAGTACCAACGTGTCCTCAATAGCATAGACGGTTTGGCTTTATTCATAGATGAGCACATGCCAGACATACATCCGCTAGAAAAACACCTATGGATGGAGTTTGTGCTGCACGGACTTGCCGAATACTCTAAACTAAGTAAGAATCAAATGGACGAAGGATTAGAGTTCAAAGATTTATTTGGGAGTATGATGAATTTTTAGAGGTTCCTCATCGTTTTTGCGAAGTTACCGCATACCACTTTTACTTATTCTTTGCACTTAGTTTCCTGGGTGTTGCCCCTCTGTAGAATATGACCGCAATAGGAACGTACGAAATCGCGCAGTTTTGTTTTAGAATGCAGAAAAATTTAGCACACTAAGTTGACTCCAAAGAGGGTCGTCAACTGGAAACGAGTAGAACTTAACACGCCTTTTCTTACATCAATTCCACCAATGATAAGACCCCTCGCAGAGAGCCCTACCTATAAAATAGTCAAATACGCTATGGGCATTTTGCCGGCTTTGCTAATACCAATGAAGTGAACGAGGTATCAAAAAGTTAGTCTAAAGCTTCTATCTGCTTCAGTACGGCATCGGCCTCAGCGGCTTTAGCATCAGAAGCTGTTCTATTCACAGTACTGAGCTTATGAGCCTCTCCCAGTAGTTTCTCATACTGATCTTCTAGCTTCTCCTTTTCTGATTTTTTTTTGAATAATCCAAACATACTAAGGTAACACGTACCACTCCAGATAGTTCTCATCACTCAGGGATCGGGTTATTTATGTACGTTTTATCGTCTTATTACCTTTTTTCATCTTAAAAATACTCCTAAATCAAATCAATTAATGATATATTTGTGATATCATTTTAATATATTATACAAAACAAAACTATGACAAAAACAGAATTGACTTTTAAACCGATGAGTGGCTATTTAGGCTTACTCCTTGTACTAATTTTAGCACCAATTGGTATTGCACTTGGGATATCTATGCATAGTATATCCATTATAGTAGTATCCGTTCTTCTTTCTCTTTTCCTCTCTGCCGGTCTAACTGCTATTAGTCCAAATGGTTCTAGAGTGCTCACACTCTTTGGTGCATATAAAGGTACCGTAAGAGAGAACGGGTTTTTCTTTATAAATCCATTTTTTAAGAAACAAAAAATAAGCCTACGTGCTCGTAACCTAGATACTCCACCCATCAAAGTGAATGACAGCTTGGGTAACCCCATAAAAATAGGTGCAGTAGTGGTATGGAAGGTAAAAGAAACTTTCAGAGCTGCTTTTGATGTAGATGACTACCAAAGCTTTGTAAACATACAAAGCGAAGCTGCTATACGCAAGCTTGCTGGACAATATCCGTATGACGACCTTGAAGATGAGCAGACAGGACAATTAAATCACTTAACACTGAGAAGTGGTGGAGCAGAAATAGATGAGAAACTGGAAGATGCCTTAACGCGAAGACTAGAAATAGCCGGTATAGAGGTGATTGAGGCTAGAATAAGTTACCTAGCCTACTCAGAAGAAATAGCAAGCGCTATGCTTCAGCGTCAACAAGCTACTGCTATAATTGCTGCAAGACGTAAGATTGTAGAGGGTGCAGTAGGCATGGTAGATGATGCATTGCAGCAACTAAGCACAAAACAAATAGTAGAGCTGGATGATGACAAACGCGCTGCAATGGTGAGTAATTTGCTTGTAGTGCTCTGCTCTGATAAGACTGCGAGCCCCGTAATTAATGCAGGAACGTTGCATAACTAAGCCGTAAAGACAGTAAAAGAATTATTGAGAATGACTCAGGTAGAATAGTAATAGCGAGTATACTCATAAAGAAAAAAAGAAGTTCCTGAGAGGAACACAAGAACAACAACAATAACAACAACTAGATTCAGAACAAAAATGGAAAAATACATAATCATAAGAGCCAAAGCTTTTCAATCCCTCGACAAATTTCAAAAGAGTATAAATGATCAAGCTGCCAAGGGATATAAGGCTATTAGTATCTGCGGACCTTCTGGGACGCATGTACTCATGGAAAAAATCAGTCATTCATGAGTCCAGAAATCATTCTAGAAAAAGGGTGGAACAAAAAAATGGAGAAATGTGTCATTAGCAAATTTCGCTACAATGTGGTAAACATGTTGCACAATGGACCCGTTTATGCCCAGCGAAAAAAAAGAGGTATATAACTGATGAGCAAGAAAAAAGCATTTGCATTACGTGTAGACGAAAAGATCTTAGCAGCCATTGAAAAATGGTCAGCAGACGAGTTTAGAAGCACAAACGGGCAGATAGAATACTTGCTAAACGAAGCTCTTAAAAGAGCAAAGAGGCAACCTAAAAGTGAAGAATAAGAATGCCTTATTTTTTAAAATTTGAATAGCGGAATGACCGTATGAGAAGAGTGACCTTTTAACTCTAATAGGTATATACCACAACTTGCAACAGGAACAGCCACCTGCTGAATTTCAGATTCTAAGCGTATATCGATAACTGATGTCCCATCAAGCGTAGACAATTTAGCGGAGCTATATCGATCTAAATCACTATTAACCTGAAGTAATCCGGAGGCCGTAAAAAATGCACAGGTATTTGACCAATCTGTGGCATCTAGTCTTATTGGGCCGTACCAATCACTACTGCCATTCATATCTACTTGCTCTAAAAAGTAGAAGACTCTCTGCGAAAAAACTGGCGCAGCATAAGAATAATGCTGTGTAACGTGACTATTTCCACTGGCCATAACCATCCCTACAGCATACTTCTCTAGTCCGTCTACAGATCCGTGTACTATAAAATGAGATGCATTCAGCTCTGATGCAGTAGACCACTTCAATTGAAACAATTCGTCTGCAACACTACCAGAGAAATTAATCATGTCTACCGGAAGAGGTGCCGTAACTGTAAAGGCAATCGTAAAATTCGATCCTCCATTGTTGTAATACAAATCATCTTTACATCCACTATTGCTTGTTGTATTTCCCGTGGCCGAAAAATAAAACTCCAATGTGTACTTTGTACCAACGGACAGACCACTCAAGAGATCTGTTGAGCCCGTAACTTGCCCCCATCGTTGATCATTGCCCGAAGTAGAGGATATATTATGAGGTGTGGCTACGGTAGTGAATGAATGATTTGAACTGAACCCTAAATTTTCTGATACAAATGAG
>OBMK010003862.1_pt1 | contig 10160 bp, 7 predicted proteins | sample 1539081 | NCBI WGS metagenome assembly OBMK01 (sample SAMEA3355528, study PRJEB22509) | marine metagenome | biome: marine; feature: river plume; material: water | place: USA | collected 2010-08-07 | depth 0.5 m | reverse complement strand
AGACCACTTAAATGATTCAGAGCAAGGAATCTTCCTAGCTACCGCTCACCCCAAGAAATTTGAATCTGTGGTAGTGCAAGCAATTCCTGGCTATCCTATTGAATTAATAGATTTGAATGGATGTAAGAAGTCGTTAATTGCGAATAATTATGAAGCATTTGTTGGAGTGATGGGATCGTAAGTTTAATTCCTGAAAATACATGACTGGATCCTCAAACCCTTCAATGACATCGAAGGATGCAGATTGTAATTACTAGTAGATATTATTTGTTTAATATTAGACATAAAATCCTGCTCTTTTATATCAATGCACTTCCAAACAATTCCCTACCTTAACCAAACAATTATTGCGGATATCTATTAGGTAACTATCAAATTAATAACATGAAGAAAAAAATAGTAGTTGCTATAGGAGGGTCTAGTGGAAGTATTTATGCCAAACTATTACTCGACAAACTCTCAACAAGAGAGGACCTAATAATCGGTGTTGTCATGACAGATAACGCAAAGATCAATTGGGAGATAGAGATAGGACCATGGAATCCTAATGACTATGATGTAAACTATTATGAAAACAATGACTATTATGCGCCCTTTGCCTCTGGATCAGCTCAGTACGAATGTATGATCGTCTGTCCTTGTTCTATGGGACTACTATCTAGGATCAATCATGGTATATCTAATGATTTGATTACTAGAGCTACTGATGTCATACTCAAAGAGCGACGAAAACTGATCGTTGTCCCTCGTGAGGCCCCTTACAATTTAATTCATCTACGTAATATGACATCCTTAACTGAAGCTGGAGCAATTATATGCCCTGCTACCCCTTCTTTCTACTCTAATCCTAACACATTAGATGAAATCGCTCTAACAGTCGTAGATAGAGTTATAGACTTAGCAGGTATCAACCAATCAGACACTTATAGATGGAGTGAAAGTTAGATTTGGATCCTTTATTGTTTTTTCTCAATTTTAGATTCTAAATTATAACTACTATGATCACTACCCATATAGAAAAAACTACTTTGAAATTTCTCAAAGATCTTGCAAAGAACAATGATCGTGTATGGTTTAAAGCGAGTAAAAATGAGTATGATTATGCACTTGCTAATATGAAAGGTTTAATAGAATCTATAGAGACTGAACTCAATAAAATTGATATGATTGAGAAGAAGAAAGTCTTCAGAATCTATCGTGATGTTCGATTTTCTAAAGATAAAACACCTTATAAAGATCACTTAGGAGGAAGTTTTACAAGAGCTACAGCTGCGAGACGCGGAGGATACTTTCTGGGAATACAGCCTGGAAACAAATCCATAATCGCAGGTGGATTTTGGAATCCAGAGTCAACAGATATTAAGAGAGTAAGAGAAGAGCTAGCATTAGACCCTTCAGATTTTCGTAAGATCATTAATGCAAAAAAATTTAAAGACCTCTTTGGTCAGCTCGAAGGCCAATCACTTAAAAACATACCAAGGGGATTTGATAAAGAAAGTCCAGCCGGAGATTTGCTTCGAATGAAGCAGTATCTATGCTACAGACCTGTATCTGACAAAGAGATAATTGAGCCTGATTTTCTCAAAAAAGTAGTAGATACTTATAGAGGTATGCTTCCATTTTTCAACTTTATGAGTAGTGTCTTAACTACAAATCTTAATGGTGAGTCGCTCATAGATTAAATTTTAGATAGAGATTACTCCATTACTGTTTTACATATTCCAAAACCTTCAACAATTGTCCTTGTCCAATCATTAATGATAGTCCACAAAAATTAAATTTGGCGTAAGATTAAAGAATCTTATCAACCTCCTAAATATCCTAATTACAGAATTGTTTATAATGACCGCTAAAAATCTAATTACTTGTCTTCATAAATCAATAAAAGCACTATTCTACTATTATTACCGCCAGAAGCAACATTTTGGCTCTAAATCCCTTTTAATTAATACTGTCAAAGGGTGAAAAATAGTTATTTTGTAGGAAATATAGAGATAATGGTCCAAATTGTAGAAAATATATGGCCTTAGTTGTGTTGCTCTGTGTATCCGTATACATTAGCGCACAAGTTGCATTTCAGTGCAAAGGGCAGTATTATGCTTCTCTATCTCCCAGTCTTCATGGACCCTCAAATCTGTATGAAGTCAAAATAGATCCAGCAAGTAATCTAGCTATATTTGATCCTATCAAAATTAACGTAGGCAAAAATGTAAATGCCATAGGATATCGATCTGTAGATAATTTAATCTACGGTGTCGATCCAGATGAATTTTTCCTTTACAAACTAGATTCCAATGGTGATATTTTCTTTCTTAAACAACTTCCATTAACTAATGGCCTCGAGTATTTCGCTGGAGACATTTCGCCAGATGGAAGATTCTTAATTCTTATTGGGGGTGGAGGATTTACTGGATTGGATTCAGAAATAGTCAAAGTTGATTTAAACTCACCTAATTTTGATATTACTAGAGTCAATGTGCAGGTAAATACAAGAATATTTGATATTGCATTTGATCCTGAAGATGGCACTCTGTTCGGACTAGATAGTAACGCCAAGCGATTGGTCAAAATCAATCCTGATACTGGAAATATGGATCTCAGCTTTCCTCAACAGCCGACAGTAAATTCTATAGGAGCATTATTCTTTGATACTTTTGGTAATCTCTTTGCTTATGGTGGCGTAGTCAATCAGGCAAATCAAGATAAGCTTTTCGAAATTAATAAATCTAACGGTTCAGTTGCCGTACTTACTAATGGTCCTATTGCTCAAGGTAACGATGGCTGTAGCTGTCCGTATACAATTAAGCTAGAAAAAACCGTACTTCCAAAAGAAACATTCCCTTGCGAATTGGTTGAATATACATTCACTATAGCCAACAGTTCTGGTAGTGCTAGACAAGGAATTAATCTCATAGATGTTCTTCCTGGTGGCTTTGATTTTGTAGACGTTCTTCGCAATCCTTACGGTGGTGATAGTAGCCTAAGTGGTGGATCACTAGTTTCCATCACAGGACTAAATGTATTTCCTGGTAAGGATAGTATCATCATAAGTGTTTACATTGATGATATTCAAGAAGGAATCTACAAGAATCAAGCTCAGTTGGTCAATTTGCCGCTAGAACTCGGTTCGTATACGCAATCCGATAATCCAGCGACATTCATCAAAGAAGATAGTACCGACATTAAGGTATTAGATCTTTCTCTAGAATTTATAGCTGAAGAATACCTAAAATGTGAAGGTGAAGATCTCATTATAGATGCCACTATTCCTGGGGCTATTATATTGTGGAATGGTGAAGAAACTGATCCAGTAAAAATAATTACAGGACCAGGTACTTATACCTTAGAGGCAAGAAATAATTGTGAAATAATAATTAAAACTATTACAGTAACTGAAGAGTATATAAGCGTTAGTGCTTTCCAAGCCGAGTACGATATCATGCTTGGAGAATATCTTGACTTCAACATAGATATTGTAACTAATAGCAATACTAGTTCCATACTATGGAATGATCCAAAAGGTAATAGTAGCTTTAGTTGTATAGATTGTGAAGAACCAAATTTACGCCCACTATTCGATGCGATTTATTCGGCGACTGTTACAAGTGAAGCTGGATGTATAGATGTAGTAGATATCAATGTCCATGTAGATAAGCAAAGAGATATTTTTGCACCTAATATCTTTAGCCCTAATGGTGATGGATCTAATGATATATTCTACCTCACTGGCACTGAATTCGTCACCGTAAATGAATTTAATATCTTTGATAGATGGGGAAACCTAGTATATAGTACAATATCTAAAGAATTGGGAGAGTCTAATGAAGGTTGGAGTGGAGATTACAACGGTTACCCTGTAAATCCGGGAGTATATGTCTGGTATGCCGAAGTAGAATGGTTAGATGGACATATTGAAAATATTGCTGGCGACGTGACCCTCTTGAGATAATTGATTATACTTCTCTTTGTTATCCAGAGTATTTAATTGGGAACTATTTTTACCCCTCGTTTTACTGCTAATAAAGATCTTAGTCCCTCGATATTTCCTGGAAACTGATAGTTACCGATCTTACGTCGTTTGTCAACTATATTTGTCATTAACTTCCAATGTTTACGTACAGCTCTGATCCTATTCCAAAACCCATATTCTGAATCATATATATGCAATGGCTCTGACTTGGCACCATTGATTTCTATTATTTTAAAATTACCATTTCGTACTTCATCCAAAGAGTCTGCTTTGATATCCAACCTACAAAAATATATCTCTTTCTTCCTATTAAAAACATTGTGCATTGCAGTTGATATGTATTCATCATTCTCATTCATTTGAGAATGAAACTTACTTCCTCTGCTATAGTTTCCAATATGATGCAATTGGATTTCATTACCTTTTTTTGGTACTTCATTGCGTTTTGATTCCCATTTTTTTTTGATATAATCTTTATTTACAAATGCGTTTTCATATTGGTCGATAAGTTGAGATATAGTACTCTTCCCATCACCTGCAATACAAGGATATTCTTTTTTACAAATTGATGTCACCCCATAATTATTTGTTCCAGGTACGCAATAATACATTATGGAGTATTCACATTTCTTATCTATATACTCTTGTATCAACCATTCTTTATCTATAAGCTCCAACCTATAAATATAAGCTTCAAGTTCTGACAAGTTCCTACATTCTCGGACTGCGAAACCCTTATAACCCATATTAGGTTTGACTATAACTGGAAATTCTAATCCATGCTGATCAATCTGAATTTGAAGATCTACTTTATGATCGTACAAAAACATCAGTGGGAGATATACTTTCGGTATGATATTATATGCCTCTGTCTTATCATCAGCTAACATTCCTCCAAAACTCAATGCTGGATTACACGCTGAGAAAAAAGTAAGTGATCTATATTTGATAGCATTATAAAGGACGTAGACCATTGATTGCCAATAGTAATGTTTAGATATCCAGTAGCCATTATCTTTCCATTTTTTCACCAAATGAAATTAAACAAAAAATGAATCACATCATAACGACGCGATCCATTTGATTTTAATCTATCTAAGTGAATTCCAAATTCGCATTTCAAATTCCTCATTTGTTTATCTCTAAGCTTCCATGTAATCTTCCATCGGCGGACATATACAGATCAAATTACGATCTCCATATACGTTATTAACTCTTCCGATAGTCGGCCAAAATTTACCTCCACCTTTGAGATATGATACAGGAAATGCCGCTTTTTCTCTTGTATAAGGATACTCCCAATTGTCAGTTGTAATCATAGCTTCAGTATGAGGTGCATTATGCAAAACATTGTTCTCCGCATCTTGTGCTCCAGTTGCTACCTCATCGATCTCACCCTTGATACTTATCATAGCATTACAGAACCTATCCAATTCATCTTTGTCCTCTGACTCTGTAGGCTCTATCATAATAGTACCTGCTACGGGAAAAGATAATGTAGGCGCATGGAAGCCATAATCTATCAATCTCTTCGCTAAATCCTCAGCACTACATATTGCTTTGAAAGGTCTAAGATCCAAAATCAATTCATGCGCTGCCATACCTTCTTCTCCAGTATATAAGACTTGATAATAATCTTCTAATCTTACTTTGATATAATTAGCATTAAGTATTGCATATTCTGTCGCTCTTCTAAGTCCATCATATCCTAACATCTTGATATAGGCATATGATATCAGCAATATACTTGCACTACTCCATGGAGCTGCGGATACCGCTGATATTGCTTTCTCTCCTCCTGTAGTAACGAGTTTATGTCCTGGTAAGAACGGTTTCAATTTATCATTAACACAAATAGGTCCCATTCCAGGTCCTCCACCCCCGTGAGGTATTGCGAATGTCTTATGTAAATTGAGATGGCATACATCAGCGCCAATAAGACCCGGAGAAGTAAGTCCTACTTGTGCATTCATATTTGCGCCATCCATATACACTAAACCTCCACAATCGTGTATCTTTTGACATACCGCTTTGATTGCCGTCTCAAATACTCCGTGAGTACTTGGATAGGTAATCATAAGTGCCGAAAGATTTTCTTTATGCTCTTCCGCTTTAAAATTGAGATCTTCTAAGTCGATATTTCCACTTTCGTCAGTCTTTACTACTACCACTTTCATTCCAGCCATTACTGCGCTTGCTGGATTGGTACCATGCGCAGATTGTGGTATGATAGCTACATTTCTATGGTAATCGCCTCTGTCCTCGTGATATGCCTTGATGGTTAGCAGTCCAGCATATTCTCCTTGAGCGCCAGAATTAGGCTGAAGTGAACAATCTGTAAATCCTGTGATATCTGATAGATATTCGGTTAACTCATCAAATATTTGCTGATATCCCTGCACTTGATCCAATGGTGCAAAGGGATGAATATTAGCAAAGGCAGGCCAACTAACTGGTATGAGCTCTGTAGCTGCATTGAGTTTCATCGTGCAAGATCCCAGAGAAATCATTGAGTGCACAAGGGACAGATCTTTATTCTCAAGTTTCTTGATGTATCTCATCATCTTGGTTTCAGTATGATAAGAACTGAATGTTGGATGTGTAAGATATTTAGTCGTTCTTACAAGATTAAATGGAATATTGCTTTGAGCTGTAGCATCACTATATGCATAGTCTTTGCCTACTACAGATGCCATCACTTCTCCTATTTTCTTTAGATCATCATCTGTAGTGGTCTCATCCAACGATATGATAATATGCGACTCAGTATAGAAGAAATTCATCTCCATCTCCTTACTTGCTTTTTTTGCCTTGGTTTGAGTCGCTTCATCAGCTTCTATAGCTAACGTATCGAAGTAATGTGCATTTGATAAGGTACACCCCATAGCAGTCAATTCTGCAGAAAGCTTCGCAGCTTTAAGGTGCACAGTATTCGCTATATGCCTAATTCCGGCAGGCCCATGATATACGCCATACATTCCGGCCATGATAGCTAATAATGCTTGAGCAGTACATATGTTTGATGTAGCTTTATCTCTCTTGATATGTTGCTCTCTAGTCTGCAGTGCCATGCGCAGTGCAGGATTATTTTGAGAATCTTCTGATAGACCGATAATACGCCCTGGAATTTGTCTTTTATAATCCTCACGCGTAGCAAAATATGCCGCATGTGGTCCACCATATCCCATAGGAACTCCAAACCTCTGAGTATTACCCACTACTACATCAACACCCCAAGCTCCTGGCTCTTGTAGAAGTGCAAGACTCATAAGATCCGCCGCAACACATACAAGCAGCCCTTCCTTTTTACATGATGACACGAATGCCGTATAATCTTCTACTGATCCATTACTATTAGGATATTGTATAAGTGCTCCTATGTACTCTTCACCCAAGTTGACACTCTTGTAATCACCTTGTACGATCTCGATTCCTATCGGAGCGGCTCTAGTAACTAATACATCAAGAGTCTGCGCATATACTGAGTCATCAACAAAAAACTTAGTTGCAGGATTATTTTTTCTTTTCTTATTTCGAATACCTTGAAACATCGCCATCGATTCTGCTGCTGCTGTCGCTTCGTCCAATAATGACGCATTAGCAATAGGAAGACCAGTAAAATCAGAGACCATCGTTTGAAAATTGAGTAGAGCTTCTAGCCTACCCTGAGCAATCTCAGCTTGATATGGAGTATACTGAGTATACCATCCTGGATTTTGAAATATATTGCGGAGAAGCACAGATGGCGTAATCGTTCCATAATATCCTTGCCCAATGTATGATCTATATACTTTGTTCTTCGCTGCCGTCTGTTCTAACTCATTGAGATATTCAAACTCTGTCATTGACGCTGGCACCTTAAGATCTCTATCCATTCGGATATCATTAGGTACAGTCTTGTTGATAAGTTCGTCTAATGAAGAAACGCCTATAGATTTGAGCATTTCATCCTTTTCAGATGCTATAATTCCAATATGTCTTCTTTCAAAAGAATCAAGGTAGTTATTGGCCATTGTAAGTGAATTATGGTTAGAATAGATGAAGTAAATGTAGTAATACGAATGTATGACAAAAAAGAGAATATGTTGGTTGTCAACATTGTAAAAAATATAGTCATTAATCAAAACAATACTCAATGGTGACAAATCTTGCATTCAACATATGTCCCCTATTTTCATTACATTTTCAAATTAAAACAATATATTTATTACTATGATAATCAATTATTAAAAAGACATACAACCAAAAATGGCTATCCGAATTCAATCCAATAGCCATTTTGATATATTGTATTTCCAGGCTCTTACTTAATATTAAAAGCACTCTTGATCTTCTTTATATAGTCTAACTTCTCCCAAGTAAATGTCTCCACCATTTTAGATTTCGTCTTGCCAGATCCATCAGTGAATGTAACTTTCTTCTTCTCAGAGACTCTACCCATATGGCCATAAGCAGCTGTATCAGAGTAAATTGGATTACGGAGCTTCAATCTAGTTTCGATAGCATAAGGTCTCAAATCAAATATTCTTTCAATCTTCTGAGAAATCTCTCCATCTGTAAGCTCTACGTTTGCTGAACCGTAAGTATTTACATATATATTAGTCGGCTTAGCTACTCCAATCGCATATGATACTTGTACTAATACCTCTTCACAGATACCTGCAGCTACCATGTTTTTTGCTATGTGCCTTGTAGCATATGCTGCTGATCTATCTACTTTACTTGGATCTTTACCCGAGAATGCTCCTCCTCCATGTGCACCTTTACCTCCATATGTATCTACAATGATCTTACGACCTGTAAGTCCAGTATCACCATGCGGTCCACCAATAACAAACTTTCCAGTAGGATTAACGTGGAATATGATTTTAGAATCAAATAACTTGCGAAGGCTTGGCTTTACTAACTTTTTTACTCTAGGGATGACAATCTTGATTACATCTTCTTTGATCTTAGCAAGCATCTTAGCATCCTTATCGAAGTCATCGTGTTGTGTAGATACTACGATAGAATCAATACGAATTGGCTTATTATCATCAGAATATTCTATGGTTACTTGAGACTTAGAGTCTGGTCTAAGATATTTCATTTTCTTACCTTGCTTACGGATCGCAGCCAACTCAGTCAATATCTTATGAGATAGGTCCAATGCTAAAGGCATGTAATTATCAGTTTCACTTGTGGCATAACCGAACATCATACCTTGATCTCCAGCTCCCTGATCTTCTTTCTTCTTACGTTCTACACCTTGATTAATATCTGGAGACTGTTCATGTATACTAGAAAATACTCCGCAGCTCTTAGCCTCGAACATATACTCAGATTTTGTGTAACCTATTCGCTCAATCACATCTCTTGCGATTTGCTGTACATCTAGATATGTATTTGATTTTACTTCTCCAGCAAGCACTACTTGACCAGTAGTGACAAGTGTCTCGCAGGCCACCTTAGATGATGGATCAAATGCTAAAAAGTGGTCTACTAGTGCATCTGATATTTGATCAGCTACTTTGTCTGGGTGACCTTCAGATACTGACTCTGATGTAAAGAGATATGACATATTATATTATATTTTTTATCAACGATATTTTGGAGAATTAAATCTAGACTCAATCTATGATTTATATCCAAATTAAAAATGCAAAAGTACTTAAGTTATAAGTAACTGACAAGATTATTTTCAATAACAGAATGTCCGTGAAAATTGATTGTCATTCAATCAATACCTTTCAATTAATATCTCTAGTCGTCTATTATTAACCCTTCTTTCTGCAGTATCATTACTGTCTATCGGAACATATTCACCTACACCTTTGATAATGTAACTGAACGAAGGGCGGTAATATCAGTTGTCATATGCATACCGTCACTAAAATCATTGTCAATTATCTTTTTGTCATCTATCCACACTGTAAATCCATCGTCTGATGTAACTGCGAATCGATACATAGATATCTCTTCAATACTCAGTACCGTTTTATACTTAATACCTAAGGTGACATTACGATCTACATCAGGAGATTCGATTCAGTCTCTCTTTGATACCCGTGAATAGCGGCCCATGATAGTTTATTGAGCAATAGATATAAATCTTTATATTTTTTTTCAAATTTCACATATTTGATATTGTTAGAATACTTGTAGACTTTTCCTTTGAATAGCATTTAATACATAGTCTGTCTGAAAAGTG
>OBMK010003861.1_pt1 | contig 10160 bp, 8 predicted proteins | sample 1539081 | NCBI WGS metagenome assembly OBMK01 (sample SAMEA3355528, study PRJEB22509) | marine metagenome | biome: marine; feature: river plume; material: water | place: USA | collected 2010-08-07 | depth 0.5 m | reverse complement strand
CTTAAAAATGATTCATTTAGTGCGAAGTTTGCGGTAAGAGCATTATAGTGTGTGTTATAAGCAAGTACATCTAGAATGCTTGAGAGACCTGATGCCTGAAAGTTATAACTATTAAACTCCCCTGAATTCTGAAGAGAAGTTTTTAAATTATTTTTAATCGCATCAAAATCTAATGCTGTTGAATTAATTGTAGTTGCCATTTATCTTAACCTTGCGAGATTTGTAGTGAACTGAACCACCTCTGAAGTGCTTTTTATTTCGAACGTTATTGTGACATCAATAGTATTTTTGTAACCTTCTACTGAATTCACGATAACTTCTTTTATTTCTGCTCTTGGTTCAAACCTTCTTATATTAGTTATAATCTTATCTTTTATAATAGTATCGTCACCATAGTCTGCCAACTCAAATAAACTACTTCTTATATTAGCACCGTAGTTAGGTCTAAAAGGTTTCTCAAGTTGATTTGTCATAATAAGATTTTTTATTGCTTGCTTTACTGCAGCAGCATCAAGTTTTTTATAAACATCGCCAGTCGTAGGTTTAATTGAAAGTGTTAAATCTATATCTTTATATCTGCGTGTACGACTTACGGGAACTGAGTTGGTTCCTAAGTCTGCGTCTTCTTGTGCGAATGCTCTTCTTGTCATATCATTATTTATATGTTTTTTTAAGGTTTTCTTACAATTTTCTAATTATTATCTGGTGTTGTTACTATTTCTTCAGGTTCTTTCGGAAGTATTTCAATTAGTTCTTTTTTCTGAAACACTTCGTTATTAAATACAGTAAAGATTTTACGACCAAACTCTTTATCTGGTATATTAAAATCTTCAGGAACTGCGGGCATAAGTATTCCTATCTGAGCGGTAAGACTTCCGTCAGCATTATAGTCATCATAATCTAAATACATTTCATCAAACTTTAGATGATCATTCCAAAACTCTGCTACATCAAAAGTTTTCTCAAAATCTATTTTACCATTAGTTCCTATAACTTGATAGTAGACTAATCGACCAAATGCTTTCGCTGCCATAACACTACTTCCCGCATCAATAGGAAGTCTATTATAGATACCTTCACTTACAATAACTCGAACATCATTAAACCTATAAGTGTTACCATTTATTAAATCCATCGCGCGTGCATGTAAGGTTAGGTTACGAGCAATCTCTCGTCTTTGGTCTTCAAACTTAACGTGACGAAAAGAAGTTCTGTCTCCTCTTGCCCCAAGAAACTTAGCAATAGTTATCCCCTTCGCTAACTTAGTGTACGAAGTAATTACCTGTTGTGCTTCGGGGTTATATATTAAACTCGGTGTTACTATCATTTTCTAAACTTCTTTCCTTTATTTTCAATCGAGTTACCTATAGGAGTATAACCATATTTTGAATTACTCTTTCCTTGTTCCACAGTTCTTCCTGATAAATTCCCAGGAGGTATAGGGTTTATGAAACCTGCGTTTAATCTACCTTCAGCAACAAGTAGTGTTGCGACCTCACTTGACTTACCTTTTCCTGCGTTTCTGCTTAGAGGGTTTCTAAACGCTGAACGTATCTCTGATATATTTGGCGCATTTCTAAAGACTGCTGAAGAACCATTTCTATAGTGTTCCATTCCCTTGAAATCTTTTCTTACATGGTCTCCAGCATCTACCTTAACGAATTGTCTTGGTTTACCTATATGATTTATTGGGGTTCCAGAGGAATCTACATAATCACCTCTAATTACAGAAGCAACATCTCTCGCTTCTACAGTAATATGCCCTCCTTCTGCTTCTTGAGGAAAAGATGCTAACATATCGTTTACTGCTAAAAGTCCTGTTATTGCGTTTGCTGCTGTTAATGTTGGTGCAGCAACAGGAACAGGATTTGCAACTGGGGTAGGTGCAACTCCGGACGGTCCTGCCGCTGTTGATGCTGACTTTAAAGCACCAAGAGCGTATCCTGCATAGGTAGCACCACCTGCCGCATCAGAATAAAGTGCAAAACTAGCAACTAAAGAACTAACCGAAGTGTTTGCCTTCTGAGCATGTATTGCTTTATCCGCAGTACCCTTAAAGGTTCCATGGAATATTGCGGTTTCAAAATCTTCTGCGTCTTCGTCTTCTGTATCGATTGCTCCGGAGTAGGTCTGACCTGTAAACCTCATAAATGGTCCACCAATCAATCCACCACCTGCTCCTACTAATTTAAGTTGATTTAGTGCGTGAGCATATAGATTATAACTTGATATATCTACTCTACTACCTCCTGATATAAGTAGTCCTGCTTTAGCACTTAAGTCTAAATCACCTTCTACCATTACATCTCTTTTACCCTTAACAGAAAGTATATCTCCATTAAGTCTTACTGAAGTATTACTACCTTGTATTTTTTCAGTTCTTGTCTGTAGATATTTTAATTCAGTATCACCCGTAACTTCTTGGAAATGGTCTCTCTTAGTTCTCATAGAAGTATTACCGCCAGCAGTTACATTATAATTACCTCCGACATCTACGTTATAATCTCCACTTACTTTAAGATTAAGGTTTCCGTTATAAACTAGATTACCATTACCCTCTATAATAACAGTCTGGTCACCTCCTGTAACTTCAACTTTATTATTCAAGGCAGATATAACAACACTTCCGTCTGCTCTTAACTCTACACCAGAACCTTTACGATGTTTAATAAGGACTCTTTCGCCACCCGGAGTGTCGTCCATTTCAATAACGTGCCCACTAGGTGTTTCGTCTACTTGACTAAAGGGATACTGAGAAGGCATTTGTTCTGGTATGTTCAGAGGGATATTAGCATCTCCTCCCCCTGTATATAATTTATGTATCTTAGTGCCAAGCGCACCCTGATTTATTGATGAACCAAAATTATATTCTCTTCTAGGATAATCTCCTGAAGCATTCTGCATTCCATTATCAGGAACACCCACGGTCAATTCTTGACCTAATCCGAGGTCTTTATTATTTACTCTATTTTCTAAGTTATCGTTTTTAGTTGTCATAAAATTAATCCGTTACGAGGTAGCATAACCATATGCGTTTAATACTGAACGCGCAAAGGCAAACTGCGAACCTGCTAAACTTGTTCTTGAACCCGTTGGTCCCCAACACCTTTTACCTGCACCTTTTCTACCTACATCCATATGTAGGTGTCCATTATAGATGCCTATTCCTTTGAACCCGACAGTTATTCCAAACTCAATAAGTTTCTTAAGTTCATTTTGAGACATTCCATCTCTCGATATATCTACCGCAGCACCAACTCTATGTAGACTTGACTTACTACTACCTATGGCATCTCCCTGTGCTTCAGTACGAAAACCACTTGTAATAATTAATCTTCTTTCCATCTTATCACACATAATCTCTAATCTCTTAGGTATATTTGCGACAAGTAAATCTGGATTAACATACTCTTTTGTAGTACCCTGTAATGCATACACAGGTTTAAATTTACCTTCGAAATCTGCTGTAACTAAACTTTCTATATCTACAAGTGTAGGGTCTGGAATATATTGCGGAGTTTGTTCTGTTTCAGGAGCGACAGCAAATGTCTGATTAACTCTACCGAATAGTGATACGATATATTCTTGGACATCAAAGTATGGGTCAAGTTCTGTTTCTTCTATATCATTATGACCAAACACTTCTCCTCCAGGAATATGATTATAGAAAGTCTGAATAAACATTTCTAATGTATCATATTGTGCTCTCGTAAATGAAGAACTTGTCCTTTGGAAAGTTTGTTCTGTAGAAGGACTATCGATACCTCCTACCATAACAATACCTATAGAAGTTTGATCATAATTTCCTGCGGGGCAATGGTCACCTTCCTTAGTTAAGTCTCTCCCTCTTTGTAATCTACCATCACGTCTAATAACATAATGATATCCTATACCTTTACTAGCACCACCTAACTTTTTATGTATGGCATCTATTTCTTCTGCTCCAATATTCTTATTACTAAACGTATCGGTTGCGTGAATAATAACACTGCTCACACCTTCTTTTATTCCTGTTAGAGTTTGTCCTCCTCTACCTTCAAGTTTAGTTGCGAACTCTAGTTCAAGTTCTTCTAATGAAGAAACATAACTAAATTCTTTTGATGTACGCAAACTAAACTCTTCATCGAAAGGAGAAACCGATTCATCCTCTGCTAGTAAACCACCTATGCTAGGACTGCGTAAATTTTCAGCAACCGCCAAGGCATTATCGTATTGTGTTTGTGCTTCTACTATCTCTTCTTCGGTAGCACCATTTGCTTCACCGTTCGCTCTTATTTCTGCCTTAACTGCTTCTGGGTCAGATTCAGAACCTGCTTCAGCAACATTTGCTACTATTCCTGCCCAATCAAAAGAACCTCTTTTTATAGAAGCACTTACTGCACTGTTACCAGCAGTCATTTGTATTATTCCTGATGGACCACCTCTTAGCAGGTCATAATAATATACTGCATCTTGACTAAGGGTGGCGAGAGGGTCATTTATAAATGCCGTTATCTGAGCAATTCCTCCATCTATTAACTCATATCCACCAAGACGCGAGAATGTACTTCCATCTAAAAAGGTTTGAAACACTCCTCCTTGAGATAAATCAAAACCAAGGTTATTTTGTATAGAGTTATATAATTGATTAAGGGGATTACGGGCAGGACCTTGAAAGAATGGATTGCCACGAAGAGAGATAACTGGAGAACTTCCATTATCTGCAATAGTTTCAAAAAATTGACTAACATTTAAGTTTCCGTCTCTTCCTATATTAGCAACTGCCTCTGCGAATCCCGCATCTCCTGGATTTAATGTAATAACATTTGTAACAGTACTTGCTCCTTCTGTTACAGTTCTCGAAACAACCACACTTCTAAAACTTCCGTCATCATTTTTTATTACCACCTGATCAACGACATCCGCAGGATTTTTTAAATTAGGAAATAAGTATTCAACCCCTTCTTCTATAGCATCACCTAGTGGTCCAAGTGCTTCACCACCAGCGCGTATTATGTTATCAAGTTTTTTACCGAACTCAGCATAAAATGCTTTTGTTTTTTTAACCCAACCACCAAAGGTTTCTCTTGCTGCGGCAATTAATGTTTCTCCTAATACACCTTCAGCAAATTCTTTTATTACTGTTCCTGCCCCTGAGGCAATGTTTGAAAGAGTATCTTCTCCAAATTGAATAACATCATCAACAACTTGGTCCACCGCATTAACTGTTCTTGATAATAAATTTCCGTTTTCGCCAGCAGTCAAAGCAGAAAAGTTTCCTACAAATCCTGCTACACCCACAACTTTAAATACTGTACTCAACCATCCTCCTGAAGGTGCTCCTACTACGTCTGGTAGTGAGTCTAAAAAATTAGCAATCGCTTCTCGGTCTGCGTTTATCTCGCTTTCTAATTCGTCTTGCATAGATGTTAAAGCGATAGGGATAGATGTACCTATTGCTTTTATAGGTGATTGTGCTATACCTTCACCAGACAACCCTGCCGCACCCTGTAACTGAATTAATCCATGCGATTGTTCGGTATTACCTCTTGCTACAACTTGTCCATCTTCAAATTCTACACCATCAACCTTTTTATTTTTACCGAGAATAGAAGTATTAGCAAGAGTATATTTTTCAACTGCTGAAATAAGATTTTTATCTTTATTACTAAGAGTATCTAAGTTATAGGTTCGAGTAGTTAAACTAACTTCAGAAGAACCTCCTTCAAATTCTAATAGTTGTGGGTCATTTTCACTATAAACTAAAGGAACATCTGCGTTTCCTCCTAATGAGTCAATAACAACTACAGGTTCTGGAACAACAAACTTTGCCCTCATATTGTTTAGGTCTGTGTTAATTTTATCAAGTTTACTCATTGTTTATAATTTCCAGTTTTTTGATTTGTTAATTTACTTAAAGTAACAAAGTCTTTCTTGAGATAGTATTTGGCAAAGGTTAAGTAAGAACCCTTTTTTCCTTTATATTTATCTGTTTGTACTAAACGTATTTTGGCGGACCTGAATGAGGTGTTTAGTTCATACTCAACAAACTCTAGTTGAGTGTCGAAGTTTTTCCAAGTATTAGAAAATGCTTTTAGATTACTTAATCTTACTTCACCCCACTCTGCTAAACCAAATAAACCTGATTTCTCATCAGAACCTCTAAACCCAGAAATCATTTCTAGTTGTTTAAAGTTCTCTGTAATGCCGATTGCCTGAGGAAACGAATATCCTACGTTAAGAAAAAACTGTAAACAATACTCGGCACGTGCCTCTTTTGCTTTCTTAACTGCATTTTGACCATTAGGTGCGCCACCTCCACCTGAAGTAACTTTTGAAAGAGGGTATATGTTAAATATATTTTTTAACTTACTCGCAAGGATTACGTTTTTATTTGTTGTAAGAGCAAGGGTTTGCTCTTGTATTTCTGAAGGACTTTCTATTCTTGGAAGTGAACCTAGTACAATAGGTGTCTGCGAACTCTTTCCGTCCATAAAGAAACCAAACACTAATGCGCTCGGTAATATCTTTGGCATCTTACCTATACCTGATACACCACCCTCAGTTGTAGGAACAACACATTGCGCCCAAGGTAATGCGTACTCAGGAATATCTAATGTCGATTCACTATGTAATCCGTGTATGCGTATCTTTACTCTTCCCTCATATCCCGCTGGGGGTGTTGCATTAACAACAGTAGCAATAAACCATCTGCTTTCATCACCGTAATATTCTGAAGGAATAGGTCGCATATCTTATTTAACTTTTCTTTTTGATTCTAACTTAACAACATCCAGAACGCAGTTATGTGTCTCAGCAGTAAATATATGTCTTAAGTTATATATAAGGTGATCACCTGAATATCTTGGAGATAGAGGACTTTCTCCTGCTGCTGGTGCTTCCATATCATCACCTAATATAGCAAGGTCAATAATATCTCCTACGGATATTCCTGTAGTAAGTAACGATGCTCCTTCAACAACAACAGTAAGAGGGTTCTTATGTAACGCCATAAATAAAGCACGAGACTGCATCTTTAGTTTAAATTTACTCTCATCAGTTTCGTCGTGATAACTTTTCAAAGCACCATAGGTTCCTGATGATGTAATTGTATGATATTCTCTTGGGGTATAGTCGTCAATCTGTACGTCATTTATTTTTAACTCAGTATCAAATATATTTTGTACGAGACCGCCACCTTTTTGAATAATCTTATTTTGGTCTAGGTTTAAAAGTTGACTGCTAAGTAAATGCCTTGTCTTAGACACTTCACCCGTATTTAAGTTTGTGTTTGAATAACTACTTGCTATCGCTCCTTGTTCTAGTAATGCTAATGTATTAGAAGAACTTCCTATATCTATTTTTTTTATGGAATATGTCTGTAGAGTGGGGTCTGATTCTGCTTCAGCGCCCACTGTAGAAGGTGAAAACTTATATGGTATTTTATTAAAGGCAGGTTGCACTAACATAGTGTCTAAGTTACCAAGTCTTATAATTGTACCCGTTTTCTTATCTTCATCATTACCTGAAGATGTTTTGTTTGTTACGTCACCTCTTAAGTCTGGAATAACAAGAGTAGCATAAACAAAGTAAGGTGAACCAAGTGGTGTTGTTATTCTACTCGCTAACCATTTAATTGCATCAATCGCTGTTAGGTTAGGAATAATACAAGTAATATCTTGTTGCGCACTTAGTTCATCAGATGAGGTTTTTGCTCCTGTATATCCGATATCAACTCTTCTACCAAGTTCGTTTTGAAGTATACTTTTTATAATTCTTTCGAGACTTCCTGTATATGATTTACTTATCTTTGTTATTCTACCTAAAAATCCATGTTCATCAATAAGGTCAAAAACAAAAACAGAAGCACTAGCGGATTCATTTGCTTTCTTTTGTCTATCAATACCAATCATATAAAATCTTTTATTCAATACCGCAGTAGTATTATCCGTGTCTGAAGCACCAATTTCTAATTCTAATATTTCTGTTCCTTGAAACTCTATTGCTTCGAAAAGACCTTGGTCATCAGATATAGCACACTTACCTGTAAGATAGGGAGTATTAAGGGATTCAAAAATATTAAGTTCTGCTAAGTTCCTTGTTATGTCAATCTCTTTATCAAGTCTGTCCGCAGTGATAATTGCACGTTTAATAACGAACTGAGGTTTAGCATTATTTTTATTGGTTTCAGGCATCTATAATCTTTGATTCATAAGTTTCTTAAATTCACTTACTATGCTTTGTATCTGACTTGGTTTAACAATAACGATTTGTTTTAGTTCGTCATTTTTTGTTTCAATTCTATCACGATACGTAACAGGTATCCAAGAAGAAGGTACAGTATCAAATGGTTGAGGATAAGAACCTAACGTAAAATCTTGCGTTACTCCTTGATCATCTTCATAATGATGTACTGAATTATATTGTTCTGATTCACGAACTATAACAGCAGAATGTGGTTCTCCGTCAATGTCATCATAAGATATATCTTCACCAACAACATAACCCTGAGTATTTGGAGTTGTTCCTGTATCAATAATAAGTTGACCTAACTCTGGTATCTTACGAATGATAGTTCCTTGAAGAAGATTTGAACTAGTAACTTTTTGACCAACAGGAAATAATTCGAAAGAACCATTATCGGTTGATATATCTTCGGTTGTTGTTACTGTCCTATAGGGATAACGTTGCTTTATTTCTTCAAGTAAATCATAACTAGGTATTGGCCAAGACGACTCCCTAATATGCTCATTTAATAAAAAGAACGTCCAGTAGTATTGTGTTGTTCCATATAGTTTATAAGATAAAGTGTCTGCTCTTTCTCCTGATATAATAGTATATAAGTTATAGAAAGCAGCATTATCTAAAGTGTCATCTAATATAGAAACATATTGCGATAACTTATTAAAAGATACAGGACTTTCATTGTCTCCAAATCTATATAGAACGTTATCAAAACTATTAAAATAAGATGTAGTCATATTAGTAACCTTCCCTTATATCTTTTTGGTCTAACTGTCTTGACTCTTGGAAAGTTAAAGTCAAATCAACCTCAAAAGGTTTTGGTTTACTTCCGTCATTATGAATATGAAAAGACTGCTGTGTACCATTGTATGTGGCATTAACCGATTTTAAATATGCTGGTTTTATTTTATTAAATATCTCTCTTGATTTTGATTCAGTATCATCTCTGTGCATCATCTTTATCATAAATCTAGGTGGGAATTGATATCCCATAGAAACACCTAAAAGTTTTATGGTATTAGGATACATATTAATTCGTAACCATTTAATCATACCTTCAATCTGTTCTGCTTCATATTTAGAAGAAGCAATAAGTTTAAACTGAAATGTAAATTCTCTGAAAGAAACTCCTTTAAAAAGTACACGCGCATTAGGGTTTGTTGTAACACGACTTACTGAATCCGCTGCTTTCTGAAGGTCTCCTGCCATTGCAAAATCACTAGGGAGTTTCTTTAGTGCCATTTGAGTTATAAGACTACTTGCGTTATCTTTTGTATCACCTCTACCCTTTAAAAAATCAACTAGTGTCGCTGCTCCTTGCTTCACCGCATCAATTGCTGTACCCGCAACACTACTTCCAGAAGAAAGTCCTCTTTCCATCAATGCACCCATTGCCCCTAATTCTGCATTTTCATAATTAGCACCATCAGGAAAAACAATAGATAAGGGAAGATATAATAATGCTCTTTCTCCAGTACCAACTAATGCCTGTTCTTCAAAATCTGTATTTGATTCCGCTAACCTTCCTATAACTTCTGCACCTCTTGCTATAGCAGCAGTTAATACTGCTTGAGGGTCAACCCTAGCACCTTCTGCTCCTTGATTTGCTACATTGTCTGCAGCATTCACTACAGCGTTTTTAATACCTGATGTAAACTCGCCAATGAGATTTCCTCCACCCTCTAAATCTTTTTTAATTTCACTAGGAAGATTATTTCTAAACAACGAACCTAATGTTACAGGAGTTTCTATATATGTTTCAAAGTGAATATAACTCTTTTGACTCCTTGATTGTAAATCTTCAGGATATCTAAAATTATTATCTGGGGTGTCTTCAGAATTATATTCTGGTAAATTCTTTTTTAACGCCATCTTTTATTTCTCTACTAAATAGTTTTATATTCGTCAAGTCTATTTATAAGGTTTTTATGGCATAT
>OBMK010003857.1_pt1 | contig 10170 bp, 15 predicted proteins | sample 1539081 | NCBI WGS metagenome assembly OBMK01 (sample SAMEA3355528, study PRJEB22509) | marine metagenome | biome: marine; feature: river plume; material: water | place: USA | collected 2010-08-07 | depth 0.5 m | reverse complement strand
TATCAAGTGGAGTTGTACTGAACTTAAACGGTGGAGGCACTACAAGCAGCGCTATAAGTGTAACAGGATTAACGACCTCTGATGACTGGTCTATAGTGGTAACAGTCGGAAACGCAAACGTTGCTTCTGCTGGGCAGATAGATCAGTTTTCTGTAAATAGAGGTAGTGGATCATTCACCATAACAAATAATACGCAAGAACAGGAAAGCGGCAGTAATGACAATCGAAGACGCTTTTACTGGCGCGTATATAAAACGGGGTAACTATGACATATGGGCTGGCCGTAACAAACGGCGATGGTAGAGTAGTAGTTAATTCAGATCAGGGCTACCCAAATACAAAAGTAGGAGCTCCCACTACTGTGTCTTCTACAGAGTCGAGTGTGGCAACTTTTCCTAGCGCTGGTACAGACTTGGTATTTGCTAGACCTAATAGTACTAGTGCGGTTACTTACGGGGCTGCAGTAACTAAGGCAGTATTTTTTTCTAATCCTGCTAATAATAGACTACAAAGAGAGTGGATGACAAATAATTCCAGTTTTGACTACCCTGGCCCGGGGTCTTACAAGACAACCACCGCTAGCCTACATACTTCCCCGAGTACCCCCTCCGAGTATGGCCTACAAGTTTTTGCCAGTGATGGAACGTCAACACTTTTAATGACCGAAGGATTCGAGAACGCTTTTGAGGTACTATATTCTGGCACAGTCTCCTCACGTATAACTAACTTTACAGGCATCAATTGGAGAACTGACCCTAATGTATACGTACTGATGAACAATACCTTACATATATATAGTGCAGTGTTCTCTACTTCATACCAATGGTTTGCAGGATATGTTTTTAGCAGCACTGGAGCTCTAAGCTACAGACAGGAGTACAGAGCAGGTCAAGGCTCCCCAGTATTCTATGGACAAATCTCTGGAAGTGACTACTTAGTAGTAAGGATAAAAACATAATGATTCAAGTAGCTTTTGTTAAAGAAAATAGAGAAATAGACTATATAATTAGTCCTGGTACTGATGTACTAATAACTAATAGACAATACTATGAGGGACTCTTAGCTGTTCACATATCATCTGATGAAGACCCTTTAGAGTTCACTATGACTAATATTTGGAACTTCGAAGAGGAGGCTTGGGAAGAAAGGCCTAGGCAGCCCTCCTTATTTCACTTATGGGATGGTACACACTGGAAATTTCAATCATCAGACTTCTGGAACTCACTTAGAGAAATGAGAAACTCAAAACTATCTAAATCTGACTGGACTCAGATTCCCGACGCGGATCTTTCAGAAGAAAAGAGAGAAGAGTGGAGGCAGTATAGAGCTGCCCTTAGAAATATACCTTCAACCCAGTCTAACGTAACTATGGTTGAAGGTATAGTATGGCCAACTCCACCCGCTACCTAAGATAGCGTAGAAATTTAATCCTTGACATATCACCCCTAAAAAAGTATAATTACTCCATGTCAAAAGAACTTACTAAAATTTCAACAGAAGGACTAGAGGTAGCAAACTGCTATCTCCAGTTTGGTAATATTCGTGCAGTGTCAGATTATCTTCAGATTTCTGATCACGACGTAGTTGAGTACCTCGACAAGAGAGAGGTAAAGAAGTACATAGATAACGTTTATTTAGACACCGGCTATCGAAATAAGAATAACATAGCAGGTCTTTTGGACGAAATGATTTTAACAAAAGCAGAAGAAGCCAGAGAAAGCGGAGTCATGACAAATAAAGATTTGGCTGAGCTCTTGAACATGGCGCACAAGTTTAGAATGGATGAGATAAAAGCACAGACTGACCTTCTAAAAGCAGAAAATGCTACTGTTAAAAATCAAACTAATATTCAAGTCAATGAAGGTCTGCCTTTTGGGCAAGGTGCTGGTAACATTGGTAAGCTGGTACAGGATATAGTTAAGAATGGAGGGGAGTGACGAAAATTCGCGGTTAGACTATAATAGACGAATGATAGACGAGCATCTAGCGCAAGATGCTTCGAGGTTTGCAAGAATAGAGCAAAAGCTAGATAAGATTACAGACACACTCATAGCTTTAGCTCGTGCAGAAGAAAAGCTTCTTAACCTGGAGCGCCATAGAAATGAGATGTTAGACTTACTCGACAATCACGAGGAGAGACTCGACCATCATGAGACTCGTCTAAATGCAGGTGCTGTTACAATAGGAGCTATACAGAAAGTTTTTTGGATACTACTCGCTGGTACTATACCAGCAGCTATAGGAGTAGCAGCTTCATTAAAAGTTTTTTAAGGAGAGAGTTATGGCAGTTAAGCGTAAGCGTAAATCGGCTAAGAAACGACCTATACCTACTAATAAAAAATTATATGCAAGAGTAAAAGCTCAAGCTAAAAGAAAATTCAAGGTCTATCCTTCAGCCTACGCAAATGGGTGGCTTGTAAAAACATACAAGGCACAAGGCGGAAAGTACCGCATGGGTAAAAAATAATGCCTTACGGAAAAGGAACTTATGGTAAGAAACGTGGACGTCCTTCTAAAGCAGCAAAGAAGCGTGGAAAGAAGAAAAAGTCTATGGGATTAACAGCAAAGCAGAAGAAGCTCCCTAAAGGCTTACGAGCAGCGATTCTTCGCAAAAAGAAAAAGAAATAATGGCTAAACCCAGAGGTGGTTTAAGTAAGTGGTTCAAGGAACGATGGGTAGATATATCTAGGCCCAAGAAAGGAGGAGGTTTTAAGGCTTGTGGCAGAAAAACTTCTAAAAAGGGTAAGTATCCCAAGTGTGTTCCAGCCTCTAAGGCCGCACGTATGACTAAAGCGCAGAGAAGATCTGCTATTCGGCGCAAAAGAGCGGCGGGTAATACGGGTGGCAAGCCGACATATGTAAGTACGTATGCTCGCAAGAGAAAGAAGAGTGGCCGTAAAAAGAAAAGGTAAGAAAAAAGACTCAAGACTTAAAAGGGCTGGAGTATCTGGGTATAATAAGCCCAAAAGAACACCTTCCCACCCTAAGAAGTCTCACATAGTTGTAGCAAAAGTAGGTGCTAAGGTTAAAACTATTCGTTTTGGGCAAAAGGGAGCAAAGACTGCTGGTAAGCCTAAAGCTGGAGAATCAGCAGCTATGAAAGCGAAGCGTAGGTCATTTAAAGCTCGGCATGCTAAGAACATAGCAAAGGGTAAAATGTCCGCAGCATATTGGGCGGATAAGGTAAAGTGGTAGTATTTGACAAAATTAAGGAAGCCGCCACAGCGTTTGACGCCTGGCGGCCTTTTCCAAGACTCTTTATAGCTTCGTATCTTTATCTTCTGTATATGTCGTTTGAGTGGTTTACTTCCCTTGAAGATCCTACTACTCAACAAGCAAGTTTAATATCCCTCCTAATAGGAGCGGGTGCTGCATGGTTTGGTTTGTACGTAAATTCAGGAAATAAGAAATAATATGGAAGTAAGTAGGCAAGATGTAATAAGTAAGAAGCTAGTGGACTTTAATATACACGAAAGGTTCTTAAAGCTACCTATACAGGGTTATTTAGACTTGCTAAATATTGAACCCCTGCCCTCTCAAATGGCTATCATTAACTCGATTAATGATCCTAAATACCGATTTGTTACCGCCGCCGTGTCCCGGCGACAAGGTAAAACTTATATAGCAAACATTATTGGACAGTTAGTAGCCTTAGTGCCTAATTGTAACATTTTAATAATGTCCCCCAACTATAACCTATCACAAATATCCTTCGATCTACAAAGAAATCTAATAAAACACTTTGACTTAGAAGTAAGAAAGGATAACGCAAAAGACAGAGTTATAGAACTGAGCAATAGCTCTACAATTCGTATGGGTTCTGTAAACCAAGTAGACTCTTGTGTTGGAAGATCCTACGACTTAATAATTTTTGACGAAGCCGCGTTGGTAGACGGCGAAGATGCCTTCAACGTCGCGCTTCGACCCACCCTAGACAAAGAGAACTCTAAAGCTCTCTTTATCTCAACCCCTCGGGGTAAAAATAACTGGTTTGCAAAGTTCTTCAACAGGGGGTTCACAGATGAGTTTCCTGAATGGGCGTCTATTAGAGCCACTTATATGGATAATCCTAGAATGTCCGAGAGGGATATTGAAGAAGCTCGAAGGTCTATGTCGGAAGCAGAGTTTAGACAAGAATACGAAGCAGACTTTAACACATTCGAGGGTCAGATCTGGAACTTTGACTACGAAAACTGTACTGGTAATTTACTAGAACTTGATACCCGAAGAATGGATGTTATTGCAGGGCTTGATGTAGGGTATAGAGACCCTACTGCACTGTGTGTAATTGCATATGACTGGACAGAGGAAAAATACTACTTAGTAGATGAGTACTATAACAGTGAAAGAACTACTGAGCAGCATGCTATCGAGATACAAAAGCTTATTGACAGGTGGGACATTGATTGTATTTTTATTGACTCAGCAGCACAGCAAACTAGATTTGACTTAGCTCAACAGTATGATATTTCTACTAATAATGCTAAAAAATCCGTACTAGACGGAATCGCTAGGGTTGAAAAAATAATAGATAATGATACTCTTATAGTAGATCAGAACTGTAAAGAGACTCTCGCATGTTTAGACCAATATCAGTGGGACCCTAACCCTAACTTACTAAGAGAAAAGCCCAAACATAATATGGCCTCGCACATGGCAGATGCTCTTAGATACGCTTTATACTCGTTTGAAACCTCAACCACGGGGTTTTAACGATACCTGGCAAAAATAATATTTGACTTTGCAACCTTCCCAAGATATAATTTCGGTAATAAAATGAAAAAGCCAATAAGTAGAAAGAGCAAGCACTTAAAAAGAGACCCAGTAAAGTACATACGCGACAAAGCAAAGTCTCAATATAAGAAGGGCACTGAGTGTGTCATTTGTGGTACAAAGGAAAAGTTAGATTTTCACCACTTTTATAGTTTAAGTCCTCTACTTGATGCTTGGTTAAGAGAGAAACAGAAATTAAGGCCAGATCACTACACAGATGAATATATAGTGATTTGGAGAGAAGAATTCATAGAGGAGAAGGAAGCAGAGTTATACGAGCATACAGCAACATTATGCCACACTCACCACCTTCAACTACATACCGTATATGGGCGAAATCCTGCCCTTGTAACTGCCGAGAAGCAGATGCGATGGGTAGGTATTCAGAGAGAAAAAAATGGCTTGGTATAAGTTTGGGTTTGGAAAAAGCGACAGCGATGAGGAAAAGCTCAATCCTGCGCAGCAGTATTATGGAACTGCTACTGAGTCCTCCAGAGAGCCAACCTTTAACTATGAGCGTGCATACGAGGAATTAGAGGTTGTAAATCGGGGTGTAAACCTTATTGTAGACGACAGCAGCGAAATAGATGCAATTGTACACCCAGAATCTAAAGTACAGGGAGTATATAAAGGCATTAAGCGGTCTAAAGTAGAGCTACTATTAAACACCCAGCCTAACCCTTTTCAAGACATTTCTACATTTAGACGGAACTTAATTACCGATTACTTGCTAGATGGAAACATCTTTGTTTATTTTGATGGAGTACATCTTTATCACTTACCAGCTTCTAAAATGACTATTCACGCTAGTAAGAGAACTCTTGTAGATTATTATTCCTTTGATGGTGACAGTCAAAGATTTACACCAGGCGAAATCATTCATGTAAAAGAGAACTCCTTTTACTCAATTTACCGCGGTGTATCTAGACTAAAGCCGGCTCTACGCACTATGATTTTGATGCGTAGAATGAGAGACTTTCAAGATAACTTCTTTAAGAATGGGGCAGTACCAGGACTTATAATTAGAACTCCTAATACTCTATCAGAAAAGATTAAAGAAAGAACTAGACAGTCTTGGCAGATTAGATACTCTCCAGATCAGGGCGGAAGAAGCCCAATGATTCTTGACGGAGATATGCAGGTAGATAACCTTACTAAAGTGAATTTTAAAGAATTAGATTTTCAACAAGCTATAGCTGAGAATGAAAGAATTATACTTAAAGCTCTAGGAATACCTCCAATTATGTTAGACTCTGGTAATAACGCTAACATACGACCAAATATGAGAATGTATTACTTAGAGACTATACTACCTATTGTAACAAAATTAAATATTGCATATGAGCGTTTCTTTGGCTTTGAAATATCCGAGAACATTACAGATATTCCTGCACTTCAGCCAGAGCTTCGTGATCAATCTTCTTTTTATACTTCTCTTGTTAATGCTGGTATTATAACCCCTAACGAAGCAAGAATAGCAATGAATTTTGATGAGCTTCCGAATGCAGATGATATTCGGATTCCTGCTAACATCGCAGGAAGTGCAGTAAACCCAGAACAAGGTGGAAGACCCACAGAAGAGGAAGAAGATTAATCATGGCGAGACCAAAGCAGACAAAAGCAGCCTTAGCAAAGCTAAACATGCAGTTCATTCAATATGGGATATCTAAGCCTATAGACTATGAGCAGTACATACGAACCGTAGACCATCAGCCAATTACTCGGCGTGAACTAAAGCAGCTATTTTTAGGTAGGTGGGAAAGAATGCTGCGGTCTCTTATTCGGTATTATCCTAATGTTTATACTGATGCAGCTATTGGACAGACTGTCCCCTTCGCACCCAAAGAAGCCCCTAAAAAGGCTCCTAGCTTGCTAGACATTAGGGACAGGTGGAGAAATAGCACTGCTGCTCCGTCTAAAGATCCTTATTCTGGGGTTAATATTGCAACGATTGTTAATAAGCATGGCAAAGAGCTAGCAAATGGTACTGACTTAGAAAAGCAGTATGTGCGAGGGGCCCTTATTGAGATTTGGATACATAACAAGGCGCGGGGAATGGATTCTTCAAAGGTGCCGGTTACAGAGGATTTACGTTGGAAGGACGCTAACTTTGGCGATCTTACAAAAGAAGAAGAAGCACATCTGGCTACAGGACTTACAGCATCAGAAAGTAACCCTGAAAATGGCCTAGGATTTGGACATGAGCAATCCACGTCTGATAAGAAAGGTAAGCTCTCAGGACTCGAAGCACTAAAGCAGCTTGGAGCGAAGAAAGAGGAAGATAATGGAAAAGATATTTAATCTGACCTCTACGTTTAAGGCGTTAAACGAAGATGACGATGGTGGTATCCATATCTGCGGAATGGCCAGCACTGCTGACTTTGACCGTGCTGGTGACACTATTTCTTCAGAAGCTTGGACAAAAGGTGGTTTATCTAACTTTGAAAAGAATCCAATTATTCTTTTTAACCATGACTACAATCACCCCATTGGACGCGCAACTGGGCTAAAAGTAACAGATAATGGTCTGGAACTTAAAGCCAAGATTTCAAAAAACGCTACAGTTCCTTCGGGAAATGTATCAAATCTTGTTAAAGATGGTGTCCTTGGAGCTTTTTCTGTTGGTTTCCGAGTCAAGGATGCAGACTACCTAACGGAAACTGATGGACTAAAGATTAAGGACGCTGAATTATTCGAGGTATCTGTTGTATCTGTACCCTGTAATCAGGCAGCAACTTTTTCATTATCGAAGTCATTTGACTCAATGGATGAGTACAATGAATTTAAAAAACAATTCACTAACAGTGTAGATCTAGCCGGTCAGCCTCTGGCTAAAACTGAAGATTCAGAAATAGCTAGTGACACACCGGAAAGGGACGAAAACGTCCAAAAGGAGATCAAAATGTCGGAAGAGAATACAACTCCCGGAATCGATTTGGAAGCTTTTGCTAAGAAAGTAGCAGAAGAAACTGCTGCCAAAATTGCAATGAAGCAAGCCGAATCAAAAGCTGCAGAAGAAAAAGCAGCTCAAGAAGCTACAGCTAAGGCAGCAGCCGAAGCAGAAGCAAAAGCAGCTCAAGAAACTGAAGTCAAGACTGCTATTAAAGTAGGCGTAGAGTCTGGTGCAGACCGACTTATGGCTGACGTACAAGCTAAGCTTGCTGAGAAAGATGCTTCTTTTGAAGAAGTAATTGCTAAGTATGCTGGTCAACTTGCTGAGAAGGAAGAAGAGCTTACTAAAATGCGTGAGTCTAAAGCTGTATTTGCTGATCGTAGCGTAAACAGCGCAGACGCTCTTCAGAAGCACTCTAAAGAGTTCATGCACGCCCACCTTGCTGGTGTAATCCTTGGCAAGGGCTGGAATACTGACTACGCTAAGTCTGTATTTGAGAAGGCTGGCGTTAGCTATACCGCAACTGGTGGACAGAACGATCCAGGCATCGACGTTGTAGTTTCTCAAGCAATTGAGAAGGAAATTCAACTAGAGCTTCGTACTGCTGCTTTGTTCCGCGAAATGCAGGTAGAGAGCCAGTCAACTGTACTGCCTCTGCAATCTGACACTAACTTGGCCAAGTGGTCAACTGGTGGACAGACTACTCCTAATGATGGAACTGGTACTGATATTGCTAACCGTGGTAACTCAAACAACACGTATGCAGTAAACCAGAAGGTTATTCAAGTAGATCGTTTGATCTCTACCTCTTTCCTCGATAACTATATCGACGAGAAGGTACTTATCAACATCATGCCTATGCTTACTACTGGAATCGCTCGTTCACACGCTCGTTCAGTAGATGATGCAATTATCAACGGTAATGGCGGTGGAAACATCTCCGGTCTTATCGCTATGGCTACGGATGGTGCTTCTTGGGGCTCTCAAGTTACTGCTAACACTACGTTTAGCGCAGAAGTTTTGGTTAAGTGTCGTCGAAACATGGGCGTATACGGCTTGAACCCACAAGACGTCGTATTTATCGTATCACAAGATAAGTATTACGACTTGCTTGAAGATCCTGATTTCCAGACTGTTGACGAAGTAGGTTCTGATATGGCAGTACGCTTGACAGGTCAGGTTGGTATGGTCTACGGTTCACCTGTAGTTCTTACTGACAACATGGGCGCTGATGTGGAAGATGGTTTTGGTGGAGCACTTGCTGTTAACACTTCAAACTTCATCATCCCACGTTTACGCGGTGTAACTGTAGAGCAAGACTACGAAGTAGCTGCTCAGCGTCGAATCCTTGTTGGTACACAACACTTGGGCTTCGATCAGCTGTTTGCTGGTTCTGCTGGTAAGTCTGCATGTACTCATGCTGTATTTAATGGCGTAGCGTAATAGCTAAACCTATACTGGGGGAGTTCGCTCCCCCAAGTTTTTATTAATTGCCTTATGACAGATTTAATTACATTAGACGAATATAAAGAATTTGAGGGGATTAGTTCTTCAAACGATGACTCTCGCCTTGAAAAACTCATACCTTCCGTGAGCCAATTAGTAAAAACTTATTGTGGTAATAGTATCATAGACTACTACTCAACAAATAGAGTAGAGTTATTTAGTGTAAAGTGGGGTAGCTCTATTGTTCAGCTTACAGAAAGCCCCCTTATTTCTATAGTATCAGTAGAGGAGAGAGATAGACCTACTGATGCATATACAGCACTGACAGAGAATACTGATTATTATTTAGACTTTGATACTGATTCAGTTATTAGAATTAGTGGTAAAACTGAAAGAAGGTGGAAAGACGGCCCGGGCTCTGTAAAAGTTACTTATAAAGCTGGATACTCTGATACACCTGAAGATTTAAAGCTTGCCGTAATAGACTTAGTTAAGTACTATATACGAGACGAGCATAAAGAAAGGCGAAGTATTGCTGGCGCCACTCTCGAAAACCAAGGAGTAACTAAGCTACGCTCAGGAGATTTCCCAGACCATATACAAAGGGTTCTCGATCTTTATAAGACTTTCTGATGAGTAGTTCTGACCTTAAAAAGGCAGTTAAGAGAGGGCTATTTAAGCTAGAGGGAGACCGAAGGCAGCGTAGCAAACTTAACAAACAGAAAGGGCAGCTATTTATATTTGCTTTTAAAGAGTTCATAGACGCAATTACTCTAGAGTTGAAATCCGCTAAAGTTAAAAATCCAACTGCTTACGCAGAGAAATTAGAGAGGGAATTTTCTAAGAAGCTTAAAATGGCGGGTTTGCCTGGTGTAAGTACTCGAAAGCGCAATGAGATGTTACGTCTTAAAGAATCTATCTTAGCTGGAGAACTGCCCGCCCCTGTTTATGGGAAGATAAACAAAAATACACATAAAATATTTCTAATCCAAAGCTATGGACAAGTCTCTGATATAAAATCAGCAATAGGAACAATGCTAGAAAAGGAGACAGGTGTT
>OBMK010003847.1_pt1 | contig 10181 bp, 15 predicted proteins | sample 1539081 | NCBI WGS metagenome assembly OBMK01 (sample SAMEA3355528, study PRJEB22509) | marine metagenome | biome: marine; feature: river plume; material: water | place: USA | collected 2010-08-07 | depth 0.5 m | reverse complement strand
CAGGAGTCCATACAGCCTTTAGTTTTCTAGTCTTAGCAACAATTGCTTCAGACTTCAACTCTAGGTCTACTTCAGGAATTCCAATATCAGTAGCTGGTTCAGATGGTGTTCCATCTTCAAAATCTCCTCTATTTTCAGCAGCAGGTGCTTTTGAAAATTGAATTGTTAATGGGTCAGTAGCACCTGCAGTAATATCAGTTACTTTAACGAAAAATTCAAAGTTAGCACCATTCACTTTAGAATGTGCTGGGTAGAATGTATCAGCACCTGCGAAATCAGATGAAGAAACGTAAAAGCTTCTTACACCATCAAAATCAGGATTACTTAATACACTTGTTGCAACAGAAATCTTAGCGATTTCACCTGCAGCTACAGAAGCTGAAAGACTTGAATCAAATCCTACTTCAGCCCAAGATGCAGTTGCGAATGTTTGCTCACCAGTTGTAGCAGCGTCAGTTATATCATTTACAGTATATCCGAATCTACCTTCACCGTATAAACCATTTACAGCTGAATCAGTTGAACCTAAATCTGCACCAGTACCACCAAAAAGTGATTTTCCGTTGAAGCCAGGGTTTCCTGCTTGAGCTGTACCATATTTAAAATCTAGATAAAAGATTAGTCCAGATGGTAAGTTCATTGGTTGTACACTAACGAATTCTTTCGATGCAATTTCACCGAAGATACGTCTTACTAGAGGAAGGGCTACACCACTCCACTCTTCACTACCTGCACTTGTTCCAGTTGCAGTAGCTTCATCAAGCAATTGTTTTGCTTGGTTTTCTAACAATACAGAAATCTGTGATTGTTCTCTTTCTCCTAAACCTTCTAAAAGTCCAGTTTGTTCCCATTTTCCTTTAAGCTCTCTTGTTTCAGCAAGCATAACTGATTGTGGGTTCTTTCCTTCCATAAGTTTAGATAAATCAAAATTTGCCATTTTTATTTTTCTCCTTTATGAGTTTGTTAATTAATATTTGCAAGTTTTTTGAATCTATCAGCCATCGTATTAGTTGATTCAGTAATTACTTCTTTAGAAGGAGCAGTACTAGCAACTGGTTTAGATGCGAATGATTCATTAATCTTACTTGATTTTACTTTTTTTGCAGTTCCATTAAACTTAAATGATTCAGCTAATGTGCTAAATACAAGTTTAACTTCCCTTACGTTACCTGTTCTGTCTAATGTCTCAACAACTTTCATTTTTTGGTCATTGTTTAAGTCATAAGCTCTAAACAGCTTGTTTGTGTAAAGAAGTTTTGCGTTAAGCAAGTTTACTTCGTTAATCGTAGATTTAAGTTCCTTGATAGTATCCATTGCTTCTGTAAGCTCTGATTTTACTTCTTCAAGTTCGTTAGTTTCTTCTACAACTTCTTCAGAAACTTCATCTTCAGATTCGTCTTCGTCTTCGCCGTATCCCATTTCTCTTAGGATTTCAGATAAGTCGATTTCTTCATCTAAATCTTCTTCTTCTTCTTCAGATTCTTCACCTTCTTCTTCAGCGATTTCGTCTACTTCTTCTTCAGAAGCTTCTTCTTCTTCGCTTTCGTTGTGGTGTTCATCTTCGTGAGATTCGATTTCATCAGATGCGATGTCAGCAACTTCACCTTCTTCTTCATCATCAAGTTCTTCTTCAAGTTCTCTAATGATAGCTTCTAGGTCAAGTTCATCTTCTTCTCCCTCTTCAGATTCCATAGTTTCTTCTACTTCTTCTTCAGATTCTTCTTCAGATACTTCTTCTTTTTCTTCATCTTCTTCCTCAGTTTCAGTTACAGTTAATGATAATGATTCATCAACTTCTTTTTCTTCTTCGGATTCAGATACTTCAGATTCAGATACTTCAGTACCTTCTTCTTCGTTTACTTCTTCTGCTTTCTCTGAGATTTCCTCACCTTCAGTTACTTCTTCTTCAGTTACAGTTTCTTCTGTTACTTCTTCAGTTGCTTCTTCTACGGTATCAGTTGTCTCAACTACGTTTTCTTCTTCTAAATCAGCTTCTTCTTCTTCGCCTTCCATTTCGGCTTGAAGTTTCTGTGATAAAATAGATTGTAAACGTGGTGTGAAAGCTTCTTCTAAAGCTATCTTAGCATTAGCAATTGCAGTTTCTCTAACAGCTTTTGCATCAGCGATAGCTTCTTTTAACAAATTTGAGTTTGCCATAATAAGTTACCTTTCGTTTATGTTTTGTGAAAATATTAAGGGATTTTCAATGTAATTTAATAAAAAATCGGTTTTTTGGTGACCCTACATAAGATTCGTGGGTATTCATTAACCAATAAGTAAACCCACATATAGGTGGGTTATTAGTATATAAATATGTAATATTTTAAGAAAACGATAATAATCTATATTTTTCTATATATTTTTTTAATTCTTCAGATAATATTCTATGTCCAGATTCAGATGGATGTACATCATAAAATAGTGATTTATCATTTTTTAGTTTTAAAATAGAATGTAATGAGTGATTTTCTAAATCTTTATTCATAAAACGCAATGAATCTATTTCGTTCCAAATTTCTGGTTCTGAACTTCCTTGGTAATATACCGTATCTACATCATCGGTTCTTAAGTAATATTCTTCATCAAATAAATTAATATATTTTGAATCATACCATTCTAAAATATTTGGAGAATAATTAGTATGATAGAAACCTTGAACAATTAAGTAAGGTATCTTGTAAAGTTTACAAAAGTTTTGGAAAGATATAATTTGAGTTATATATCTTCTTAAATTATCTATATCTGATTGTATGAACCTTGAGTATATATCAGAAAATTTATTAAAATTAAAATCTTGATAATCATGTTCCCAATTTGGCCAGATGGTTTTGTAGTTACTAACATCATCTGTCTCATTTTTGTAATGAAAATCTATTCTATCAAATGATGATAACTGAACGAGTATGAAAACATCTTTCGTTAGTTTAGAATTTTTTATATAGTATTTGTACAAATAGTTGTACAAGGTTCTAAATATCCTATCGTTTGATGCAGCAGGGAATGCTAGATTTTTTGGTGAATTTAAATTTAAACTTTTTGATAAAAGTGTTGGAAATATATGAGATTCTCTATATTCAGTATTACTTAAATCCCACTCATCTATATTTGGGTTTAAATTGGGATTAATTATTTCACTTCCAAACGTCCAACTATCACCAGTTACAATAAAATCTTTCAAGGTTTTTATTTTTGCATTCGTAAACCATAACTTTCTACGATTTTATCTGTTTTATCAGTATTGGTATTTTTCTTAGCTTGAGGTTGTGGTTTTTTCTTTTTAGTATAAAATCTAAGAGTAGTATCTCCATCATCGATTTTCCCAAGAATAGTTTCTTTTTGCTGTTCTCTAATAGCTTGTTGTTTTTGTTTTCTACGAACTGTTGTGGGTTTTGTGTAGTATCGTCTTTCTCTAAGTTCTAAAAGATGTGCACTATCGTTAACTTTTCTTTTTAACTTTTTTAGTGCTCTATTGATATCTCCTTTGATAACCTTAACACCTACTATTGATTTCTTTTTACTCATTCTCCTTTATTTAAATGTAACATTGTTTTATATAAGTATATATACTTAAAATTTTAAGAACCTTTACCAGTTCCACTTTTTTTACCACTTCGTTTAGTGTGAGTAGAAACGTTTATAGGTTTCTTACCTTGTCCTGCAGATTGAGAACCTCCACGATTGGATTTGTTTTGTGCTGCTCTTTTTCTACGAGTTGCAGATTCTTTTTCTTTCTTACTCATGGTTTTAGCTTTAGCTGCAGGAACACATTTAGCATATCCTTTCTTTTTACCACTTGTACCACATGGGGGATGTTTACCACTCTTATCCTTCTTACCAATATTCACCCACTTTTTCTTGAACCAATTTCTCAAATCTTCATTTGTGGTTTCTTCGAATATCTCATCTATGATATCTTGGAGTTTCATATTAGAGTTTTGCTTGATATAGTGCTTCTTGTTTATCAGCTGGAGTTTTGTATTTCTTGGGGTTTAATTTCAAATCTTTAAGAGATTTATCTAACCATTTTTCAAATACCCCTCTACCATACTTTCTTTCAATCTTATCAAGTATATCGTAGAATGCAGTTTCAGATTTTGCTTTCTTTCTAAAAGCAATCACTTCTTTTTTACTTTCACCAAAAAGTTTGATTGTAAGTTTTTCATTTGGATTACCTGGTCTACCAGCCAATGCCGATGCGAAGTTGATTCTACCTTGTAGGTTTGCTTTCTTAAGAGCTTTGAATAATTTCTTATCGTTTATTCTATTCTTATCAATAAAATCTTGTACTGCTGAACCACGAGTACCAGTTAGTGCTGCAATACCCATTGCTAACTTACCAGCTTCGTTTAATGATTCATCAATTGCTTTTGGATATTTAGTTTTCTTTGCTAATTGTAAAAGTTTTTGGATATCTGATGATTTATTTCTATTGAACTTATCAGCATTCTTTTTATCTTTGAATATTGCAGATACTTTTTTACCATTATCATCAATCATAATGATTATACCTTTTTTACCAAAGTGTCTTTCATCAGATACAGATATTCCTTCGTTTACTGATTCGTTTGTTAGTTTGTATCCTTGTTTTGCAAGTGTTCCAACGAAATCACTTAAATCTTTTTTGTTCTTGAAGATTTTTATATCAAAGAAATCACTACCATCTTTGTGTTTCTTTTTTCCATCGTGGTAAGAGATTGTGTATTTTGCTTTACCAATACCATCTTGTCTTTTGAATCGTTTCTTTCCTTCGTTCTTCTTATCTTTTTCTTCGTATCCATTTGCGAATGCTGCTTTTCTTTGAGCATCTGATTTGAATCCTTCAATAGCGTATTTTGCTTCTTTAGTATCCCATTCTTTTTTAGACATGGTACCAACAGATTCTATATCTCTTTTAGATAAGATTTTATCAGTATTCTTTTTTAAGAACATATTTGCTGCTCTTTGTGATTTAAATATTTTAAGTAATTTCTTACCTTTACGAGTGTCTATAAATGATACGAATTCCATATTTTCTCCTAACACTTTTTCCAAGTTCCACCTTTACCCTTGTAGTTCTTAGCTGCCCAACCATTAGCGTAGGCAGAAGGATAAACATCAAATTTCTTTTTTGCTGCTGCTTTAGATGCAGACCATTTACCAGCATCAGTAGGACAATTTTTCTCCATTAGAGTTTCAACCTTTTGTCCGAATTCGTAAAGAGCTCTTTCTTGTTCGTTTAATTCGTTTTCTTCTTTGATATGAGTTACAATGTTACCACTCTCAGTTCTTTTAGAGATTGTTACTGCTTGTTCTTCTATTGATTTATCACCACCACATCCACAGCCACATCCACATCCACCATCTTTAGATTCTGATATACCTAATCTATCTTTCATCTGGTCCTCTGTGATTTCTCCTATCTTGTAGTATCTTGAAAGGATATGTCCCATATCTTCATATAATCCACCCATTCTCTCATCAAGTGATTTAGCTTCAAGAGCAACTTTATCGAATTGTTTACCCAACTTATCCAATTCACTCATGTTTCTCTTAACTGTGTGTTTATCGAACCAATCATCACCTTCTCTAATAGCAAGTGTTCTAGCTGCTTCTGTTATACCACCAAGTGTTTCAGCTACCTTTACGATATCTGATTTTCTATCCATAGATTCTTGGTATTTGTTGTAAGTAGAAACAATTTCTAAGAAGTGTTTTTTTACTTCATTAGAAAGAGGTCTTTGTTCGTTTTCTTTAAGTAGTTGGGTTAATTTCATTTTGTTCTCCTTTTATATTCCTCTATCTATTTTTGATTTTGGTGCCTTATCTTTTACAATCATTCCTTTACCACCATCCTTCTCAACAGATTTTAAAAACTTTTCAGCATCTCTAACATCTTTATACCATGCAGAAGCAGGTCCTATGTTCATATTCTTCAAATCTTTTTTGATTTTGAACATCACTACAAATCCTTCTGGTATTAAGTTTTTTAATTTCATGTTAGAATAATTTCTTTAGTTCTTTAGTTTTACCATATACATCAGCGAAGTACCACTTCTTATCTTTTATATTGTATAAATATACAAATTCTGCTCCAGCTTCAACTCCAGCATCGTTAATATATGATTTAATATCTTTAGAATCACCTTTCAATGGTTTACCAGTTTTATAATATTCAATTTCTTTATCATCAAAGATTCCTCTTGCTCCACCCATCTTGATTAGTTTAAGAACATCTTTATCACTTTTCATGTGATGTTTTAAACCTGGTTTCATATTTGATGGATAACCATCGTAGTGAACGTATGCAGAAACAATCTTACCATTTCTACCAATCACACCAACTTGAGAACGAGTTCCTTCGTTGATTACAACTGATTCTGGTATCATATCTGCGATAGATGTTGTTGATTCATTAGTATCATCAATGATTCCTTGTATCTTAGCTGCTAAGTTTTTACTACCATTCATTTTCAAATCAAATGCAAGTGCATCTAATGCAGAAACACCATCCCAACCAGATTCACCAGTTGCAGCGTGTGCTAAATCATCAGTACCTTCAGCAGAATCATAGAATGTAGAAGAATATACACTAGTTTTTTGCCACTCTTCATATTCATCTGACATGATATCTGGCATCTTAGGGTCTTTTCTTGGGTCATTCGCCCATTCTGGCTTATCTTCTAATACTGCTATTAGTTTTCTTGCTTCAGAATGAAAGTTTGCATCAGTTAGAGCTTCAACAGCTGCTTTACTCATTCTACTCTCGTATTCTTCTTTACCTAATTTTTTTGGAGTAATACCTAAACTTTGTGCTTTCTTACGAACTACTTTGTTTACTTCAGGGTTACCTGCTCTACCACCAGTTGAATCTTTTGGTCTACCACTATCCTTCTTAGGTTCTTCTTTATCTTTGTTAAAGATGTTTACTTTAGGAACGTCTTTCTTGTCGGTAGGAGAATCACCCCCCTTCGCCGACTTACTATCTTGTTTATCATGAGTACCTGCTTTGATTGCCGAATCTCTTGCATCCTTGGTTTTGAATACAGAAACTTCACCACTATCTTTATTGATTGCAGTAAATGATTCTTCCTTAAGTAAATTCTTTAAACTAATCATAGTATTATCCCTTTAATCCACCAGTAGATGGTTCAGTTTTTAAACCATCAAGAGGCGAATCACTTATATTACCACTAGCTTCTTTTTTAGGAGCATATGTTGGTTTATTCAAAGACTGAGGTTTAATTCTATGTCCTGAAGGTTCTGTTTTTAATTCAGCCTTAAGTGGTGAATTTGAGCTTGGATTTTTTAGTGCCATAATTATTGTTCCTTTGTTTCAGTTTTGTGAGTATAGAGGTCTAACTTTCCATCTTCGGTAAGTTTTACATCATAATTCGTTTTACGTATATCATTATAACCTTTATAGGGAGTAGTACCAACTTCTTTGGTAACAGTTCCTACTTTAATTTTATTTTTGGACATATAGTCCTGAATTGAAAAACCCATATTATTTTAATTTAATTCTGTTATTATTTCTCTCATTAAATCTTGTGATTTACACCATTCGTTACAAACTTCTGTTTGTTTACTAAGTTGTTTATTCACAGATTCGTTCATTGGTGTCATAAATGCACCATGTGTTGATGGATTAGAAACGAAATCCCATCCAATCAATTCAAAATCTTCACCTACTTTAACTTTTCCATTATCTGCACCTCTTAGTGGTTCTACTGAACCCATTCCTCTTGATGAGATACCTAAAAGGATTCCTGCTTTAAGTAGTTCTTTTAAGATGTTACCACTTGGGGTTGGTAGTATCTCAACTGTTCCTACTAAATCATCGTTATCCCAATGTATCTCTCTTACGTTATGAGATACGTTCTTTAGATTGATTACAGAAGAATCTGGATGGTCTAATTCACCAAGAGCACGTCTTTCTTTTATAAGTGTTTCGTACTTCTTAGCTTCTCTTTCCAAAATCTCTCTCGGATAGACTCTACCATTTTGGTTTTCTGCACCAGCACGTTGTAAAATACCTTTAACAATAGTTCTTCCACTATCATCTTCGTTAACTTTACCTTCGAACAATCTTGTTTCTATTAATAAATTTGCCATTATGCTCCCCAACTTTTACGTTTTTTAAATAAATCAAAGAAAATTGCTGATACCTCTTGTCGAATTAAATTACGAATCTCTTTTTCATCAGACTCTGTAATTTCTTCGTTGATTTTATCCAATTTTACATTTTGGATTTCTTCATCGATGATATTATACAATTCTCTTTTAGTCATTTATTTTTTTTCTTTTTTCTTTTTATCTTCAATCGCTTTTTTAAGTGCTGGTGGAAGTTCACCTTCACCTAATGATTCTTTTTTCTCTCCTCTACCTTTCCAAGTAGCATCGATTTTATTAAAGAATGCCTTTTTTTCTTCATCAGACATGTTAGGAATTGATTTTCCAGCTTTTTCTAATGATTTTTTAAAGAATGCTTGGTATTCGTTTTCTTCAACCATCACTTCTTTAACGATTTCTTTTAATCTAGATTTTGATATTTTCATTTTTCGATTTCCTGTATTGTTTTTGCAATATTAATAAGTCTTTCCTTTATCTTATAAATATGTTTGTTTGTTCTTTTCCAATACTGATTGGAATCCAACTCATTCATTGTTTTAATCTTATTATACCAATTAAAAAACTTTTCAGTTTCTCTAAGTTGATATTTAAGTTCTTTCAATCCCATAGCCATTTTCTTATGAGCATGCATTGATTCATCGTTTTTTAATTCTAACCAACGATTTACTGGTCTTTTTACTTTGGCTTCGTTTATTGATTCCATAAAGATAGTACCAGTATGAACTGTACCTGTATGTTTCTTTAATACTTTATCAATCTTATGAATTTCTCTATCATCACCATCACCAAATGGATGGTCACCACCTAATTCTATTTGTAATTTTCCTTTAGTAACAGGATGTTTACTGATATAAACTTTAATTCTTCTATTAATCTTTTTTATATCGTTTTGTATTTTTGATAATTGTTTAGGAGTAACTTCATCTTTGGCTTCGTTGATTGAATCTTCATCCATCTTACCAACTATCTTCATACCAAATTGAGTTGAAATCTTTTTTTTACGTTTTTTATCTTTAGCACCACCATCAGAAAATGCACCAGGAGTTTGATATCCAGCTACATTACCTGTTGCAGTTGCCTCATCTAATTCTTTTTCAATTTCTTGAATAAGTTCGTCTATTGTAGATTTAAGATGTTGGTCCATTGACATTTTTTATCTCCTTTATGAGTTCATAAGATAACATCAATGCTGAAACTTGTTCATCTGTAATTTTTTTACCAAGTTTTTGTTTCTTCAATACATTAATGGTTTCTCGTAATTTGATTTTAGTAATTTTATCTTTCATACCTTTATACATTGTATGTAATTCAGTAATTGTTTTTACTAAGTGTTTTTCAAAATACTCACCAAACTTAGAAGTGTTGGTAATATTATTAATATATTCTCTAAGAAGCCCTTTTTGAGAAGCATCTAATGAAGTATATTTTTTATTAAAGGTTTCTACAAGAATTTTGTAAGTGAGTAATCTTAAATCTTTTTCTTGTTTTTTGTAATCTTCAACTAACTTATCTTCTTTTTGTTTAAGAGTAGGAGTTGAAGTAGAAATGTGTTCTATTATTGTAATCTTAGAATCAAATGCCTCTTGTACTTCAAGAATGTCATTCTTTTTACCTTCAAATAATTTATGTACTGATGCTAAAATCTTGTAATTAGTAACTGGTGAAGATAACAAGTTGTTAATTTCAAAAGTTTCTTTAATAGATTTAACTAAATTGAATTTTTCTCTTTTCAATTTTGAGTAATTTATTTTTGTATGTGCCTCTAATATAGCATCAATAAATTTTTCAGCCTTAGTTTCTGAATTATATTTTTCATTAATTAATAGATTAAACAATCGAAGTTCTTTAGCAAGTTCAGTTTTTCCACTAAAAAATTCTTTTACAATTTCTTTAGCTTTTTCTTCACCGCCATTCAATACTTCGAGGGTAATCTGACGGGTTAGTATTTCGAAAAGAAAACCCGTATTCTTAAATTTTGAATGTCTTATTTTTTTCATTTTTACAATTTCCAATTACAAATATATAAAATTACTCTATTATAAATATAAATTTATAAAAGATAAGGTAATTTT
>OBMK010003842.1_pt1 | contig 10190 bp, 17 predicted proteins | sample 1539081 | NCBI WGS metagenome assembly OBMK01 (sample SAMEA3355528, study PRJEB22509) | marine metagenome | biome: marine; feature: river plume; material: water | place: USA | collected 2010-08-07 | depth 0.5 m | reverse complement strand
AAACAGATTCGACCTAGAAGCCGCCATTATGGAAGCTTGGACTACATGCGAAGATATTGATCTAGTTTATCATAATACAGATAATTTAGAATTAAATGCTAAAGACTGTGATAATTTACAAAATCAATTACTTGGTTTACGTTATATTGCAGACTTACGATTTAACAAATTGTGGTCCATATTTGAAAATATGGTTGAATCGGGCAAACTAGACCCAAAAGAAGATTAAAGTTTATGCGCCCTTAGCTCAGCTGGATAGAGCAACGGCCTTCTAAGCCGTAGGTCGGAGGTTCGAATCCTCCAGGGCGCGCCAATTTAGGAAATAAAATGACATTACCAATTGAGAGAAGATGGGCTATAGAGAATACTAGAATGTTCTTAGTAGATTTAATGAACCCGAAGAAAACGCCACGTGTACCAAGTGCTGTAAGAAAAGAAGCATATAGATGTTTGAAGCACTATCCGGGTGAGTATCATATGGGAGAAGCAGCAATTCAGGCTCCTGGAATATGGGGTGATCAAAGAGAAGCACGAGACAATGGTAAGTGGTCGAAATGAACTTAATTAGAAATGCAATGCAAACACCTGATGGCACTATCTTAGAATCTACACATCGTCACGATTATAAGACACATACTGATGCCAATGGTAAGACTTATATGGTTGATGGTGGACGTGATTATGTAAGGCGTTCTATTCACGATGACCAGATTGATTTGTGTCTACATGATGATGAACCCCATGTTGTTCAACGTCATATTGTTAAGTGGGGAACCTATGGTATCAATGGTGACCAACCTCTACATTATAAATCAGTTGCTGAGATGGACTCAGGCCATATTGAGGCAGTTTTAGAAATGCCAGGTGTAAGTTCTGTCATACGCCATTGTATGCAAGAAGAGCTAAAATTAAGAAAGGATAAATGATGAGATATTTCGATTATGAGTTTGAATTACTACCAGATGGATCTATTCTATTAGATAAGGAATTACCACTGGATCATCTAAAATCCCTTAAATTATGGGATGTATTTGTTTTAACCGAGATGGACTCTGGCCAGATTTTGCTAAAACGAGTCGATGCTAGAGAAGAGCAATTTGAACCACATCAACTAGAACTAGACATTTAATAAATTGCCTGGGTGGTGGAATAGGTATACACACAAGACTTAAAATCTTGCGCCACATCGGCTTGAGGGTTCGAGTCCCTCCCCAGGCACCAATATAGAAAGAGAGTAAAATGAGTAAAAACAAGACAGACGATTTTGTAGTATGGACACTTAAGGCCCATTACGATAATGCTATTATTACAGAAAGCGATATTAGTTATTATAAGAAGATGAATAATGTCGATAGGAATGCTTCAGTTGTTTTAAAGCAATCAAATGGTACGCTTCGAGATGTATTTTGGGCTGAATAGCCCTTATAACCAAAATGTGTGACAAATATGTTACATATTCCAAAATAATATAAGAAAATACGCAAAAAGTGCAATTATTTTCACTTAGCGTGTTTACAAATATGCTCAGTGTGATATAATGGTACCATAAATAAGGAGTGTATATGATTAATTATTCAAATTCAATGTTGCCGAAATTACTCGCTAAAGAGAATATTACGGTTCAACATGGTAATTACAAGACGGCATGGTTTGATGTCAAAGACAGAGTCCTAGGTCTTCCTCTTTGGAAAGACATGGGCAAAGATGTCTATGATTTATTAATAGGCCATGAAGTCGGTCATGCACTAAACACGCCGTATGAAGGTTGGCACGACAGTCCTGAAAAACTGAAAGGTTGCCCTAGGTCATATATTAATGTTGTTGAAGATGCAAGAATCGAGAGAATGGTAAAATCAAGTTACCCCGGTTTAGTTGCGGCATTCCAAAGAGGTTATAAAAAGTTATATGATAATGAGTTCTTCGGACCTATTAATAAAGTTGATTGGGACCAAGTAAAGCTTATTGATAAAATTAACCTAAAAGCTAAAATAGGTCAGTTAATCGACGTTCCTTTTACAGACGAGGAATGGGTTTACATGGATAGAGCTAACAAAACAGAGACCTTTGAAGAGGTTGTTCAGTTGGTTAAAGATATTCTTTCTTGGACCCAAGAGAATCAAGAAGAACTAATTAAAAAGCCTGAACCAAAAACTGACGATACTGACGAGCCAGAAATCAAAAACAATCAAGAAGATGCCGATCAAGGGCACGATGATTACCAAGATGAAGAGGAAGAAAAGGAATCCAATGAGGAAGAAAATTCACAATCTTCTGATATGGAAGAAACAGAAGATGATTCAGAAGAATCTGAAGAACCTGTTTATTCTGCAGAACCTGAACATCAAGAAGCCGATGTTTCTATTACAGACGAGGCATTTAGGGCTAAAGAATCTTCTTTGTTGGACGGAGATGTACAAGGCAAACAGAAAGCAGTAATCAAGCCAATTGACAAATCAATTGCATCTAAAGTTGTATCAACATATAAAGAACTTAAAGAGTCAAGACAAAAAAGACTCGATGAATGTTTGTATAGTGAACAGAAATATGCAACATGGAGTTTGCCTGATTACGGTTTTAATGAGTATATCAGCGGAGTCAAGAAATCTGTTAACTTTGCTGTCAGGGAATTTGAACAAAGAAAAGCTGCTTACCAATATCAAAGAGCTACTACAGCCAAGACGGGCGAAATTAATGTAAATGCACTATGGTCATATAAAACCAATGATGATATTTTTCTCAAGGCGACAAGACTTGCAGATGCTAAGTCTCACGGCATGATGATGCTCATTGATTACTCTGGTTCAATGTCTGGTTCCATGAAATATGTTATGGATCAAGTTATTCACACAGTTATGTTTTGTAAGGCAGTAAACATTCCATTTGAGGTTTACGGATTTACTTCAACTAATCCTAAATTACATTGGGAACTAATGAGAAATATGCCGGGTCACATTGATATGGACGAATTATCAATGCCTCTTGTAATCTCTTCTGAATTAAAGAAGGTTGAATTTATGGAAGCCTTGAAGTGGTTATATCAGAGAGTTGCCCCAGGAGTAGGTTGGTACGAAGATTCAATCAAGGCTAAAGAAGAAGAATGGGGTTCCACTCCTCTTAATCAAGCTCTTATTATTGCAGAAGATCTAATTAAGAAATTTAAAATAAAACATCAAGTTCAGAAAATGAATTTTGTTACTTTTACAGATGGTGACGCGAACAGAATCTCGATCCATCAGGACCCAAGAGCTGACATTCACACGCCTTATAACAGCGGCCTAAAAATTAATGTTGGTGGTAAGTGGGTAACAACAGAGAGCTCAAACTCTAAAACAGTTACTGATGCAATCTTATCTCATATTTCTAAATTGCACGATACAAACAATATCGGATTCTTTATGGCTGAAGGTTCAGATTGGAAGTGGAGACTGAGAGACATTGCATACTCTACCAACAAATACTGGGATGAAGCTTCGAAGGACTGGGCAAAAGAATACAGAAATAATAAGTGTGTCCATATAGAAAACATCTACGGATATGATGATTACTACATGGTTAAAGCTGGAAAGGGTCTGTCTGCTCAATCAGAAGACTTTGAGGTTGATACTGATGCATCAAATAATCAGATAGGTACTGCCTTTAGAAAACACGCCAAAGGCAAGAAATTAAACAAAGTCTTAATGACCAAATTTGGTAAGGCGGTAGCTTAATTAATATGGTTATAAAGGATATGTGGTTTATAACAACAAAATATAAGAAAAGCGTACAAAAAGTGCAATTATTTTACATAAGCGTGTTTACAAATAAGCTCAGTGTGATATAATATACATATAAATTAATTAAGGAGTGAATTATATTATGAATAACGTGAAAATTTCAACACAAAACATCGTCAAGAAATTGGTAGAACAATATCCGGATCAAACAGAGTTCAGGAAGAACCTGATTGTTTCCGCGGCCGAATCTCTTGGCTATAAAGGATCCGATTGGTATCCTCTTTGCGACGCAGAGAATAGGGTCAAGATCGGTACATACGATCTCAGTGCAATGATTATCCCACTTAGGGATTCCATCACTGAATCATCAACCACACAGGCTAATACGGCTCTGTCAATGCAGTCTATTGTAAACCAAGAAAGGTCTATGGCAAAAGTTGATTCAACCTTTGTACCATGGGGTTCATATTCTGATTTGCTGAAAATTATTAAATCAGAAATGTTTTACCCTACATACATTTCAGGTCTATCTGGAAACGGTAAAACCTTCATGGTAGAACAAGCTGCAGCTAAGCTCAATAGAGAGTTTATTAGAGTTCAGATTAACCCAGAAACAGACGAGGACGATTTACTTGGTGGATTCAGACTTATTAATGGAGAAACTGTATTCTCTAAAGGACCAGTGCTTAAGGCAATGGAGAACGGCGCAATCTTATTGCTCGATGAAATTGATAGAGCTACAAATAAAATTATGTGTTTGCAGGGTATACTTGAAGGTAAGCCTGTTGTGGTTAAAAAGACAGGTGAAACAATTTCTCCAGCGACTGGATTCAATGTTATAGCCACAGCCAATACCAAAGGTAAGGGTTCAGAAGACGGCAGATTTACTGCAGCGACAATCATTGATGATGCTTTCCTTGAAAGATTCACAGTGGCAATCGACCAAAAATTCCCATCGGTTTCTATTGAAAAGAAAATTGTAGGGAAACATATGGACAAGTTTGGTAAAACAGACGAGGAATTTGCAGATAAACTTGTTACCTGGGCCGATATTATTAGAAAAACTTTTTATGATGATGGCGTAGATGAAGTTATTTCAACCAGAAGGTTGTGCCACATTGTCCAGACTTATTCTATCTTTGGAGACAAGATGAAGTCTATTGACCTATGTATCGCAAGATTTGATGATGATACTAAGGCGGCTTTCCTTGATCTTTACACTAAGGTAGATGATGGTGTAATTACTAATGAAACAACAACTGAGGAAAACAATGAAGCAAACTTCTAATCCTGATTACAAATTTAATGAGGGAGCTCTGATTAAAGAGCTCCACTCGTACATAGATTCAACCTATAATGCACATTATGGTCAAGGTGGACTCCAATCAAGTGAGGTCATTATTGATCGAGGTCACGGGCTGGGATTCTTTCTCGGCAACGTTGATAAGTATAATGCTCGTTATGGGAAGAAGGGCGATACTCCAGCAGAGTGGCGCAAAGACCTGATGAAGGTTTTACATTATGGACTACTTGCGCTCTATGAGCATGATAGAACTAATGGTGAATGATTACAAAAAGTGGTTTACAAACACTGCTTTTTATGATATAATATACATATTAAAAAAATGGAGAAACGCATTATGCAACTAAGTGAAGAAACACTTGCCCTACTACAAAACTTTGCCTCGATTAACCCGAACATTGTTTTGAAACCAGGGCAACAAATTAAAACTATTTCCGAGGCCAAGAATATTCTTGCAACAGCTTCGGTTGTCGAGGACTTTCCATCAGACCTAGGTATTTATGACCTTAATGAGTTCTTAAATGTACTCAATCTGATTGATAATCCTACTCTAAATTTTACAGAGAAATCTGTGAAAGTAAGTGGTACTGGAACAGGGGTAAATTATTACCTTGCTGAACCTAGTATCTTAACTGCTCCTGAAAGGGACATCACAATGCCAAACGCCGAGGTTACTGTTGAACTAACCGAAGAAAAACTTCTGAAGGCTAAAAAGGCAGCGTCAGTGCTTGGTCACTTGGATCTTGCTTTCGTTGGAAACGACGAAGGGATTTCTATTAAAGTGTTCGATCCTAAAGATGCTAGTGCAAATACATTTGACCTAGCTCTCGGAGAAAATACGACTGGGCAAACTTTTAGTTTCATCATGAACATTTCAAATCTGAAAATCATTGATGGCGACTATGAAGTACAAATTTCATCAAAACTCATTTCAAAGTGGGTGAACAAAACTAAACCGGTAAGTTACTTTATTGCTTTGGAAAAAAGTTCAACGTTTGGTGTATAAATAATATATTAATTAGCTAATGGAGAATATTATGTCAGAAGATGTAAACACAACGCAGGACGCCCCAGTGGGTGAGCCTGTACAACTTGGTCTACAAGATATCGCTACTATGGTACAAGTCATTGATATTGTATCGCGTAGAGGTGGTTTTGAAGGCCAAGAACTCGAAGCAATTGGAGGTTTGAGAAACAGAATTGTAGCTTTCTTAAACGCAGCTGCACCTAAAGATGGCCAACAGCCTGAAGGTACAGTCCCAGTTGCAGAAGAGCCTTCCGTTCAAGAAGAAGGCTAGAGTTGGGGACGACTAGGGGGTCAAGGTTTCGCCGACCAGAATCCCCACAAATAGGCCAGTATGAAAAGGCCCCCTAGTCACATTTATTATTACAGGAATTATTATGCAAAAAAGTGAATTACAAAGCCTTATTACGGCACTACAAGAAGGTATCGTATATGTTACCTTTACCAAAATTGACTCAGGCGAAGTCCGCCGAATGGAGTCCACACTCAAACCCGAAATATTAAAAGAAGCAGGTATTGTTGCTACTGTAGGAAAAATCAGCCCTGAATCTGATCACGTTGCCGTATGGTGCCTTGATAAGACTGCTTGGCGTTCTTTCCGAGTTGAAACTGTTACAGGCTGGGAGGTAGCATAATGGAAGAATTTTTATGGGTTGAGAAATATCGGCCCCAAACAGTTGCAGATACTATTTTACCAAAGCCATTAAAGTCTACATTTCAAACAATTGTAAATACAGGAGAAATACCTAATTTATTGTTTACTGGAACAGCTGGCGTTGGTAAAACAACTGTTGCTAAGGCGTTATGTAACCAGCTAGGACTTGATTATCTACTGATTAACGGATCCGAAGAGGGTAACATTGATACACTGCGTAATAAAATTAAACATTTCGCATCAACAGTATCCTTGCAAGGTGGTTATAAAGTTGTAATACTCGATGAGGCAGATTATCTAAACCCACAATCAACCCAACCTGCTTTACGTGGATTCATTGAAGAGTTCAGTAACAATTGTAGATTCATAATGACCTGTAACTTTAAAAACAGAGTCATTGAACCACTACATTCTCGTTGCTCAGTAGTTGAATTTAATATTGCTAAGAAAGACATGCCAGACCTATGTGGTTCATTCATGAAGCGTGTGAGTAATATTTTATCTAATGAAAATATAGAGTATGATGAACCAGTAATTGCTGAATTAATCATGAAGCATATGCCAGATTGGCGCCGTGTTTTAAATGAATTGCAACGATACTCTGTATCGGGTAAAATTGACACGGGCATTCTTGTATCATTATCAGAAGTCTCTATGGGTAACCTAATGTCTGCTATGAAGGACAAGAACTTTAAAAAGATGCGACAATGGGTAACGGATAACATTGATCAAGAACCTGCTGCACTGTTTCGTAAAATTTATGATAATATGTCCGACTATGTTAAACCACAATCTATTCCACAGCTAGTGCTTATTCTTGCTGATTATCAGTACAAGAATAGTTTTGTTGCTGACCACGAATTAAATATGGTTGCATGTTGTACAGAAATCATGGCAGCAGTGGAGTTTAATTAATGCATAAACATACAGACGCAGTAGAAAAGACAATTGCTGATTTAAATGAACAACTCTATAGGGCATATGCCAGAATTGTAGAGTTGCAAGATAAGATAAAAGAACTAGAAAATGAAAAGAAATAAGTATTGGAAATTGTGGGCCAAATCACTAGGCGAAAAGTCTGGTACTACTGACCGTGAAGCAGATGTAATTGCTTTAATGCGAAGTGTAATTGTCCTAGTAAATTTTCTAACTTGTTTCTTTATTATAGCAGGAGTGATACATCAATGGTAAATAAGTGGAAACGTGCATTCATGGAAACTGCTAATATTTTTGGCAAGTTATCCCACGCACAACGTGCTCAAGTCGGCGCTGCTATCGTAAAAGATAACAGAATTATATCTGTTGGATATAATGGAATGCCAGCGGGCTGGGATAACACATGCGAAGTTGATAATGTTACTAAACCAGAAGTCTTGCATGCAGAAACAAATGCTATTGCTAAAGTGGCTCGATCAGCAGAATCATGTGAAGGTGCTGACATTTATACAACCTATGCTCCTTGCATTGATTGTGCTAAACTGATATATCAATCGGGTATAAGTAAAGTTTATTATGCAAACGACCATATGCGTTCAACAGCAGGAGTTGATTTCCTGCATAAATGTGATATTGAGGTAACCCATGTCCCCATTTGATTATGTAAACGATATAACATACGGCAAGAAAGGCATCATGGTTGATGATATTGCCGAAAAGAATTACAATGCTTTTATTATAAATCGTTCATTATCCTATCACAATGATACGGTACTATTTGCTAATGAGATGAATATACATCATACTATAGACAGCCGCCTTCAGTATGATTTTTTTATAAATATAATCAGGAAACAGAAAAGATGGTCCAAATGGATGAAGCCATCGGAAGTTTCTGATTTGGATCTCATCAAAGAATATTATGGATATAGTAATGAAAAGGCTAAGTCCGTATTAAAATTATTAAATGATGAAAAAATTAACGAATTGAAAAATAGGATTTATAAAGGTGGAAAACGAAAATAAAGAAGTCAAAAATTGGACTCCAGCAGAAATGCTTGAAGTCTCACTCAACGAACCAGATGATTTTTTAAAAATTAGAGAAACATTAACGCGAATTGGTGTTGCCTCTAGGAAAGATCAAAAGCTATTCCAATCATGTCATATTCTGCATAAACAAGGCAGGTATTTCATTGTGCATTTTAAAGAGCTATTTCTGTTAGATGGTAAACCAAGTAATTTAATCGAAAACGACTTAGAACGTAGAAACACAATTGCTACATTACTAGCAGATTGGGGATTAGTAAGTATTATTAATACTAAAGTCTCAACTCCGTGTGCACCTTTAAGACAGATTAAAGTTATTCCATTTAAAGAAAAGACACAATGGGAATTATGCCCAAAATATAATATAGGTAATTCAAATAAGGAATAAAGCCTTATAAATATATTATAAGAGAATAGGAGAATTTATATATGGCACTACAAGCATCAGGCGCAATGTCCTTGTATGACATTTCAAACGAATTTGGTGGATATGCTTATCCGCCTGTAGAAATAGATGACTACATGGCTGCTGATCCTGTAAATCAACCGAGTTTTACTTTGGGCCCTAATGTAGAAATTGATTTTTCTGATTTTTATGGCACTAGTATAAAAACAACTCGACTTGCCGTTCGACCTAATAATGATAACTATCTTAGATATGGTTATTCCAAAACTAACGGATACTTTTACTATCAGGCCGAGTCTGGGCAGTCTGGTACTGCTTTCGGAAACTCAAGCCGAACCACTAACCTGGCATCGGGTAGCAGGACACTTTCATGTATCGTAATGAATGACGGGTACTTCGATTATCTTACAATAGGTTTTTATGGCGGCAGCAGCTCGACCAATGGTGGTTGGACTTCGGTTACATTTTATGATCATCAAAGTTCTCCTCCATATAGAGCAGACTTAAACACTGGTATTACTCTGTATAGAACAGATGCTATTAGTTTTAGCGCATTACCGAATACTAGTCCTTTAACATATGGTTATAGATTTGGTTATAATGGTGTCGGCAATGCGGCCGCAACAAATGCTTACGATGTGGCGAATCGGATAAAAGACAATGCTACCGTGACACCGTATTACATATATGTAGAATTTACTTAGGAGAAAATTAATAATGGCAATAACTTATAATATACGAAGACTTGATCCACTTGGATTATCAATAAACTTAGAATACATTCATAGTGATGAGGATAAGCCCAATTGGTATACAATGGCTAGTCTTCCAGAAAACTTTACAGAAGCTCAAGTACACGAAGTTGCTGAAGACATGGCTGAAAACGCAGCATTGTTTTGGCAAAATTTTGTTGCAGTTGAGCCCTTTGTATTAACTGAAAGTACTAAAACTATTAAAGACATTCAAGTTGAAGACTCACCTGAATTTAATAATCTTTATGAAAGACTTGAAGAAGTTTGGACAGAAGACGAAACAACCAAATATAAAACCTGGCAGAAAGTTGCTTATAGTTCTGAAGAGAAAGCAAGAAATATTAGACAGAGAAG
>OBMK010003831.1_pt1 | contig 10212 bp, 19 predicted proteins | sample 1539081 | NCBI WGS metagenome assembly OBMK01 (sample SAMEA3355528, study PRJEB22509) | marine metagenome | biome: marine; feature: river plume; material: water | place: USA | collected 2010-08-07 | depth 0.5 m | reverse complement strand
TTGTTGGAGTGTTAATTTCCGCTGAGAAATAATTGGGTGGGGGGTTGAGTGGTGGCCCACTTCTCCTAGGAGTCCCTACGCACTGTTTAGAGCGGCTCAGAGAATGACCCCCACCCACTCACAGGTGCATACCATAGAGCAACTCACAGGCCGTCTTAGAGCCGTTCGCATTAGTGCTTGACAATGCTGGTCACTTTATGGTAAGCTATACTTCACCCCTGTACATATATACAGTAAAATGAGTGGTCTCTCTCACTTCCACTTTGGGGTTCTCCGTGTTTCCAACGCCCGATACTACTTAGAGGTCTGTAAGGTCTTTCTGATTATCGGGTTCTGTTACCTTACACTCTTAATACTATTATACACCTAATGGAATCGTCTGTCAACCCCATTAATGATAATTCTTTCGATATCCACTTGACCAATAATCTCTATACCTGTACGAACATACAGTAGTTGCATTGCATTCGTCCAGTTGTCATTGATATTACCAGTGGGACATTCAATCAGTAGTAACTCTTTCTTACTCAGGTCAACCTCAACAGGATAACCAGTCGCAATATGAGTACCTTTCAATCCATTTATTAAATCCATCTGACACCTTTATACGTCACCCCTACATTATTAATACCATGCGTCTGTACTGCACTATGAAAGGCCTTCCTTGCATCCTTCTCATTATCATAGAGGTAAACAACATTATTAATCGTTATCCTATACATTCCATTTACCATGTGAGCTCCTCTATTATATCATTAACCTCTACTTGAGTATAGTCATCATGTTCCCATTCAAGGATATGTTTCTCATACTTGTTAACATAGTTCCTACATGCAGTCACCTTAGACAGGTCTTTCTGCAGTCTGTATTCATTTTCTATAGGAGGGTAGGTTGCATTGTTAATCGCCATTATGTTATCACCTTAAGTAGTAGGGGGAGTATGAATAGGGGGAGTGCAGTTAGGAAGTCCCTATCTAACAGTCCGTTGTCTCTTAATGTCTTTATCATACAACTATTATACCAAAAAAGGGGAGCATTGTCAAGCACTGGGAGACCCCTCTGAAACCCTTGCTAGCACTGCGTTTGCGAGGAGGTGCGTGGAGGGTCTTGGAGTCGTGTGGGGTAGGGTGCAGCTTGACTCCCGAGTAAATATCGTGTTTAGACCCCCGAACAAGCGCTCTGATACCGACTTTATTGCATTTCTCTCTGACCGACTCCATGACCATTATTATTACACACTTCTGCACACTTCTACACACATTATATTCAATCACCTACGAAGTCCATCTGAATTATATTCAAAACCCCCTATACATAAGGGTTTCAGAGTGGTATAATAGGTGTATGTTAACAGATGCAAGTAATGCTAATACCTCGGGTAAGGTAATGGAGGAGGAATTGAAGTTATTTCTCAATACCAATGATATATCTTACAAACGTGCAAAGACCAATGGTATTGATTTTATCATAGAAACACCTAAGTCTACCTTATTTGTTGATTGTAAGAATCAGAATAGTATGGGAAGTGCTGAAGAGAAGTTACCACACACCGTATGGAAGTATTGGCGTAAGTACGGATACAAAGAAGTGTACATTATCAGAGGTTCTCATATACCTCATAAAACAATCTATGAACACTTAGAATGGTATCCCTTTACTACACATATAGTGACTATGGATGAATTCATTGCAGTTCTTAATAACCAACCTCTACACCAAGGTATCTACGAATATGTCTAAGAGTTCGAGACAAATACATAAAGAAACCTTTACTACGGTCTTTACTGGGTTACTGATTAACTATCCCTTGAATCTGATTGGCCTTTATATCTGTATAGATATACTGGGAATGACCTCTGCGTTTGCAATTGGTACAACCATTACTGCATGTATGACGGGTGTTGCGTATACTCGTGTGTATATTATTAGACGTTACTTCTATAAACGTCTAGAAACCTCTTCTCGTTAAAGAATCCCCACTCTGATACCTTATCAAATTCGTCATAGAATATATCCATTGCGAGTGATATCCGTGGTGTACGGTGTATATTAGTCTTGACTGAATGTCTGACTAGACTTCCTACTATGTGTATGTCTCCTTTGACGTTGACCGTCTTACCAGTGTCTTCGTAGTGTGTGTAGGATGGTTCTATTCCATCTAGGAATATGTTGGATGCGAACAATGGGTATGGTGGGTATAATGTCTGGCGTTGCGTGAGTGTGGTAGGTTCCAGTTCGTCTCCGTGGTGTTGGTGTAATGTGATGTCCTCTCCCTGTCGTAGTATGTTCCCCCAACATTGTATCTTTAAATGATTGTATGATTCGAATAGGGGTAGTTCTAATAGTCGTTGTGGTATCTTCAGAGGACGTATGTCTCTATGGTTTAACCAGTTGTAGACTATGTGTTGATTCGTGAGTCCCGTGTAAGGTGTCGTGTGTGCGGCGTTGTTAGGTATGGATAGAATGCGTTCTTCGTCTCGTTGCAAGACATGTGAGATATGAGAACATTCCTCGTGTGTAAGGAAGTTCTCATAAATGGTGTGGGAAGTGTTATGATTTACAGGAACCACAACTGAAGATACCAGTCTTCTTCGGGTCTATTCTCTCCATTATTGGTATCAAGGTATAAGAATTGTACTTGTTTCGTTACATCTCTATACTCATGATTCCATTCAAGAAAGGGAGCCTCTTCTTCTCCACCGTGTCCAACCCATGCATCAGGGAAAAATGGTCTTACGTTTGTATCCCATTGGTCGTTGAGTGCATCAGTCTTTTCCTTATTACTGACGTAGTAAGGTGCGAACACGCCTGGTTCTGTTGGTAATATAATACCCTTGAATGAGTTCTTAATGAAAGTTGCGAAGTCTGTTTCTTGTGCAGACTTGGGGTCTTTTTCAAATACTTGGGTTAGATGTGAACAGTTGTTTCCCCAAAATGCAATGAAGTAATCTGCAAGTCCTGTATTACCATCTTCATCTAAATCCCACCATTTGGTTGGACATTGAATAAACGGATACATTTCTTCTTTAATCTTCATTCCTAACTCTAAATCCATATCGGGTATGAAATCCATGGCCTCTTTAAAGTCTCCTTTCATAGGGAAACCTTTAATGACTAGTGTCTGACATAGGTCAAGTGGTTGTAGGTTTGCGTCCCATAGTATAACCTTATCCTCACTGAATTTCTCAAAGAGTTCTACATTATAGAATTTGTTATCTGTAATGTCATCTCTTGGTGTGAGTTTGATTATATTAATGTCTTCGTGTAGTCCCTCGGGATTATCCGTGTGACAATAGAGTTCTATTGGACTCTCGGGTGTCATCGTAAAAACTCTCTTACGACTTAATTCTAGATGTAATCTATTGACATCTTCTGTTGTTGTATCACCAAACTTTTGTGTGATAATTTTAATTCCCATTATATACTTCTCCTGTAAATAATATATTTCAAGTTTATTTATTACCGTCTCATACGAGCGATATCTATTGCATGTTGTTTGTCATCTTCAAAGACAGGCACCATGTTGGACTTATGCATGGTAAAACTACCAAGATACTTCCTTTCTCCAGTATATCGCATAGGTTCTTGTAAAGGTGTAATTGCACCTGTACTCGTTCCTACATATGAGGGATATTCCTCTACCTCTTTCATCACTTGGTCATAGATTTCCTGTTGTTGTGAAAGAAGTTCATTGTATTTAGTACGTTTAGACTTGGTAGTAAATGCAGAAGTCTTTCTTCTTTTACCACTCGGCCCATATCGCAAACTACTATTAAGATTTATAAAACCCATGTATACATTATACTTGTATACACGGGTTATGTCAAGCGACTATTTTATAAAAGTTTTAGCGACTTTCGTCAATCTACCACTCTTCATCATAGTATTGAAATTGTCTGCAAGTGTCCTAAGATACGAGGCAGACAATGATGCGTAATGTTGCATTGTTATCTCCTTTAATGTTTGAAACTATCCGACAACTGCACTTCCCATGTAGGTACTTAGTCTTCGTGTCTTAACTGTTTCAGTTATGTGTCATTTGTGTGACAATAGTATTTATGTATTTGTAATGTTGTACATTGCGACCCATCTTATATTACTTTGTGGGTTCTCATAGTTGTGCCATGAGTTCTCACTTCTACAGAATATATAACCACAATTGACTTTCCATGGGTCTTCATACATTCCGTCTCCCTTTCCATTCTCATAGAACTTTGTCCCCACATTCTCTTGTGGAGATAGATACACTACACTTGTCATTATCTTTTTGTCTGTATCTAGGTGTAATCGGTAGGCGTTAGGGCCCTTATAACCCTGAATCATACCTCTTTGTTTGTGTGTGCCAGTGGGTAGTGCTGACCCTAATGATTCTGCGAGTTCAAATCGTCTATCGAATATCTCTTTATAGGTTTCTACAATGATTGGTTGAGACCCTCCTACTGCTGGGTAATACAACTCATATGCTTTGGTTTTATTATGAATGAGTTCACCACTCAACATTTCGTTAAATGATTCAAGTGTCTCTTCACTGAAGACATTCTCTATTCGTATATGTGGAACAGGGTGTTCCAATACTTCTTTAAATTCCATGTGTTCCAAAAATGGTGGAGACAGAGGGAATCGAACCCACGACCTACTGATTGCAAACCAGTCGCTCTCCCAACTGAGCTATAGCCCCACTCTTAAACTTTATATACCCAACTCGTATCACTATAGACCTTGTCGGGTTCTCTTCCAAAAAAACCACGAATAGTGTCTACCGTGTTTGACCATGATACTGGATTGTAATCATGTCCACACATATACCCACCAGTCTTTAGAAGACTCCTTGCGTTTTGCATGTCCTTCATAAGACCTCTTTGTTCATGGTCTCCATCTATATAGACAACATCAAATGTGTTATCCTCATAATATTCTTTTATGTCCTTAGAGTCTATGAAGTGATATGTCATTTTGTCTAAGAACAGATTCAAAGGGTAGTATTGTTCTGGCATATTGTGCTTGTCTAGTGTCACTATATGGTCAAACAACCATGTTGATGCAAATATAATACTAGACTCTCCTTTATAGGTTCCTATCTCTAGTAATTGTGCATTCTTTACACCCCAGTCTCTAAGGTCTTGACATAGTTCTATCAATCCAAAGAACTGACTATTGAACTTATTGTCTCCAACCCATTCCTTATCGGGGTTGAACCTCATACTCTCTATTCGTCCTTGTGGAGCTGTATCCTTTACGTCCATAATTCTCTATAAAAGTTCTCATGTATCACTGGTTCATTACCATTGAACACACATGCATATAACAATCGACTCTTATCACTCCTATTAGGTTTAGATGAATGTATCATGTCACCTCGTATTGCAACTATATCTCCCTTCTTTGGATATATCTGTTGTCCACTCATATTTAGTGTTCCGTTATCATCTGTAAAATCGTCTAGTATCCACGATAGATTGATGGTATGTATCCTATTGTCTCTGTTAGAACTGTACTGATTGTCATAGTGTTCCTCAAACTCAAACTCTTCGTTGGGTAGTTTCAGTACTATTTGGTCATTGTACAAATATAGTGTATCTGTCTCTAATAGTTCTGTCGCAATCCTACGATTGACTTCTGACTTATAACACTCCAACAGTCTAGGTTCATACTTAGATGCACAACCTAATCCTTTCCAGTGTAGTCTAGTTCCATAAGGTGCAGGTGTGAGTTCATTCTCAACTGCAATTTGTTTACACTCTTGACTAACCTCAGTGACTATATCAATTAGGTTTTGTGGTATCACATTCTCTATGTGTACCCAACCATGTGTCTTATAGTGTAATGCGTCCATGGTCTACTCCATCATGTGAAAACACATTCTTTGATTCAGTGTCCACATACTCCCATACAACCTTTGGACTCCATGTACCATTAATTTCAATAGGATTCTTACCCTCAATTACAGTATTTGTATGGACAAGAACTGCACAAAGGGAACCCTTTATTTCTGTAAGTTTACAGTTGACTGGGTGTATTGTCTTCTCACCTTCTATACTATTCTGATGTGCGTGTGGAAAGGGTCTCATTTCTAAATGTGATTCATGTTGAACACTCATACCTTCTGCACTGACAAGGCACAAATAACATGTTAGTGTTCTATTTGGTGAACACTTGGCTGTGTTAGAATTTTGTACTGGTGGATGCATTATAGTTTCACATGGATATAGTCTATCTCTCCACACATCTATTGATTCGCAGTTGAGTATTTCTTTTGCAAGTGATACTAGGGTCTCATTCTTATATAAAGAACTAAATGACGGTTCAAGTTCAGATAGATTGTATAATCTGTTATCTCTACCCTTATAGTCTTTGATAGGGGTATGACGTTGTATGACATTTTTTACTGTCTCAAGATAGTCTGCACTTTCAGTATCTGATACTATATTTGGTATGACACAATAACCGTCATACTTGAACCTCTCCACATAATCCATTATGCGAGTCCTTCAGTAATGTCTCCTGTAGGTTCTTGTTTTGGTTCAAACACAACACCACCTCTTCTCACGAGTTCATTCTTTATCTTCTGTCTTAGTTTTCCTGCAACAGGTTTGTTAAAGTCAGCAATCAATTCCTTAATTGGTTTCTGTTTGATATAATCGTGTGTTGTTGTTAATTTTCCAGTATTCCTATCTTTTGCGATTACTGTTTTTCCGTATTTGATTGGCATTTCACTTCTCCATAATATTTTAAACTACATTCAGGCCCACAAAAGACCTTAATGTTCCCTTCTCCCCTTGCAGTATGGTATTTCACTTCTTCTACTAGAATAGAATCCTTACATACATAACACTTGACTGAATCGGGGTGTATCATTCAGGCAATATTGCATAACTATGTTTCTTCTCTGATTGTTGTTCTTGTTGAACATCCTCTTCTTGATTGTCGTCCTCATCTTCAGGAGTTCTATCAGGGTCTGTATACCATATACACAATGAGAATCTTTCATCACCAAACACTGGGTCGACACCATGCCACCTGTTGTTTGAATCATTGAATGCAATCATGTTTCCTAAGAATGGAATAAATGTGTGTCCGTCAACATGGAATTTACCACCTTTGAACTCATCATTTAAATTGTACACTACTGTTCCTGTATCTCCATCATCTGCGTTATCTCTATGAAAAGGCATATGTGTACCTTCGGGATATTGTATTATAGAGACATAAGATATCTGTTTAAAGTCTTCATGTTCAGGCACTGCATGTGTACAATACTTCTCTATGATTTCATAGTCGGGATTAGTACCACCGATAACATATATTGAACGACCTAAATGGTCTTCATATTTTAATCTATCGTTGTCTTCGTCATTGACTGGTTGAACCAAATCTGAACGAGTCTCATCAGGATTAAAGACTTCAGTGACTGGAGCCCTATCCCACATGTTAATTAACTCATCACACAATTCAGGTGAAAGTGCCCCGTGTTCGCATATTACAAAACTCATTGTTGTCCTCTTTGTGGATGGAAAAATTGTACTTGTGAGAATCTCCACTTCTCTCCCGAGTATTTAGTGTAATCATCTATGTATGCACCATGCAGTCTATTGCCTGGAAATATAACACAACGATTAAACTTTGCAGGAATGATATGGTCAATCGTAAATCTATCCTCAACTGGATATAACAGTGAATGTGCTTCATCATTAGTAATCCACTCTCCACCATATACTGCAGTCCCACCACTCTCTTCTTTATCCAAGTAGACTAACATGTTAAGTGTTGATGCATTGTTAGACATATGCAGTTCACTGTCTATATGTGGGTAGTGTTGCACCTTAGTGTCAAACTCTTCTATTGTTTGGAATACATTAAACTCTTGTATCATATCCCAGTGGTATTCTCCTTTGTGGAAGTATTTTCTACACTGGTCAAGGACTCTTTCCATCTCTGCAAAATATAATCTTGTTGGGTGTGCTACCTTGTTTGTTATTCTACAGTCATTGTATCTTTGTGCATTCTCTGTATCTCTTTCAGTGGAGTATTTCCACAATGGATACTGTTGACTAGTTAACCAGTCATGTATCTCTTCGGGGTTTTCATAGAAGTTATCTATGGTCAATACTTGATTGTCTTCATCAAATACTGGTAAGTGTCTTGCACTCTGTTTAAAGAGTTCGTCCATTGCGTATGTTTTATTCTTTGACATATCCTAATTTACCTCTCATATCACTCGTTGAGAATGAATGTTTCCTATCTGTATAATATATTTCATGCAGTCCTTTTCCAGTGAAGTCTCTATCTATATAGTCCTCACCCACAAACCTCAAATGAAACTCTGTAGATTGAATCAAGTCCATTAGACTCTCTTCTGTATCATATGGTATCACTTCATCAACATACTTCACTGCAGACAATTGTACGAACCTCTCGTAAACTGACTGTATTGGTTTGTTCTTTTCTTGTCTATCTATTGATGGGTCTGTTTGTAATCCTACGATTAGATGGTCACAATTCTCTTTCGCCTCTTTTAACATCACTACATGACCTGCATGTAATAGGTCGAATGCACCACATGTAAACCCTATTGTCATAGGATACCTTTATATGACATATTATGTCCAGTATCATTACTATTGATATTGAGTCTATGTTTTAGATTAAATGACAATGATATTCTCTCATAGTTTTCTTTTTGTGGAACTGTATTCACTGGAACCATATGTTGCATGTAAGACGGCCATAATAAGAACTCACTCTCTACTGGATGGAAATGAACCTCGTTTTCTAACCATTCAGTACCCATAAAATGCATGTTAGGAAAGTTCTCTCTTGAATGGTATGTATCTACAGAAGTGTGTTGGAATGTTGTCATTACATTAGGAGAGATAAATTTTATAGGTGCAGTATCATCATTAGTTTTTATATACCATGTTCCCGACATAAAGGAGTCGACATGATTATGAACCTCATGTGAATGTTCTTCATTGTAGACACTTGCCCATGCAAATAGGTGTATGTCATCTCTTTGTAAATAGTCTAGTTCATGTGCATAGATATTTTTACAGAACTCCACATAAGTATCCTTTATGATATTAGAGAACATTTTGAACCACTCAAACTCATGCATACTTGTTCTTATCTCTTCATTGAAATAGGTAGTATAGTTTCTTGCAGTATCATTACCTTCTACTTCCTTAACTTTATTTACCAATCCTCTAATATCATTAGATATAGTATTCATATCAAGTGGTAAACTACCTCTCAACATGTTAGTAGGAAACAACTGCAACACTTCAGTAGGTGCAGGTTGGAAATCAGTAGGTTGTAATGTAGACTCCTCTTGTTCTATAGGTTCTATAGGTTCTATAGAAGGTATATCAACAGGTGTTGAATCAATTACTTGTTTTGGTGCCTTCAATTCCTACTCCCTTCTCTCCGTTTGGTAATGTCACATCACGATAATATATAATGACCTCTCCAAGTTCTCGTATGTATCTACGAATCTCTTGGTTGTTGATTGTCATTTTCTTATAGTCTCCAACAGTCGTTGCAACAAATACAACATCTCCATTGTTTTGGTCTTTCATGTCGTCAAGAAATCTATCCAAGTAAGTGTAACCAACTGGCCACTCGGGATTCTCTCTCTCGTCTAGTTCACATGTCTTTGGTCTTTTAAGTTGTTCTACACCTTCGTCATTGAACTTCTTAGGTTCGAATGATAAAGTCTTAACACATGGGTTTACTATTCGTGCCTCTGATACAACATACCACTTTGGTGTTTGTAAAGATATCTCTCTTGGTAATGTAGGTTGTATGATATCCAGTTGCACTGGTTTTGATACTACCTCAATCTGTTTTGTTCCTAGTAAGGAACATGCACTAGTCGTTAGAACTAGTGTCGTCAATACTACTAATGTTCTTAGTGTCATTTTCTAACTCCCTTAATACTTCATTCGTTCCATTGTTAAATCGTATCTCCATCAACCCTGGCCTTGCAATTGCAAGTTTCTCAAAGTTATGTTTCGATAATATAGACAAGTACTTATCTTTGTCTGCCTCTATTTGTGCATTCTTCCTTGTCATGTTCTGAAGTGCTTTACCTTGTTTCTCAAGGTTGTCTTTAATAGATTGTATAGTTTGTTTCTGTTCCTCTACTGCAACTTCTAACTTAAAGTTATTTGCAGTGAGAGTTTGATTCTCATTATACAGATACCAAGAACCTAATCC
>OBMK010003803.1_pt1 | contig 10257 bp, 8 predicted proteins | sample 1539081 | NCBI WGS metagenome assembly OBMK01 (sample SAMEA3355528, study PRJEB22509) | marine metagenome | biome: marine; feature: river plume; material: water | place: USA | collected 2010-08-07 | depth 0.5 m | reverse complement strand
TCCGGGGAATAAATATGTTAATAAAAATAACCAGATTTCGGTACAACCTAATAAAAGGAAGCGTGTTGATACGCCGCCCAAGCGTCGACAAAACAATGATTTATATAAAGTTCCCGATAATAAACATATGTCGGGTAAAAAAAGCCAGCAGAACCCTAAAAACATTGGAGGTAGTGCTAATGGTTATAAAAAATCTCCACGGTTGGTGCAGCTCTTAGAACAAGGTAGCAAGCCACTAAAACCACGTATTGCTGGAACCATGACTAACTCTGCTTTAATCAAATCTCGTAAGGGTAGTGGCGGCCAACCAAAAGAATATCATCGCAACGGTTCCTCAACTAGCGCTGCGCTTAACAATCGCGACAGAACAAAGGGTAAAAAAGCTAATTTGTCACGGTCTGAAAAATGGTGAGAAGGACGTGTTCTTATAATTACAAAATGAAGAACGCCTTTAGCTCCTTTTTATGGCCACAGTTCAATAATTTATTGTTTCAATCTTAAATTGAAGCGCATTGGCTAGGCTGGCCCTATGTTTTCTTAGTAAAAGCAGTGCCAGCTGAGTAGATTAAATGTTTGTTAACTAGAATTATTGGTTTCGCGCTTTGTAAATGTAGGCTTTGTTCAGAGCTCAAACCGACCGTTTCATGGTATCTCCATGCTTAATGTAAACCTTGCTAAATGGTGGTTGAGGTGTTACATCATGGTCAGCTGATGTGCATCGCAGAGCATAATCTAATTTTATTTGATTTATTGAATACTAATCATTATCATTATCGTTTATTCTGCTTTACATCATATTAAAGGGAAAAAAATGAAATCAGGAATACATCCAGACTACCGAGACGTGGTTTTTCATGATACCAGTGTTGATGAATACTTTATTATTGGGTCAACCTTGACCACCAGTGAGACCATAGAGTGGAAGGATGGTAAAACCTATCCTTACTTCACCGTAGAAACCTCATCGGCGTCACATCCGTTTTATACGGGTAAGCAGCAGGTTACTCAGGCAGAGGGGCGAGTGGCTAACTTTAATCGTCGCTTTGGCCATCTTTCGAAAAAAGGTGATGCATGAAAGTTGTTAAATCGCTCAAGAGCGCCAAAAACAGACATCCCGACTGTAAAGTAGTAAAACGTCGCGGGCGTCTCTGTGTTATTTGCAAAACGAATCCCAGGTTCAAAGCGGTACAGAAGTAACTCTGCCTGAAGATGCGTGGTGGGCCTCTTGAATCTGGCCGATCAGTCGACTGACAGACGTGACAGCGGCCAGACTTTTAAGTTATTCATGTTCATGCGTTCGGAGTTAGTTAAAAAACGGACTAGGATAAAGTAAATATCTAGGTCAAAGTTTACTTCATCCACTGTTGTCTGCAATTGAGTATTGTTTTTTATATCGCCCCATTGCTGTGTTGGTGCAAGATCGTAGTCATAAAGCTGGGAGATGTCCTGAAGCTTGGCAATATAGCGCCAGTTATCGATGAGGTGCATGGTGCTGTACTCATCCTCATCTATGTTTTTTTCCTCTAGCAATATGGGTCCGGGGTAAGGCCATATTTGAATCTGATAGTCCTGCAAAGCTGATGCCAGACGCTGGTTATAAAGCGAGGTATCCTCCTCCCCTACACATGCACCACGACATCTATTTAGCTGTGCTCTAAAGCAAGGCTTTGCGTTTTTTTTGCTGGGTGCGGGCTCGAGCCCCAAAAGTTTATGACACAAAAAGAACTCATCGGCCAGAGATTCGATTTTCTTCGTTGCTTGTCGAGGCGATCGGAACAAACCGATATTGTCTTCACCAATACCTTCGCTTACATCGACCGATGCTATTTCTAATCTTCTATAACCCTGACTATTTAGATAGGAGCGTAGCTGATACATTTTTTTCAATTTGCGCAATCGACGATTATACAGTGGACTCAACGTTTTTATTTGTTGGCTTTCCAGCAGTTGGGCGCCAAAATCAGATGGTGTTTTATGGAAATCGACATGGGCGATTTTGGCACTCATCTGTAAATCTTTTGGATTCTTATGATCTTGGTTGAAGTGGCTCATCACCCGATTGCGAATGTGCACACTTTTACCTACATAGAGCAGCACGCTTTGGCTATCGTAAAAATAGTAGACTCCGGCGCAGGGAGGCAATTTGTCAATTTCGCTGCTCGGTAGGTTCATCGGCAGAGCTGGACGCTTTTGCTGTTGTTTGCAAGTTGCGGAAATTTCATCGACAGAGAATAGTGCTGAGGACTTTAAAAAGAACTGGTAGATCATTTCCGCATCATCTAACGCCCGATGACGGTTTTCTATTGTTAAGTCAAATCGTTTGATAATGTGGGACAGGCCATGACGATTGAATTGCGGGTACAGCGCTCGACTAAACTTAACAGAACACAATGGTTTAGTGGTGTATGTAATGCCTACCCGAGCAAATTCATTTTTTAAAAACCCGTAGTCAAATCTGGCATTGTGAGCAACCAATGTGCGGCCATCGATTAGTTGCAATAGCTGTTCTGCGACATCCATAAAAACTGGCGCTCCAACCAACATTGCAGGGGTAATGCCGGTTATCTTTTGGATAAAAGGTGGCAATATTGCTTCTGGATCAACAAAAGTCTGCCAACGCTTCATGAGCTTTCCGTCTTCGATAATTAATAATCCTACCTCGATAATACGGTTTCGAGTCGCATTACCTCCAGTTGTTTCACAATCAAGTAAAACCATATTCGAAGGGAAGCCCTCAGATAGATGCGATGTATGATGATCGAACCAACTAAGTTGCATGGCTTTTGCCTGTTTAAGATTGTATAAGAATCAGCTTGCTTTGACGAGATTATACGACGCACAGTAATTTTGCGATTCACTTGATATGAAAACACCAAATTGATAGTCAAGATAGTCAAGATAGTCACGATAGCCGAGTAATCGCAGCACCGTAATAGCGGACTGGCTCATATACAAGTGACTGATCAGTCCGTAATTACAATACCTAGATATGGATTTATTACCTAATGCAGATTAGAGTTAATCATTATGGTGTAAAGCAGTGCTTAAATGCTCAACAACAAACTATAAACTGCTGTCGGTCAGCAGGAAAAGGAATCTACATGCACAAGACCCTCTGCGTTTTAACCTTACTTTTAATTACGACCTTGGCCAATGCTGAATTTTCCTCTGACTACATTACCCAGCATCCACTCAAAATAGCTCCAGTTAACAATATCCAGATTGCCTACCGACAAATTGGTGAACTTTCAAATCCAAAGATATTAATGATTATGGGATTAGGTGCCTCAAATAGAGTGCATGGCGACAATATGGTTCGAGGGTTGGAGCAGGCGGGGTATTCCGTGCTGATTTTTGATAATCGAGATACTGGAGGCTCTACCCGGTTTAATGATTGGGGGCAGCCCACGATGTGGTGGCAACTGTTAAAAGATAGTCTGGGTTTTAATGTTAATGCTCCTTATAGCGTAGATGATATGTCTGCAGATGCAGTTGGCCTTATGGATGCCCTTAACTATGATGACGCCCATGTTATTGGATTTTCAATGGGTGGAATGATCGCCCAAAGTGTGGCTGCTCAATACCCATCAAGAGTGCGTAGCCTTATCTCTGTAATGTCCACGACAGGCGCGAAACACTTACCGCCGCCAACTAAGGAGGCGACCACTGCTCTGACTACTTTAGCGTCTGGTGATGCAGCAGCAGAACATAGTAAAGCGATGCGTGATCGTGGCTTTTATCCCGACTCAATGCCACGGCAGTTAATGGCTATCTTTAAAACTGGCGACCGTTCAGATGAGGTTAGAACCATTTCGGCAAAGACACTGGTAATTCATGGACAAGACGATGGCCTTATACCACCCCAGCATGGAGAGCATACAGCCGAACTTATCAGTAATGCTGAATTGGTTTTGTTTCCGGGAATGGCTCATAATGTTCCCGATGCTGTACTTCCATTGATGCTTGATCGCATGATCGCACATATGAGATCGGTTGATATAAATGATGAGCAGTCTGAGGTAGTACTCTGAGGTAGTACTCTAACTATATCAGGAGATTAACTTTGTATTACGGAGAACGCCTAAACAGCATAAGCCATCTAGTAGGCACAGCATTCGCGCTAATTGCATTAGGGTCATTATTAACGGTTGGCATCCAAACGTCAGATCCCTGGGTAATTGCTAGCTTTAGTATTTTTGGCTTATCCTTGGTTTTACTTTATACCATGTCGACGCTCTATCATAGCTTTAGAGCCGTTAAGCTCAAGAGACTTTTTCAACTGTTTGACCATATAGCAATATATTTGTTGATAGCAGGTACTTACACACCTTTTATGTTGGTTAGTATGAGAGACGGTAGCGGTTGGTGGATCATGAGTATCATTTGGAGTCTCGCCCTGGTTGGTATCTTAAGTGAGGTTTTTCTGTCCGGTCGGCGTGTTAAGGTCATTCAGCTGGTTATCTATTTGACTATGGGATGGGCCTGTGCATTAGACTTTAATGGTTTAAAAGAGGCAGTCAATGCAGTGGGTTTTAATTGGTTAGTTGCTGGCGGCGCTGCCTACACGGTGGGCATATGTTTTTACATAGCCGATAAAATTGGGCATTTTAAACATGCCCATGGTATGTGGCACTTTTTTGTTTTGGCCGGATCAGTAGCACATTTTGTATCAGTGATTGGTTATGTTAGATAAAACTAATTCTCGGTTAACAGTGGTTCATCCTCAGCATGTAGAATAGTTCCCACCGGTGCAGCTGCGGCCTGTAAAGTGCTTTGTACTTTGTATTCTGCAGGAAGCGCTGGAATGGTCAGGACTCGCCATATGCTCATTATCCCCATGCCTAAAAGGCTGGCAGCAATTAATATAAAGAAACTTTTTAAGCCAAATAGTTGTAGCCAAAATACCGCAGTAATGGGTCCTGTGATTGAGGTAAGTCCGCTTATTAAAATAATAGTGCCGCTAGCGGGAACAATTTCAGCGGGACGAAGATGGTCATTGGTAAACGCAACCACAATTGAATAAAGAGATAAAGAGCAGCCGCCAAACAAAAATACTAGTCCATAAAGCCACCCAGAGGACTCATTCATCAAGCTGATCGCAACCGCAATAAGTACGCCTGTTAAGCTAGAAAAGCCGATAACCCAGCGACGATCAATTGAATCGGAAAGTTTACCTAAGGGCCATTGCAAAATCATCCCTCCGGCCATCATCGCACCCATGAAATTAGCTACCTCGAAAACACTGAATCCTAACTTAGTTGCATAAACCGCCCCCATACTAAATAGGATACTGGATACCCACTGCGAGACGATAATGGCAATTACGCCCACTCGTGTTCGATACCACAGATGGCTGATGGTAACTCGCTCTGTTTCTTCGATAGGTGGCGTGGTGACAATTGATAGTAAAATGGGCACAGCCGCGACACTGACCATCACCGATATCAAAATAAATAAAGTAAACCCTGCAGGGTCTGCAACATTTAACATAAACTGGCCGGCACAAATTCCTGCCAGTAATATAGTGGTGTAGATCGACAAAATTTGACCGCGGTTCGCGTTGGTTGATGATTGATTTAACCAGCTCTCTGAAACAACATAGATTGTAGAGAAGGCAAAGCCGGTGAGTAGTCGCATCAGTGCCCAGGCCCAGGGATTGACAAATAGTGCGTGAATTAAAATGGTCACCGATGCCACAGCCGCCAGTGCCGCAAAAATACGGATGTGGCCGACCCGTTGAATTAATTTCGGTGTTAGTAGTGAACCAGCTAAAAATCCAGCAAAATAGCAGGACATAAGCAAGCCAATTAGTAGGTCATCAAAGCCCTCTAGTGCTGCCCTTACACCCAATAAACTGCCCTGCACACCAACAGCAAGGCCGATGAGCGAAAGCCCGGCAAAGAGTGGCCAAATGGCGATGACAGTGCGAACTGGCATGGTGTTAATGACTCCCAAAATTTGGCGCCAATGTACTCCTAAAATAACCTAATGCAAAGCGATTTTTACTCTATTTTTGAGCAATGATATCGTCTCTTTGCATCTTGTTAAGAGCGTATTAAATGTGCTTAAAATTGAGTTATCAATGTTATTTAATTGTTCGTTTATGATATGTTGCTAATGGCTGATTTTGTTAATTGCTTGTTCAATGTCAGTGTAATGCGTATCCTGCCGCTTATATGGCAGAAAAGAATATTTTATGGCTAATAAGGTAGCTAATACCGTTGAGAAACGTGTCCGAAAGTGGCTGGACTGCTTTGTTGTCGACTTGAATTTGTGCCCTTTTGCAGCCCCGGTAGTTCAGTCTGATACATTGAGAATTACGCTTTCTCAATCAAACCAGATAGATCATATGGTCACGGATTTTTTGCTTGAATTAGATCTTCTGCAGAGTTCTTCGGCACTTGATATAGCCACCACACTTTTGGTTTTTCCCAATGCGCTTGGTGATTTTAATGAGTACCTTGATCTAGTCGACATCGCTGAGCAACTCGTTACTGACTCAGGTTTGGACGGTATTGTTCAATTGGCCAGTTTCCATCCTCGCTATCTCTTTGCCGATGAACCCTCCAATGGCGCCAGCCACTATAGCAATCGGGCGCCTTATCCGATTATTCATCTGTTGCGCGAAAAAATGGTAGCGGATGCACTGTCAAAATTCAATCAGCCGGAAGACATTCCGGAAAGAAATATCCATACATTGGAGTCTATTGGCCGCACTGAGATTGAGCGGCGTTGGCAGCAGCTTTTTAGTGGGGATCTCGGATGAAAACCTTTGACGTAGTGGTTATTGGTGGTGGAGCTGCCGGCTTATTTTGCGCTTTTAATGCAGGCCGTCTGGGTCGATCGGTACTGGTAGTGGACAGCAGCAATAAAGTGGGCAAAAAGATACTTATGTCGGGTGGCGGTGGCTGTAATTTTACTAATTTGGATATTACTCCAGAAAACTACCTTTCTCAAAATCCACATTTTTGTATTTCTGCACTCAAGCGTTATGACCAGTGGCAATTTATTGATTTGGTGCAGCGCCACGGCATTCCCTTCCATGAGAAAAACCACGGTGAATTATTTTGTGACAACTCATCCAAAGATATTTTGAACATGTTGCTCAGTGAGTGCGATGCGGCCGGTGTGGTGATTAAGACGAACACAGTGATCAGCGATATTCAGGTGCAGCAGGGTGGTGGTTTTGTTATCACTGTGGGCAAGGATAGGATTTCCTGTCAGTCGTTGGTGGTGGCGTCTGGGGGGCTGTCTATTCCCACATTGGGTGCCTCTGGATTTGGTTATGAAATAGCTGAGCAATTTGGTCTAAAGGTGTTACCGCGAACCCCGGCCTTGGTGCCCTTTACTTTCAGTGATTGGGTAAAAGACATCAGTGTGGAGAACTCTGGGCTCTCCTTAGATGTTGAGATGTCAGTCAAAGATGCAAGCTTTAGAGAAAACATGTTGTTCACCCACCGGGGTATCAGTGGCCCGGCAGCATTGCAGTTGTCCAGCTACTGGCAACCGGGGCAACCCATCACTATTAACCTATTGCCCGATGAGGACGCTAGAGAGCTCTTATTACGTTTGAAACAGAGCCACTCTAAAAGCTTGTTGCGCAATCTGTTAGCACCCTATCTATCTAAAGGTCTAAGCCATTCATTGCAAAAGCGCTACTGGCCGCAATACAGTGAAGTGTCAATTGCGGAGATTCCCAATGCAGTTTTAATAGGTTTGGCGAATATCCTTTCTCATTGGCAACTAAAACCCTCGGGTACAGAGGGCTACCGTACGGCTGAGGTCACGCTTTGTGGTGTGGATACAGATCAAATATCCTCTAAAACCATGGCCTGTAAAACGCAGCCCGGTTTATTCTTTGTTGGTGAAGTACTGGATGTTACTGGTCATTTGGGAGGTTACAACTTTCAGTGGGCTTGGGCATCGGGCTATGCTGCGGCTCAAGCCGTTTGAGATGGCTTCTGAGTCACCAAGATTCGCTGGCTAGGCTGGTGACAATGTAGTCTTTCACTACCGCCTGTTGGTCTTTGCTTTTCTGCGTCTTGCCGCTGCTTTCTCAAGACGCAATCTTTCACGCTCTTCTTTTTCAGCTTTTAAAACCGCTACATACTGCATTTCAACGTCGATAATCTCAGGTGTTTCAAAGCCCAGCGGGCCAAAAAGACCAGCTCTCAATTCATTGATAAAGATCGTTGATACGCGCTCTAAATCTACACGTCCGCCGGTTCTAAGACAGCCTCGTTGGGCTCCAATAATTTCAAGTAGCGCCATTTCTGTTGTGGGTAGCTGTTCAAACTTGAAGCGCTCCTTTAGGCGTTCAGGGTAAGCTTTGAGTAAAAATTCTGCGGCGAAAAATGCCAGGTCTTCGTAACTAACTGCGGTATCTTTTATAGCCCCTGTGGTACCAAGACGGTAACTACCCTGAGGGTTTTCAATTTTTGGCCAAAGAATACCGGGCGTGTCGAGTAGCATAATGCCGTTGCGCAGATTTATTCTTTGTTGGCCTTTAGTGACTGCGGGTTCATCACCGGTTCTGGTGATATGTTTGCCTGCCAGACAGTTGATCAGCGACGACTTGCCCACATTGGGTATGCCGGTGACCATGACTAAGGTATTGCGTCCTTCTTTCTGCGGACTGAGTTTATTAATCAGATCAATAATTTGCTTGCTGGGATCATAATTTTTTAGATCTAGTCTCAGGGTTTTAGTGTTTTTCTGTTGTTCAAAATAATCCTGCCACTGTTGGGTAATACTGGCGTCGGCCAAGTCTGTTTTGTTTAGAAGCTTAATGTGTGGTTTATCGGAACTCAATTCATGAATGAAGGGGTTTGAGCTACTGAAGGGGATGCGAGCATCTAAAACTTCAATAACGACGTTGACCAGCGGCAGTGCCTCGACCATCTCATTGCTGGCCTTGCGCATATGGCCGGGGTACCACTGAATAGACATAGACAATCCAAATAAACAAGTAGCTTAGGTAGAGCGTTGTACTTCTTAATGGTGGTAACTTAACACGAGGTAGCTTTTAAAGGAACAAGCACCGGGAGTAAAGTCTTTGCACAGGCAATAAACTGTTCTCAATCGGCAGTGAATATCTACGTTGGGAATTTATTTGAATTTCTGTAAACCAACGAACAATATAACCGTTGTAATTGCAACTAATCTAAATTTTTTATCAGTTAAAAAAATAATAGAGAAATAAAATGATTAAAAATTGTAACCAACTCGAACTTTCTCGCAGAGCTTTCTTAAAGCGAACTTCATCACTGGCTTTAGCCTCGTCATTGGCATCCAATTCGCTGGGCCTCACCGGTTTGTTGGGCGCTAGTCAAGCGCTCGCCGCGTCCAATGATTATCGCGCCTTGGTGTTTGTTTTTCTCAATGGCGGAAATGATTCCTTCAATATGATCGTTCCCATGGGAGACAGCCAGCTGAGAAGCAATTATGTTACCAACCGCGGCATTATTGCTCTGGCTGAGGGAGAATTAAATCCACTGAATCTGCAATCCGCAGCTGAGGTATACGGCGATGTGGGCAGTAGTGAGTTTGGTATGCACCCGGATTGTTTAAGTTTGGCGCAGATGTTTAATGATCAAGAACTGGCGGTATTATGTAACATCGGTAATTTGGTCATGCCTGTTACCCGCGATGAATACATAAGTAATTCTCTACAGGTCGCTGATTTACCCCCCAGGTTATTTTCTCATTCGGACCAACAACGCCAGTTTCAAAGTGAGCCTGTCAGTAACTTTAGCTATGGCTGGGGCGGACGAATGGCCGAGTTTTTAACTCAATACAATACCAATTCGCTGGTTTCACCATTGATTTCGGTGGCTGGACTGAATCCCTTTCAGGTCAGTTTAAATGGTGAAATTAATGCCTATTCTTTAAGTGCTAACGGCATAGCGTCACTCAACGGTTTTACTGGTGCGCGAAGCTTGCTGGTGAACAATTCTATGGATTCCATTGATACTTCCGCCCATTTGATGGCACAGAAATATGCCTCTGTGTACGGATCGGCGGTGGACGCTGAAGCCATCGTGCAATCGGCTTTCAATATCGCTGATGCATCGGGCGTTGATTTTGATGACATCTTTGCCGCGGCCGGGGTCTCCGCTGAGAGCACCATTGGCAGTCGATTGAAGACGGTGGCCAGAATGATTGCCGGTCGATCTGCGGAGAGTAACAAAAGGCCGATTTACTTTGTTGAGATGAATGGCTTTGATACCCATGCCGATATGTTGCCAAATCACAATG
>OBMK010003793.1_pt1 | contig 10280 bp, 6 predicted proteins | sample 1539081 | NCBI WGS metagenome assembly OBMK01 (sample SAMEA3355528, study PRJEB22509) | marine metagenome | biome: marine; feature: river plume; material: water | place: USA | collected 2010-08-07 | depth 0.5 m | reverse complement strand
TATTAGACGTACAGGGGTCACAGGGTCAATTATTCTCTGTAACTAACAGTCTCACAGGGGACTTATTTTCAGTATCAGACATATCAGGTATACCTATATTAAATGTAAATTCTAGTGGTGCTGTTAAAGTAGACGGTTATATAGATGGTGATTTAGAAGTACGCGGTCAACTAAAAATAACAGGTGATGGCAGTAATGCTGTTACGTTTACAGAAAGTGGAAACGGAGATTTCACAATTGATGCTCCAGATGATATTAGGATAGACGCAGGTGGTGGTGACATAGTGCTAAGAGCAGCTGGTACAGAATTTTCCAGACTTAAGTTTAATAACCCAGGTTTAGATATACAAAGTTCACAAACAAACTCTAATATATACTTAACACCAAATGGAACAGGTAATGTATACGCGAGTACAGATACTTTTATTATAAACGCAGCTGAAGGAGAGGCCGCGTCAATGTTACTAAGAACAGATGAAGGAGATAATAACGGGGATGATTGGTATATATACAATGGTACTGATAATATATTAGATTTTAGTAACGATATTTCAGGTTCTCAGGTTAATATGTTTACGCTTACGCCTCATGCTACGGCATCAAGTTCAACTGCTACTTTTGCGGGTAAAATAAATGCGATAGGTGGAAGTGGTCATGCTTTTATGCTGGGTAACAGTGATAACACTTCTACAGCTGATACCTCTGGATTCCGTTTACACCAATCATCTTATGCTGACGGTAGGTATACACATAGATTTAGAAAGTATGACGAAGGTGGCGGTGTTCCTTTATACATAGATGGTTCAGCAGGTACAGCAAATGTATTTACAGCATTAGCAAGGTTTGGTGCTTATACAAATGAAAGTAAAACATTTGAAGTGTTTGGAACAATGGGAGCTACAAATTTCTCGGGTTCATCTGAAGGTGTAAATACAGGAGACCAGGTGTTACCATCAGATTTTGTATCTAAAGCAAATGGTGGAACATTTGATGGAAATTTAACAATTAATATAGCGGATACTGGTAATGCTCCTGCAATGACTTCTTTGCTCAATCTGAGAGGTTTCGAAGGACGTGGAGCAGGAATAAAAATTAAAGATAGTGCTAATAGTGATGCTAATCCAAGTAACAGAGAGTGGTTTATAGGAAGTGGATATTCTCAATCTGGTTTTAACATTGGTTACTCAGCTACAGGTTCTCAGTCATCATACGCAGCACAAAACAAGTTTACTCTTACCACAGCTGGTAATGCAACTTTTGCAGGAACCGTAGCTGGAACTAACTTATCAGGAACTAATACAGGTGATCAAGATTTAAGTGGATACCTTACTTCTTTACCGTCACATAACCACGATGACAGGTACTATACTGAAACTGAAACAAACAAACATATATCTAATTTTATAGGATGGATTGATGCATACGGAACTACAGAATCAGTTAGCTGGAATGTGACTGAAAACGCTGTACAACTACAATCTGATACCGACACCTCAACAGGAGCATCTTACAAAGCACGAAGAGTTACCGCAGGGGAAATAATAAGGGTAACTTTAATGGTTAAAGCATCTACTGCTGCGGGAGCAGGTTTATATCTTAGACTTTACCAACATAATGGAGATATGCCAGATGGTAAAACTCACGTTTCTCATAACGCTTCTGCTTCTGCTGTTGTTGTTCAGGAAGACGATGCACAAGATATTACTTGGTATGAAAATGGGGCTGTAACTACTGATTGGGTTACTAAGGAAAGAGATTATACAGTTTTGGCAGATGGTTATATTAGCGTAGTTGTACTTAATTGGACTGGTATTGGTACAAATAGTTTATACATTACAACTCCAGATATACAAACTATTCTAGCAGCAGATTCTAATTTATTAGATGGGCAAGAAGGAACACATTATTTAGATTATAGTAATTTTAGTGGCACTCCTACAATACCTACTGATTTTGTGTCAGCAGCGAATGGCGGAACATTTGGCGGAGATTTAACTATTGAACATGATAGCACTCCATCACTTAAATTAAAAGATACAACTGATCCTGATTTAGAAATAAGAATAAGAGCCGCTAATAGTTATGGGTATTTCGAGGTTGATAACACTAACACTTCTGCATCTAGTAGGCTGCAAATGAAAATTGACGGTGTTAATACAGCAACTTTTTTACCTAATTCTTTTCAAACAAACACTGAGATTATGATCTCTGATGAAGACACTCCTGGGGTATTAGGTGTTAAAAGAAAAAACACAGGAGGCGCAATACTTAATGGGGAGGATATAGGTAGAATTGATTTTGTAGCGCAGGATACTATTGACGTAACAACAGAAACAAATGTTGGAAGAATAACTCTTGAAGCTGATGGAGATTACAGTAGTACAAATAAAAAATCAAGGTTCAAATTTTTCGTAAACACTGGTACTGCTATCGAAACAGCACTTACTATAGACTCTGACAAAAGCGTAACGATCGCAGGTAATCTAGTTGTTAGTGGTACTACTACGACATTAAACACCGCAACTGTAGAAGTTGAAGATAACATACTACAACTTAACACAACTCAAGCCGCAACAGATACAGCAACAGCAGCAACGTCTGGTATATCTATTTATAGAGGAGTCGATGAAAATGACGTTGCTATTACAGAAGCAAGTTTAATATTTGATGACGCGGATGATACTTGGGATTTAACTAACAACTTAACAGTTGCAGGAGACGTAATTGGTGCTTCTTTTGCTGTACCTAGTGGAGCATCTACAGGATTTTTAAAAGCAGATGGTACTGTAGATTCAAGTACATATGCTTTAGCTAGTGCTATTCCAACAGACTTTGTTTCTGCTGCGAATGGAGGAACTTTTAGTGGAGATGTTAAGTTTGATGGTAGTTTAAAGTGGGCTACAAGTAATTCTACAAGTTATACGTATTCTAACGCAGACGCAAGTGGTTTGTATATTGAAACAGTAGGTAGCACAGCAGCACTGTCTGACATGCGTATCCAAGCTAGAGCAGCAGGCGCTGGTAATTACACTTCAATAGCAATTAAACCTTCTGATCAAAGTATTCTTCTTAGGACCAATAGCGCGACCGCTGTAACTTTAGATAGTTCACAAAATGCAATCTTTGCAGGTAGTTTACAAGTTGCTGAAACTTTATCAGTTGGTAGTGGGAGTTCTAGATTTATTTGGCATTCAGGAAATTCATATGTCAGTGGTTCAGGCACAGCGAACGCTACGGAAATAGACTGGAAAGATTCAACACACTATATACCTACTTTTGCGTACGCTTTTAAGGTTAGATTAGTTGTAACTGGAACAGGTACTGATACTGGTGCTAGTTATATAGTTTACTATAATAACACAGATGCAGAGTGGAAAGTAAGATATATAACTTTAGCAGGAACCACTAGTAACCATGCTCAATTAACTATGGTTACAGATAGTACTGGAAGCTACATGGCTGCTTATCACACCCATTCCGGTGGTTACAATATAAGATATTTTGTAGAAACATTTGATTCTGGTGATCAAGATATGGATGGGCACACATTCGGTTCTGACTTCCATTGGCAAAGAGATAACGACACTTTAAGTTACTCTGAAGGTGATATAATTATAAACGGTTCTACAGATTCAAATGGAGCTGTAACACCTAGAACTTTAGACTTTACAACAAACCCTACAGAAGCGGGTTTAGCTGGTTCATCAGGCTATCAAATTGGAGAAATTTCTTTCACAGGTAAGGATAGTTCTACAAATGCATCTGGAAAATATGGAAGAATAAGAGGTTCTATCGTAGATTCAAACACTACGGTTCAAGGTTCAGGAGGAGAAGGAGGTAAAATACAATTTACTTTATTAAAACATGATGCAGGAGCACAACCAAGAGTAGAGTATGATATACTTACTTTAGATCCATTAGTAGCGGAAGTTGATGGACAATTAGACGTTACTGGTAATATACGCTTAATAGGAGGTGGAACTATAGAAGCTCCTAGTACTAATGGTGCAGAAAACTTAATTTTAAAAGCTGCTGGAGGTGTAGATGTTATAATAGATACTAATGGTAATGGTGGAGATAATGAGATTTTTAGAGTCATGCATCACACTAGTACTGTATTGTTTGAGGTACAAGAAGGAGGTGAAGTTCGTTTCCAAGACGGTATACGTATATCTGGAACAGAAGATAGAATATCATCTGTGGGTAGTTCAATGTATATTGGTGGTGGAGGTTTTGGTAATAGCTTAGTTCAGTTTTCGGGTAAACCAATACCTGACTCAAGTTATTCTTTTGATTTTGGAGCTAGTAATAGGTATTGGAATCAATGTTATCTTGGAACAATACATCTTAAATCAACTCTATTATCTAACCAAGAAAACACAAATATAGATGCTTCTACTTCACCTGAGTTAGTTGGACAAGTAGCGATAGCCACGTACACCGCAGCTTTCTTTGACTTTGTAGTTAAGAAAGGAACAAATATAAGATCAGGTACAGTCTACGCTTGTCATGATGGAACAAACGTAGAGTTTACAGAAACATCGACTAATGACTTAGGTGACACATCAGATGTTACATTGAGTGTAGATATATCAGGAGCTAATATGAGATTATTAGCAACAGTGACTTCAGATGACTGGAGTGTTAAATCATTAATAAGAGCAATATAATGGGAATAGCAAGAGGGCCAAATTATATAAGAGAGAACTTGTTATTCGGTATAGATAACGGTTATGGGGTTGCTGACAATAATACGTCTACTAGATTTTCTCAAGGCAAACCAACTACCAATATGGCATCTATTGATTTAGCTGATTGGGGTATAGAATCTGGAGCAGTGAGAAATGCTACTGGAAATTACTATAAAGGTCAACCTACTTATAACTGTAGAGCTGCGGTTGGAAGTCATTGGTTAGCTATATATCAAACAATTTCTGGTCTTAGAACTGCAGCTGGTTCTAGCGGAACAGTTACTATGAGTCTTTGGGTTAGAAATAATTTTAATACTACACCAACTATGTCTGCATACATGGGTCATGACTTTGGTAGTAATAGATCAATAGCAGCGCACTCAGATTGGCAACGTATACAATGGACTGTAAATCAGTCTAGCATGAATAGTGATTATTGTGAGTTTAGACCAAACACAGGAAATGCTGATATTTATTTAGAGTGTACAATGCCTCAGGTAGAAGTTAATGTAGGTACCGCAACCCCTTGGACAGCTACTTCGCGTTCTACAACAAATACTCTTATAGATTTAAAAAGAACAACAACTATAAACGCAGGTAATATTTCTTACAATAGTGGTGGTTTAGTTTCTTTTGATGGGTCCGATGATATTATAGACACTGGTTTATTGGTTGGAAGAAATACACAAACCCAACCTTTTACAATTGAAGCTATAGTAAAATCAGATACAACTTCTGGTTCACATATGTGGTTAGATGCAACAAGTAACGGTACTAACCAAAGGTTGTATTGCGCTCATGCAGCAACAGGCACTGGTAATCCTATGGGAATACAGGGTTCAGCATGGAGTAGTAGTGGTGTAAGTGATACAGACTTTCATCATTATGCTCTAGTCATGGATGGTTCTGTTGCCAGACTTTATAATAACGGAGTAGAGCACAGTACAAAAAATTATACAGCTTATCAATTGCAAGCAATAAAATTAACTAGACCAGGATATTATTGGAACGGACAAATACCCGTTTTTAAAATACATGACATAGCTTTATCAGCAACAGAAGTTGCAGAAAATTTTAACAGATATAGAAATAGATTTAATATATAAATTATGGAATTTACAAACAGACGATGGTTAGTCATACCTACAGCTATAATAGAAGATATAGATTTTAATCAAGTATGCGAGCCAAACGCAGAGTCTTTAAGACGTTCTATGAACGAAGAAAAAACTTTTATAAAGTATGACGTTAAAGTAGTACAAGAAACTTATACAGAGACATTTATAGATGAAATTACTGGAGACGAAGTTTCAGTTACAACAGAGGCAGGTATTTATGGAAGACCTACTATATACAGTGAAGATTATAATGAATACACTCACTCAGAAATACTAGAGTTGTTATCTACTGAAGAGTGGTATATTAACGAACCAGAAGAACAAGAATAACATGGCAACAGAGGTAGGTGCAAATATTGTAGAAGAGGAGTTAACTTTTGGGTTTGACTCGGGTTATGGTGTTGCAGATAATGCAACTTCTACTAGATTTTACCCTGGTGAACCAACAGTTAACTACGCGACTGACTCGCCAACTGGTGGTGGTTGGAGTGGTGGACATGATGTTATAGATTCTGCCACTAAAACACTTAAGTTTAAAGTACAAAACTTTACTGCAAACCCTGGTGCTGGTTGGAGGTCTTTTACTTGGGATATGACATCACATGCTGGTTCAGCTGTAACAATATCTGCTACTTTTGAATACGCGGGACCTGTTGGTCAGATGGCTTTTGTTTATATAGGGCAAGCTAACACTTACACTAACAATGGAGGCGCGGGTCAATACTTAGGTTATTCTCCTTCAAGTGATAGAACATCAAAAACTACAACAACAAAAGAACGTATAAGCTGGAGTGGTACTATCGGTAGTGGAGGTAGTGCTAGCCAACCTAATGGTCATCTAGGTATAACAGTTTGGATTAATAACGGTGTTGCTGCTGGTTATGGTAATTATGACTCTTACATAGTAATGTCAAATATTCAAATAGAAAAGAAAAGTCATGCTACACCTTTTGTAAACGGTACAAGATCAAGTACGACTAGTTTAATAGATTTAAAAAGAACAAACGATATAAATATATCAAATATTAGTTTTAACTCAACAGGTCAACCTACTTTAGACGGAACAAATGATAAATTTGATATTACGTTTCCAACACTTAGTTCTGACTTTGGATCTATAGAAGTAATAGCAGCAAGAAAAGATGAGACAACAAACTCCTTTATATTTGGCGCTGTTGGAGGTAGCGTAAATAGATATTACTTTAGACACGCAGGCGCAACATCATATGATGCTTGTAGAGGAAACCCTTTAGCAAATGCTTCGTTTGGCGTTTTAACTCAAGATAAATTATATCATTTAGTTATGACTTGGGATCTTAATACAGTATATGCATATACAAACGGAGTTTTAAGTGCAAGTAGTTCTTATACAAACCCTGGTTCAGATATTACGGGTGGTAATATAGGACAAGGATCAGGAAATTACGTAATGGCAGATTTACCTGTTTTTAAAGTATATAATAAAACATTATCCGCTACTGAAATAAAACAAAATTATAACGCGTATAAAAAAAGATTTGATTTATAATGTATACAGGACCTCATTTAATAAAAGACGAATTACTATTTGGATATGATTCTGGATACGGTGTTGCAGATAATCACACAGCTACTAGATTCTATAAAGGAGAACCTACAACTAATGCTGTTCCGCTAGTAGATTTTTTAGACACTAGTAATTGGACAGGTAGTGGTTGGTCTGGGGCCATAGCTGTTTCTACAGATTACCCTAACACTTTAGAGTTGACATCAACTAACGGATGGAGAACTTACTGTATAGATACTGGAATAACAAGTGGAGGAACCGTAAGCTTTTCTTATGAGTATAGAGGGAAATCTATTGATAACCCAAGCTCATTTATGATGAACTTAAATGGGACTCATCTAGGCAGTTATACAAATGGTTTAGGCAATGGAACAAACGCAGATTTAAGATCAGGAAAATGGATTAAAGTAACAAAGACGTGGACTGCAAACTCTGATAGTAAAGTAGCTATAGGGTCTAGGGGGTCTGATGGTGCTGGTTTATCAGATGTTGTTTATGTTAGAAATTTTCAAGTAGAACTTAACGGTCACGCTACACCTTATACGGAAAGTAGTAGATCTACTACAGCTTCTTTAATAAACCTAGGCAGTAGCGGAAATATACTTCTAAACAATGTTTCTTTTGATTCTACAGGGCAACCAACTTTTGACGGGACAAGTGATAGGATTTTACATGATCCAGGAACTTTTCCTAGAGATTTTAATGAAACATTTTCTATAGAAGTAATTTACTACGTACCAAATTCTGCTGCTTGGAATCCAGTTTCAGGAAGGACAGCCACTATATTAGCAAGAGGAGGTTATGCAGGTGTTTGGGGATTAGCTAGATTTACAACTGACAATAGGTTAGGTTTTTACATGAGGACTGGTAGCGGTTCTAATACTTATGATCCATATACAACAATAGAAAGAGACAAGTATTACCATATAGTAGCGACGTGGAATGGATCTAACAAAGCTACTTTGTATAAAAATGGAGTCGAGGTATCTTCTGAAACAAGCACATTTACTGGTACAGATTGTGATAACACAGGGTATTTACAAATAGCAGGAGCAAATTCTTTTAGCGGAAGTAACGGTGGGTACACCGTAGCAACAATTCCTGTAGCTAAAGTGTTTAAAAAATGCTTAACAGACGCTGAGGTAAAACAAAATTTTAGAGCATACAAAAATAGATTTAATATTTAACCTGGAAAATGAAAGGTAGTTATGGCAAACGAATTTAAAGTAAAAAAAGGACTCATAGTAAATGGGTCGGGAGGTACACTCTTAGACGTTCAAGGAAGCGTTGGGCAAGTATTCTCTGTAACAGATAGTCTAACAGGAGATATATTCTCTGTGTCTGATGTGTCTGGTATTCCAATATTTAATGTAAACTCAGACGGTACAGTAACTATTGATGGTAATATTCAACTAGTTGATAATGATAAAATTCAACTAGGTAATGCTCAAGATTTAGAATTATATCACGATGGTACACATAGCTACATAAGTGACAATGGTACAGGTGAGTTAAGATTTATAGCAAATGGTGCAACTAGATTCAAGATCGGTAGTGATGTAGCTTCTCTTAGTGGTACTGATTTTGCAATAGGTGCAGCTAGAAAACTTTACCTAGATGGTCAAAGCAACACGTATATAACAGAAAGCTCTGCCGATAACATCAAGTTTTTCACTGGTGGTACAGAAGTTCTTTTGTTAGATAGTTCACAAAACGCAACTTTTAAAGGTTCAATAACAGCTGGTACTACTGGTAGGTTTCAAGTGCTTGGTAGTGGCTATATTCAATTGGGTAATTGTACTATTTCTGCAAGTGGAGATAGTAATCATATTCACGTTACCTGTCCTACTGCTCTTATACCTAACTCTACAACTTTAGCAAATAACACTAGACTAGGTACAGCTTCATACAGATGGAAAACCTTTCACTCAGGTCCTGGAAACTTTGAAGGTTCAGTAACAGCAAGTGCAGATGTTATAGCTTACTCTGATGCTAGGTTAAAAGAAAATGTTAAAACGTTAGACGGTAGTAAAGTACTACAAATGAGAGGTGTTAGTTTTGATAGAAAAGACAACGGCGCATCTAGCTCTGGTGTTATAGCACAAGAAATGCAAAAGGTAGCTCCTGAACTCGTTAGCGATGACGAAGGTACATTAGGAGTTGCTTATGGTAACTTAACTGGGTACTTGATAGAAGCAATAAAAGATCAACAAAAACAAATAGACGAACTTAAAAAAATAATAAAAAATGGCAATAACTTATAATACTAACATACTACATTTAAAAGGCGCACCTAGCTTTCAAGATTTAACTAACGTTATAAAAGAAGTTGAGTTTGAAGTTGTAGCTGTAGACGGTGATTATACGCATAACAGCATAGGTCACATTAGTGTAGAATTAAACGAAGATAGTTTTACAGTTTTTGAAGATATAACTGAAGAGCAAGTTATTGGATGGGTAGAATCTCACCCTGTTCATCAAGGACACAAAAACCACTTAGAAAAATTTATAGATAACATGAAAGTACCTATGGATGTAGGTATGGAAAAACCTTGGTTATAACATGGCGGTTCCTGGAAGCGGAAGTTTAAGTTTAGCAGCTATAGCAGCTGAAAAGCTAGAAAATGACTACACAGACGTAGACACTAGTTATGGGCCATATAGTCTAAGAGACATAACTCTAGGAGGTGCTACTACAGTAAATGGCGAAGATTACGATGTAACAAATGCTATAAGTCCTTCTCACCCTGATAATGACGCTAGCTACAGTATGGGAGAGTTTTATTCTTACGATCACGATTTTGCGGCACCAGCTTGTAATTTAGCTTATAAATCAGGACAAAACGGTGAGTTTAATTACCCTGTAAATCTAGGAACAGCGACTGGTGTTATTAGAATAGACTACGAAGCTTATGGTGTTCCTGA
>OBMK010003792.1_pt1 | contig 10281 bp, 7 predicted proteins | sample 1539081 | NCBI WGS metagenome assembly OBMK01 (sample SAMEA3355528, study PRJEB22509) | marine metagenome | biome: marine; feature: river plume; material: water | place: USA | collected 2010-08-07 | depth 0.5 m | reverse complement strand
AATAAGTGGATTATGGAAAACAAAATCGTCTGCGCTAGATACGCCCTTCTGTAGCCCCGGTACAAAATGTATTCGAACTTGGTTTGAGGCAGGCTGAGGCTGGCCACTCTGATAGTCACTAGTAGTTTCTACCCTAGTTACCATGTAAGTTTTGGTGTGGTTCGAGTTTACGCCATCTATATTAAATAGGTCTCCGGGAAGGGGAGTTTTATTAGTAGTATTACTATAGCCTGTTTTTCCTAGTAAAGCACTAGTAGTCCCTGCTAGTAAGGCTCCACTTGCGTCTAAATTAACAGTGTCCGTCCAAGCTGCAAAAGTTGAGTCTTGTGGCACTCTGTGCTGAGGCAGGGAAACATAAAAGGGAGTCAACGCTCCTCTCTTACTGATAATAAAAGAGTATATATTCTCAAAGTCTGATCTAACCATAGGGTTATAGGTTATGTTCACAGACCACTTGTGCGCTGCTATTGCCCTGGCTAATAACTGTCCTGAGTTTGTAGAGTCTCTAATAACAGGCTGAGTAGAAGTCAATTGTACTGAAGCAAATCCCGGGCCTGCGTTTCCTGCTACTTGGCCTGCTGCCCCAATTGTATTATTAGGATCAGGTAAAATATTCTGAAAAGTTGCAAAAGTTGCCATTAGTACTTACTCACTCCCCCTGCAGATTGTGTAAACGTTGAAGTGTCTACATCCTCTACAAAGTCCTGCCCGTATGAATTTGCGGCTTGTCTAATCATTCCTATGATGTTTCCTCTTTGTGCAACAAGTAGGTCTTCTACTCCTGATGCATCTACTGTATTTATGTTAAACTGTACATTGCCCAATCCGCCTGCTCCTATATCATCGTTAGGAACTATTCTACCCGGCATCTCAGGAACAAACAACTCGGGTCCCTGCTCTCCTACTACGAAGCCGGCTTTTCCACCTTCAGCTCTATTTTTGTAGCCAGAGAAAGCTGGTTTAAAGTTGGCCATGTTACCTACGCCGTCTTCGCCTCTTGCATATGCAAGCTCTCCTCTTGCACTTCTTGAAGTAGCAAGATCAGACTTATTGGACCTCTCTCCCATAGTAATTTGGCTAGGGGTTCCAGGAGGTGCTGCTCCTGCACCTCCTCCTTGATAAGAAGTTCCTGCAATAACTGCTAACTGAGCCGCGCCCATTGCACCGATAAGAACAGCCATTGCTATACCGAGCGCTGTAGGGTCCTTTCCAACAGCTCCCATTATACCTGCTGCTGTATTTGCGACTGTTTGTGCCATTAACATTTTCTTATTGGCTTCGAAAGCTTTCTTCTTTTGAGCTTCCTTTTTCTTTTCCATTGCTGCAATTTTTGCTACGGACTGCGACGACTTACCATCTCTTTTCTTCTCAGCATTTATTTCCTCGTCTATCTTGGCGATAGTTGCACTGATACCTGCCTGTACCATGCTATTAACAGCACCTATGCTATCTCCTACAGCTTGTGCAATTGCTGCAGATTTTTCCATACCTTTTGCACTGCTATCAAACGCTTTAGTAAATCCCTCAGCAATAGCGAAACTACCCTGAGCAACTGCAGCTACAACTTGGCCTTCCGGTCCAAGTTTAGCAACTTCGTCCATCATCTGAGTAACACCGGCTTTAAGTACTGCTATTTTTTCTTGTCCCGTTGTTGCTAAATCTGCAATAGAAGCCGTGTCTCCTGTATCCTTTCCGTCTTTGTCCTGTACTGCCTCTTTTTTAAACAGGTTTGTTACAGTCTCGCTAGTTGAGGCACCCCTAGCTCCAGATATAGACTTAGCAGAATTTGTCTTATTAACTATATCTAACGCAAGATTTTTTTCGTCCAGAGTCTTTTGATCTTTTGCGTTGTCTTCTTGCCCCTTTTTGACAGTATCTATAGTGGCTCGGGCTAGATCTAAACGTTCCTGCATCCCGCCGGTCATAGTTTCGCTTGCCAGTAATTGAGCCTCTATAAGATCAAAACTGATTCTAGCCATCTGAGCTTCTAGACCTATCTGAGAAACTTTCAGATCGTACTCTCTCTTGATAGCTGCTTCTCGAACTGCCATCTGGTCTTGTGCTATTTTCAGCTCTTGCTGAGGAGTTAGAGCAGTAGACCCATCGGCTCTACTTTTAGCGTTAGCAAGTTTAGTTTGCACTACAGCCAGGTCTTCAGACAGCCGCTGAGCGTCTTTTACTACGGCAAGAGCTTTTTTATCTATATTTAATATTTGCTGTTTATTCTTTGCTCTAATTTGGTCGGTCTTTGCCGCAACAATGCCAGCGTCTACAGATCGCATATCAATATCCAAAGCAGCTTGTTTGTTTTCTATATTAGCTTTTAAATTCTCTCGTGTTTTGGCATCGATGTCGTTTCTGGCTGCTAGAGCGGTTGTCTCTGCGTTAATTCCCTCTTGCTGTATATCAAACCCGGCTTTTTGAGCTAGTACTAATGCTTGGAAAGCAGTTACTGAGTTTTTTGCTCCCTCGGCGAGACCTCTTTGTAACGTGCTATTAGCTTTTAAACGTGTTTTTAGAGTTGCTAATACATCTACTGCTGCTTGTAGTTTTTCAACATAAGTATTGACCGCTGCTGCTGCGCCATCTTTATTCTCTCCAAAGGACTCAGCCAGGTCGTCCCCTACTATAGCACTTAGATTATCAAGCAATGCTTTCCTAGTTTTTCCTGATACCTTATTTAAGTTGTTCAGCTCTGCTTGAACGGCTATTGCGCCACTAAGCAACGAATCAAAAGGAGTCGAACTTTTACCACTTAACTTGTTACTTTCTTTTCTAAAATTCTGCAAAGCACCTGGTAAGTTATTTATAAAAGCAGTTGCATCTTCAGATTCCTTTTTTAGGGCTTCTAATGTTTCATTAAATTTTTGCACCCCTAGCTCTCCGCTCTCTCTAAACGAAGTTTTAAGAGTTTCTAGCTCACTTATTAAGCCCGGAGCATATTCTGATAACTGTCCACTTTTTAATTGAGTTACTAGAGTACCTAGGGAAGCTCTTGTTTCATCTGACACGCTTGAAGCTGTTTTAAGAGTTGAGATTATTGTTTTAGTTGCAGATTCTGCCGCCCTCTCACCCTCAACAATAGCGTCTCTAGCTTCTCTAAATTCATTGTTACCACTATTTCTTCTACCCTTTGGCATAGCGGCTATAGTTGCTCTGGCTGATGCAACTTTTGCGTCCGCTGCTTTTTTAGCGGCTACTGCTGCGGCCTGCTCTGCTTTAGCGGAGTTATTTATTGCTGCTGATCTCTCTTTAATCAGTCCCAGGTTTTGCGATATTACTCCATTAACAGCAACAATACCTTCTATGACTCTGTTCGATCCTGTTGCTGCACTTTCAGTAAATTGCTTTTGAATATTAGTTATATTTTCGAGCGTCTCTGTTAATGCCTTGGAGCCTGCTTCTACCGCATCAGGTGCGAAAAACTTATTTTTTATAAAGTCGTACGCTAGCATGCCTACAGTAATAAACAGGGATATAGGACCTAGCATAGCAAAAAACGCTGCCCCTAAACCTCGGATAGCTAAACTTGCACTGAACCCTGCTACCTTAAGACCGTTTAGAACTGCAGTCATTCCTCCACTCTGAGCTCCCGCTACAACTAGGCTGGCCTTATACTGAGACATAGAGGTGCCTAAAGCTTTAAACCCTGCTATAAGACCGCCTGTAGAAATAGTCTCTAATGCGTGGGCAGCTGTCATTTTAGCACTAGCTATTTGGTGTAATCGGACTGCTTGTATCAACTGAAGTCTTTCTTTTCTAGCTAAAGCTAGGGCTGCTCGTTTCTCATGGAGTTTTGCAGTTTCGGTGGTATGATCTTTCTCCATACCTGCCAGTCCACCCCTGTGCATACTAATAGTTTTATCAAGACTGGTAAGTCCTTCTTTGTAGTCACTGATGCTTTTACTTCCGTCCTGCACTCCCGCGACAAACTTACTATAAACGGTGGTGCCTTTAGAAACCGACTGCAACCCTTTTAAGTTAGCTTGCGCAAACTCACTAGTTAAAGCAGAGTTACTTGCCATTTTCTGCCCCAGAGCGGTCATAGCTGGTAGTATAGTACTAGAAATAGTAGACAGGAATAGGCCGGAGAACGCTAATAATGCGCCCTGGCTTTCTGATAAGAACTTAACAAAAGGTACTAACCCTTTATTAATAATAGTTACGAATTCTTTAAGAAGGTTTGATAAGGAAGCAGATAGCTGATTGTAAGGATTTGTTTCGAATTCTGCAGCTAGAGCCCCATACTTTTTGGCACCCTGCTCAGCAGTAGCATTGAAGAATGCTTGTTGTTTTTCGGCTACGGTTAGTTGCTGTACTGTTTTACCTAAAGATACGGCGTATTTTTCTGAAGCGTCATCTAAACGAACAAGTATCCCTAATTCATCAAGAATTTCAGGCTCTAGTTTGGCCACACCGCGTATTAGCCTATCCTGAGCGTCTCCTAAGTCTCTTCCCAGGGCTAAACTGGCGCCTTTAGCTACTTCTGTTAATTTTACAATCTCAGCAGTAGAAAAACCCGCACTAGTACCCACTGAAGCCGCTCGTAGAGCTTGTTCTGTACTTAGTGCTGCATCGGTAACATTCTTTAACTCATCAACAACTATGTTTAAGTTTGTACCTGCCGCATTACCCAAAAACTGCAAACTGGCTGTCAGTTCGTCTATCTGTGAAGATCTTTGAAGTATCCCAAAAGCAGCGGTAAGAGCGAAAACGTTGGCTGCTAAAGTAGCGTAAGCCCCTACTAAACCTGAGGAGCCTCCACCCATTTCATTACGCATTTTAGAGAAAGCTTTAGTACTATTTGAAGTAGCTCCCGCTACTCCTTTTTCGCCTTTATTGAACTTGCCCCTAGACTTACCTAGCTTATCTGTCGATCGGCCAAGCTTATCTGTTGCATCAGTGGCTTTTTTAGCTTCTTTGGCAACAACACTTAAAGAGCCATTATCGTCTACCTTAATTGTTAACTTTACTGTATTAGCCACTATTTCTTTCTCTTTAACTTATCATATTCCTTCTTCATTTGCTCAGAAGATTTTTTGATAGTTCTTGAATCCAACCAGGAAAGTATTTCTAGAAAATATTCCTTGTCTTCAACCTCGTATAATTCTATGTAATGAGGTAAATTAGTATAGTCTTTACCTGTATAACCTATCTCAGGATATAGTTTGTCTCCCAACATATTAAAAGTATTTACTGCATTAACCATTAACTCTGGCAAGTCCTCCCAGTCGGGAGGAATCTCTGATTCTTTTGGCTCTTGCCCAAGTTGCTCCATCATATTGAAGTACTTGTCTCGGGTCATCCCAGTATCGCTATTGAGGAACATCCTTTCCAGCCTTTTTAGAGCTAGTTCCCTTTGGCTTACTGCGAAAGTTGTCTAAGTCAAAAACTACCTCGTTTAGCCATGTATCAAAATCAGTAGAGTTACTAACTAATAATTCTGCGTTATCTTTTGTATATTCTACTTCGGCGTCTAGGTCTTGCCCTTCTACATCGATCAGAACAAGAGTTTCCAGGTGACCTAGCGTTAGTCCTTTCCAGTTCTTAATACTTGCGGACGAGAATTCAGCTACAAACTTATCCTCATCTAAGTGCTCTACAGGTTGCCGTGTTTTCCTGTCAAATTTATTAGTAGTACATCTTTTTCTTAAAGCAGTTAGTTCTTTACGAGAAAGATTAACTACTTCTACAGAGAACCCGTCTAATCCAGGGAAGTCTGCCCATGTAGACTTAGTGTCTATCATTAATTTCTTTAGATCCATTTTTAACTAAACTCCTTTAGTTTGTTACATATTTAAATATTGTTGCTAGAGAACTTGAATTATCTGTAATTCTCCAGTCATAGTTTTGAAGGAATACACTCCCGGTATTCATTCTATTAGTGAAAGTGCTTGTAGCAGAGCCTAAATGTAGCCCTCTAAACTGACTTCCGGATAGCCCATTTCCTGCTTTTATTTCTAAGGAAACGGAGGTATCCCACGCTTGTACATTACTGGTATTTGTATCAGTAAGATATTGAGAAATAGAACCTGCGAGTATTTTTTTAGTGACAACATACCCGCCTGGGTACATAGAGTTGGCAGCAGATGATGCGACTAGGGAGGCGTTCAAAGTTTCATACGGTAACCACTGTATGTCATTTTGTAACTCTACCGTAACTTTCACAATATCTGTAAGAGTGGCAGAACCTAAAGTCACTTCCAAAATAGGATGTGCAATAAAGGTTTTAGTTGCTGATCTAGACTGTAAAGAGCCCGCTAAGGACGCTCCTCTAGTCAGCTTTGATGCTTCTCCTTGAATCGCAATACTCAGGGGTCGTGATTTCTCAATTACGAAACTACCATTTGTAATTACACAAGTTTCAAGTTTAAAAACATCTGTAGGCGTTTGAACATATATATCAAACGACGAAGTACTTATAAGCAAAGACTCTACAATTGTAAAATCTGCTTCTTCTATGGCATATACCTCTAAGCTAAAGTTAGCTGGGTTTGCCTTATTAACTACACTTCCTTCAAAATAATCAGTAGGATTATGCAGGTTTTTTACCGGATAACTCTTTTCTCCAAAATTCTGGCTAAAAGATACATCTCTTATGTCAAGACTATAACGATTACCGTTATGAACTATGAAAAGGTCGGCTTCTCTCTTAAAATTATAACTTGGCATTGGTTCTTGGCTCTAAGAGAATAAAGCATTCTCACTTTTGATGAATCTATATTATAAGGGAGGTAAGGAAAAATGTCAAGATTTATTTTTCCTTGGTCAAATAAAAAGGGGCCGAAGCCCCTTTCATACCCAACAATATTGTATTATACCACAGCGCCGTGATAAATAATTGTTGCTTCATCTGTGCCTGCAATAGTTGTAGGCAACGCCATGAAGTTTGTCTCAAGAGAAATAACGTCCTCAACAGAGTGAGTAGGAATTTCGATGTGACAAGTGGGCATATTCAGCTCAAGACGAGGAGTACCAGAAGCACCACCAATCTTAAATACTAAAGCAAAAGAGTTAGTTACTACGTTAGTAATAGCTCGTACGTCATCAAAGAAGTCCGCAGAAGCATTAGTAGCTGAAGTATCTTCCGTCAAATAACAAGTAAAAGAGCCTGATACAGACCGAGTACCTGTGACGTGACCGATTGGCACGTTTACAATACCTAATTCTTCTGGAGTAATGTAACTGATATTATTAGTAAAAGTAACGTTACCGCCTGTAAGAGTCAAGCTGTAGTTGGCTTCTAGCTCGTTGGCTCCGTCGGAGTCTGGGTCTCTAGTAGTAGGTGTAACACTTAATACTGTTAGACGATTACGAATAAAGTTATTAGTAGCTAGAACCGCTTCGTCTCTGTAGGCAGTTCTTGCTTCTGAACCGTTAGTTACATTTGTAAGAACATACAAACGATAAGAATCATTAGCGTCTAGCCATACATCACCTATTGCAATAGTTCCACCATCTTGAGTGGTGTCGCTGTGTACAGGGGCGGTGTTATCCTCATGAGTACTTCCAGTAAAGTCTAGTACTTCTGAAGCACTTCCAGACCAGTTAATAGTAGCAATACCGTCAATATCAAAATCAACGCTTGCTTCATTAACAGTAACGTCTTTCAACTTCATCACTTTACGATTAGCAGAACCAAGTACAAAGTATACGTTAGCTGTGCCTAATGTAGATGAGTTAGAAGATCCTAAATTAATTGTACTAGAAGAGCTGCCAGGTGTAATTACATTGGTGCCGCCTGTATCGTAATCGAAAGCGCTAGCATCATAATTTTTTGCACCAGCAAATAAAGCCCAAAGAACTTCTTCTACTGCGTGAACTTCAGCTGCAGAATCTGCTTTTCCTGTACCTGTTGTGCTTGATTTAAATGGTCGTACATATGTTGAAAAAGACCATTCGCCTGGTGCCAAAGAGTCGTTAAAAGCTCTCCGACCACGACGGCTGACTCCAGCTGTAGACTCCATCTCGTTCAAAGTAATCTCTGTACTGTTTGTAGCTTGCGAGAAACTAAATCCATCTAGTACGGGAACTTCCCATACAACGCCATCAAACTCAATAAACATCTTCGAGTCGCGGCTAAAATATAGTTGTTGTGCCATAGTTATCTCCTATGAAACTTGAAAAGACTTGGACGTGAACATTTGTTCTTGCCAGTATTTTCTAATAACGAACCTCTATAAGAATCTCTCCGACTCCTAAAGGCTCAAGTACACCTTCATCAGTATCAAAACTGACTATAGTGATCTGTTGAGTATTAAATAGACGGTTTTGTCTATCTGAGTATTGTAAACTGCTGTTTTCTTCTATTATAGTCTCTACATCTTCCATTAGGGAGTTGAGAGCCTCTTGAGCGTCTTCTTCCTGCACATAGCAGCGTATAGTAATGGACAGAAATCTGTCTTTATACCCGCCACCTTGATATTCTCTTGTCTCGCTCCCTGCGTTTAAATGTATTGCAGGAAACTCTTCTATCTCGTCCCAGAACTTTAAAAATGGGTGTACATTATTTCCTACGTCCGTTAAGTGTGCTCCGGACCCATCAATATCTTTCAGCTTCTCTACTAAAGCTCTAACAATATTTGCTCTGCGTGAGGTGTATAGTCTTTCCCCTGCCATTACATTCTCCTAGTGTATAATCTGCCTAAACCGTATTGTGCTGCTATCTCTCGGATAGACGCATCAATAAGAGGTCTAGGGTCTCTCTCAGCGCTTGCAAATCTGGTGCCGCTTGATGCTTCGAAAACTCCATAAGGAGATCTAGCGTATGTATACCCCACACTTGGAAATCCCTGCGCTGTAGTAGCAATATCTGTAACTCTTACACTTCGTGCAAATGTTCCTGTTACGTTGTCAAGTCTGGGGGAACCCATATTCTTAGCAACAGTATCTGATAGTTGTGAGTTGATAATGCCCAGCATATTTGCTGTAGACACAGTGCTTTGTTTCGCTTTACTGGTTCTGCCCGGAGCCAAAGGTTTAGCGGCTGTCATTCTTATGCCGCCCTTTCTACTAGTACCTTTATTCTTCTCTGTGGGCTTACCTTTTGTCTTAAGTTTTACTTTCTTTGGGTCTAGTAAAGGGTCTACCTTTACTTCTGCTCCTTTGAGACTGGCAAACTTGCCTATAATTACTGAGGCTGCTTTTTGGTTTAACGAAGAAGAGCCCGACATAGAAGCCAGCTCGCCTGCGCCTATCTTATTAAAGAATTGCGCTATTAGCGCTTTAGCTGATGTTTCCCTGGCTTTATCTGTTACTCTGTTAGCATACTTATCCTGGTAGTAAATAAAAGGTATATAAGAAGCTTTAATGTCTCCATCTTTTCTAACAACTTGTTCGTATTTAATCTGTATACTTAATATGTCACTATAGGCGCTTTGATCTATCTCTCCTGACTCAAAAGCAGTTTGCATAAACGATTTAAACTCTGCGGCAAACTCCTCTCTTTGTTTGTCTGAAGTCATAGCCTGGTCCGCTCTAGCAAAAGCTTTTGCAGACTGCACGCCAGATACAGCTACGCCATCACCCGCTCCATGACCCCTGTCAATTGCGTAAAGTATCTTTTTAAGATTTGCCGCTGATGTCTTTACAAACTTTGTAGTTATTTCTACTTTACAGTCTCTTAGCTGATCAAAGCTGCTCACTAAAAAAGCTTCCCCATCTAAAACTTTTTTATAGTGGGAAGGAAACTTATTCTTTAAGTGCATTCCTCCTAGTGTATTTTCAACACCTACTGCGCCTTTTTCAATCCGTTTTTTCCTTTTAGCAAAGCTATCTTGGTACTTCTTTGCTATTGTTCTTGCTTCTTGTAAATCTTTTTGGGTAAAGGCTAAAGTTTTAACAGTGCCCGGTATTTTCTGTTTCTCTACTAACTTACGTATGGTATCATTAATAAACTCTAAATCTTCTAAAAACAGTAATTGAGGACGAGCCCCTTGTAACTGCTTTCTTACTTTCTTATTCTCTTTAGAGCTTAGGTCGCTTAGTAGCTGTCGAGCTAGCTGTTTCCGTACATTAGACTCCATTAGTAGTTTTTGTACAAGTCTAACACTCGCTTAATATGGTCTGGGAAAGCTACATTGTTGCGTTGACTACTAGAGCTCTGGTTCTGAATGCTAGCTGCACCAAGAGTTCTTCGCTCTTTGTGCTCGTCTTTTAAGTAGTAAGTAATTAAGTCAATTATTGCTAACTTTAGATCTTCTGGTACCGAGGCGTAGCCTGCCCTATAAACTACTTTTACGGACCCAGGACCACGAGGCCAGTTAACAGCACCACCGCTAG
>OBMK010003783.1_pt1 | contig 10296 bp, 17 predicted proteins | sample 1539081 | NCBI WGS metagenome assembly OBMK01 (sample SAMEA3355528, study PRJEB22509) | marine metagenome | biome: marine; feature: river plume; material: water | place: USA | collected 2010-08-07 | depth 0.5 m | reverse complement strand
TCTCCACGTATTGCTCAACTTTGTTCTCCAGAGTTGGAATTACTTGTTTTTCACTATGTTGTCGGTGGTCACCGTTGGTGACTACTAAAGTGTGGGGCGTGTGTAAACTTTAGTTATATAGGGTTGACAACTTGAACTATTTGTTCTATCTTTATATTATAACCAAACAGAAAAAGTTAAAAATGAATGTAACAATAGTTAAAACGATCACAATTGAAGCGTGTGTTGATATAAACACTGAGGATGAACAATTTGCTATGGACGAAGCTATAGCACTGTGTGAAAATGGTGAAATAGATTTTGACAGTGACATACATGAAGACATTGAGTACTTCGTAGAATAAGTTTACAATGTAAAACAAACAACCGAGGGGTTGACTAAATCATATTTGGTACTATAGATTTGCATAGTTCACCACATATACTATAATTTTGTTAAGGTTTTGAGCCATCTCTAGTGGTATTGCAACATCGATTACTTTTCCACTACTTCGATTCATCTTTATAAGACTATTAAGTGCTCCATAGTGTTTATTATTAATATCAATGTATCCAAGTAGCTCACTGATTGTGAGAGCTTTATTCATATGTGGTATAATAAGGTACATTTCACTATTGATTATTATATATTATATATGACACTGTTAGGTCAATTGTGTTAAATTGTCTTTCTATGTTGTCTAGGACTAGTTTAACGGCATAGTCAATGATGTGTGTTTTAATAAATGTTTTGATCATTTTATATGTTTATCTGCTAGATTTCGTAGTTCAGTTAGGTTTTCGTTTCTCATATAGTTGATCACTTGTAGGGCAATTGATTCATAGTTATTGAGTCTATTGATCTTTACCTTAATATTTACAATTGGGTTAGTTGCAGTTATATTCGATTTTAGTAGTAGATATGAGTATTTCATATTCTTGTTTACACTATAAGCATATCCATTTTTGTATCTAATGTACATTATGATGTGTGTATCTGGTATAGCTACTAATATATAGTTATTCATAGTCATCATGTATATACAGTGTATATTAATTTCTTTCACACTGAATTCATTCTGATACTTCTCTAAGATCAGGTTCAGTGCATAGTCGATGATATATGATTTGATGATTGATTTTAGCATCTGTGTATTCATCCCTTTGTAGATTATACAAAAATAATAAATAGTAATGGATCTGTCTACAAAAAAAGAGAGCCAATTGATGACTCTCTCTCTTTTTGTTTCATGTATGATGTGTCATATATTTCATTATTTGACCAATCGCAGTACCCATCATTTGTGTTTTGTCGCCTAGTGAAATTCCACTGCACCACCATTGGATGCTAATTCAAATGATTTTCGCCAACTACCATATTTTGCCTTGAAGTACTCATCGTCAATTTCATCAACAACTGCTTGGTGTTCTTTGAAATCACTAGCTAGTTTGATTGCTTCTTTACCAGTAATAGTTCCTTCACAATCAGAGAAGTTGATTAAATGATAAAACGACTTATTCACATATACTTCTGGATTATCCCACATCACTGATGGTTGGATATCATGTATCAACATACATAATTGTGCTCTCCATTGATTATATCCACTATATGAACCAGCTCTAAAGTGAATATCATGTTCTTCGTTTGTGTCAGTTTTTCCGTATGCGATAATATCTAGTCCCATTTTATTACCCTTTCATTGTGGTTATCATTCAAAGTCCCAGTATATAGCAACTTCTTTTGCTTCATAGTCTTCATCTAAACTGGCTTGTTTGGCATCCCAAATAATATCATGGTACTGTACACACTTATCAGTTTCATCATACTCTCCTTCTTTGGTGAAATCACGATGAATAACTTCTTTATCTTCAGGAATAGTTCCAGTAATACGATTGATTGTGAGTATATTTAATCCACTATCTTGAATGCCTACTATATTATTATACTCTGTTTCTATCTCATCAGTAACTAGATTATCACTACATTTATGAAATATATTGTTAATTTGACCTTCTGCTGAGTCAATACTGTGGGCACTAAGATTAGTCCAAGTGGGTAGTATATATTCTTCGTCTTCATGGTCTACAAAAAACAGGCTATATTCAATTTGATATTCATTCATTATTATGTCCTTTGGTTTAGTTTAATTAATATAACAAATAAATAAAACCTGTCAACACATTTTATACTAATCCAATATCAGATGGTTTTAGATCACCCGGAACATAGCCGTGTTCATTTGCTTGGTATCCAGGTACTGGTTTTGCTTTTGGATAATGTGAATCATCCCCTTGATATCTACTTACACGAACAGGGACTTCACTCATACCTAGTTCTTTGGCGATCCTTAGTCTATGGTTACCTTCAACTAATAAAGCAGTCTTACTATACTGGTAGTATGCAATTATCAATGGTTCTTTAATTCCATTTTCTTTAATATCTGCTTTTAGTTCTTGGAATTGTTCGTTTCCATGCATTGGTACTTCACGAGTAAATTCTTTATATCTATCGATCACTTGGACAGGGACTAGTTCAGTTGTAGAAGCATAACTTTCATATATAGCACTATATCCATGTTGGATTGCTTCTAATAATTCTAGATTATCTTCCGTTTTCAAGTTATCTGTAAATTTAATGAATTTCATATTATATCCTCGTCTATATAATTAATAACTAATTCATTGAAATATTCATAGTTATCATCGGGATACACATCACGTATTTCTGTATCAATATCTACACTAGGCATTTGAAAATCGTTATCGTAATCATATGAATCTTCATCTTCAATAATTTCACGCACATCACCAATTAATGCATATTCATTATTCAACTTAATAACTTTGAATTTATCTGATCCACTTGCTACTACATCCATTAATTCACTAATATATGCAGTCTCATACATACTTGGTAAATATTTGTTATATACTTCATTAAGGAATTCAAGTGCTTGTTCGAAATTATCACTCATATCTTCCCAGTCACTAAATTGTTTAGGTATATCACTAGGATTTAATTTGAATTTATTAACTAATGCAAGTATTGATTATTCGGTTAAATCACTTAAATCAAATGCAGTATCTTTAATATCATAATTATTATCCATATACCATTCATATATTTCTTCTTCGGTGAATTTCACTATATCATATTCATTAAGTAACTCAATAAATGTATTATTTCCTGCACTATCTATTACAAAATACTCGGTATCATCTACTTGAATTATATCCTGTACGTTATATTTTGATCTAATTTTCTCTTTATCGAGTTCATTAAACTTAACTACTCCTCGTTGTTCATAGAAATACTTCAGATTGCCGTTTACTGCTTTTACCAAGTCATCTCTACTTAGGTATTCTTTAATCTCGGTTGTATCTAAAAACTTAATAAGAACATGGGCAATTGATTTAAGTGCTTCTTTATTTTCATATAATATTTCAGGTATTTCATCAATTTCACTATCGTGTATATCCATAAATTGATCACTTTCAGGGTGAAATTGATATCGTTCATCTGCATCGTTTTTATCAATTACTATATACAATGGACCATCTGCGTTATATTGATTAAATGGATTTGGGTTATTACTAGATGCAGTGCACCATTCTGTACCCTTTCCATATAAACAAGCAGCTCTATGTGTCTTAGGAGTTAACACTAATATATCATCATTCTCATAATGTTTAACTACTTCGTTTTTGATTTCTTTCTTAATGTCATTTTTTGATTTCATTTCTTCTGGTATTTCATTATTACCAGTTGATTCAGTATCATTCACCATTACTGGTTTTATTAGTTTAAGTAGTGCAGTTAATGACTCTACTTTATTGATATCACTTTGTGGTAATTTCTGTCTATACTTAGCGTATACAGTTAAATACTTGGTGGCTTTAGATAAATCTTCAATTTTAAGATTACCATTCATCCTAAGTTTAAGTAACCAAGGTAAGAATTTACCTTTCTTATTACCACCCTTTGATGTAGGATCTGCTTTATTTATCGTAATAAACTCATTCTTATCAAACTTAGGATAATATTTTTCGTGTATCTCGTCAAGTGTTGCTTCAAATAATAGAGAATATCCTTCAAGGATAGTATCTAATACTACCTTGTTTTTATTATTTCTCAATGATTCTACAAATATTTCAAATTTCATTTAATTATATCTAGTTTTCTATGTACCTAGTTTATATAAGTAATTACAATATATAACAAAAAAGAGAGTCACTATGGGAATCTCCTGTAATTAAATTTTATCAATATTACAGGTTGAGTTAATAATTTCCGTTAGTCTACTGAACGGCACCATCCTACTAGTAACGCTACCAATAGTAGTCGTTTGGTAGATTGATTCATTTAACATATACACTAATACATTCTTAGCTATTTTATTATTATCTATTGTATATGGCATAGTAATCATAAATTCATTTTTTATATGTTGCTCAATCATGGGTGACATTTTACCAATTACTTTAAACCGAGGCTTAGTGTATACATTGCGTACCATAAAATACGATTTCCGTATCTCCAGTATATAATCACCTACATCTGCATACACATATATATCACCTAATTCACCTAATATAGTATATATCTTAATTTCCATATCTGGGTATAGTCCTAGATTATCACAGATGCTATCAATTAATTTATCAACTGCGTAATTAACTATATGTGTTTTTATGAATGTTTTAATCATATTAAATTACCACAAAGTTATTTATGTTTGGAACTGGTATATTATGGACATCAATGGCTGCATAGAAAAAGTCAGTAGTAGTATACATTTTATCTTTAATTAATGTAATTTCTCTTAGATCACTATCTAATACATATACATTGTTATTATTGACTACATGTTTTGCTACTTGTGGTCTACTTACATATACCATATTTTCAGTACATATATAAGTTATGCAGATTGATTTATCTGAATTTATTATTTTTACATTAAATGCACTCGTAAGGTCAAATCCATCGGTATTCATATCTTCATAGTATGTAAACCAAATAGATTCAGGTAACATTTTAAAATTATAGGAAAAGTTATCAAATAATGTATTGATTGTAAAATTTACTATGTGTGTTTTAATTAATGTATGTACTATCATCATCTATTTCTGGGTCAATATATTCTTCATATTCGTCTTCATATTCGTCTTCATAATTTTCAGTAAACTCTTGCTCATCCATTAAGTGTAATGTATCATAATATACTTTATCTGGATCAATGTTAAAACTCAATCTATATTCACTACATATGACGTTAAATAGATCTATTAAGCTACTATATACAACATCTGTTAATACAACTGATCCACCATTGACCCAATGTTCATCAGTGTGCTTATCATACTCGGCTATATCAATCCATAATGCACTGGCTTCTTCATCAAAACTAAATGAATAAATAAGTGCATCCGTAGTGTTATATGCATTTATAAAATAAGTAGCACCACCACCAACTGATATACTTGATATTGCTACATGAAACGTTAATCCTGGACCAATTGATAAGTTATCACTTAAAGTAGTAATAAATCTATTGACTGCAAAATCAATTATATGTGATTTTATTATATTCTTTATAAATGACATCTATAGATATATTGGTTGTTTCTTTATTAATTCACCATTAGCTACTCGTCTAAGACAATTCTTACAATTAACTTCATCTACTGACTCAGTGACTTGACCATGTATTAAACATAGTGCATAACCATCACCATTCTTTGCTAGTTTACCGCCAATGTATTTTTTTAAATGTATACTACGCTTCATTTTGTATTCCTTCACATTTAGTACAAATTGTTTTATACCAATGATTAATTAATTTTCGTTCAACTAACTCGTCATCTGATTCACCACAAGTTTCACATATAGTTAATGATAATTCTTCATAGTAATTAACAATATTGCGTATTTCTTTCCAATTAGAATCATTTGTACCATGTAGATATATACGTAACAAACCAAACTTTTCTTTAATTTGTTCGTATTGAATAGTTGGATATAGTTCGGTAAGTTTAGTGGATAATTGATCAATTAAATCTATCCAACCATCATCACATTCAATACCACGAAAACAAGTTAAGTTTTTATCTAACTCAGATCGCTCAAATAGGAACGGGTGTTTTTTATATAATTGGTCAGTTGTCATATTATTCCTTTTTTTATTAATGTAGTTAAAGAAATAATTAATGTCAATTAATATTGATGGATTTTTACTCTTAGTCCATTTCGCATAGCATACTTAATCATATTGTGAGTACCTTTACTCTTACCATCCCAAAAGGCAATTAATGCATCAGCATAATCACCCATCTCGGCATTCCTGCGAGGTCCAGCAGATGCACCATATTGTTTCCAATTAGCCGGAAAATACTTTACTTGATGGGATCGAACACTTGCGTATTTTTCACCAAGTGTATCTGCACCATCTGCACGACCTGATACTATCTCAACATCATCTTTATTCTGTAGATAATAATCACATACTCTCTCAACTACCGAGTAGTCATCAAAGTCACGACCACCTGCTATAATTACTTTAAATGACATATAATATTAATTTATCCCCAAAATACTAGTGTCATCGTATTTACCTTGATCACACTCAATTAGTAATGAGTTATATTTAGTTAACCCACCATATATGATATACTTATCAATTACTTGTAGTTTACGTGCCTTATGAGTTGGTTCTTCTTGTATGTGACTTGACTTTTTTTCATTAGATGTACAACTGATAAGTAATAAACTTATAATAATAAATAATATCATCCTAAAATAGGTCCATTCTGTGATAATACACTCAATGATGCATCATGCTTACATATAATCTTCCATTCATTATAGTCATTATGTATATCAGTTATTAGTTTATGTATATTCATTAATGTTGTCTTTTCATCAGTAGTAATATTGATTACATTGTTGTTAAAATCATATTCAATTTTCATGTTGTTCTCTCCTCCCCTAAGGGCATTTAGTTTAAAATAGTTCCATCATTGTATCTCGTTCATCATTTTCTAAGTCAGTCGACCAACCTACTGACGAGAATAGTTTACCCATTGCATTACCATATGTTGTAGTCCATTGACTTTCCCAATTTACATTAAATATTTCTAACAATCTAGGTGGAACTTCGCGTCCAGTAAATGCAACCTTGTTAGCACCATATTCATTATTAGGTGTAATATTAATAAACTTAGCTTTAGAAGATTCGTGAATCGGTTCATAGAATTCTTTTGATAACACTGGATCAGTTTCAATCAAGTGATTCCATATCATTCCACATTTAACACGCCAATCCAATCGGTCAATCTTCTGTTGCTCTGATGATAATTGTGACCAATAGTTATAATCAGGTGGATCAGAACCAACACCAGATGGAATACATATATCATATGCATTTTCTGATCTAACAACATCAAAGAATAATTTCTTAACTTCTAAGTATGCATCTCTAGTTCTGTTTTTATCCATACCATCTAACATAACGTCGATGATACCCTGGATATGTTTGCGAGAGAATGGTGTAGTTGAACTTCTAATAATTTCCATACCAGTAACGGCATAGTCCAGTTTAGGGGTCAGTGTACCTTTCTCATAGTATCTACTATCTTCATTTGACTCAGTTAAACAGATGTACTTTTTCTTAGCAACAACAATTGCCTGCATAATACATTTTTCTCGTTTAAGGAAAATAGTATCATGCATATAGTTCCACTTAGATTGGTACTTCTGCATAATCTCGTCAAGTTTGTCTTCCATTAGTGCAGCATCAATGATACGACTATAGTCAGTTAAACCAAACTTGTTATATATTACACGATACTCACCATCAATGATAAGACCATCAACGAAGATTGATTTCTTTCTCTCATTCTTCATATCAGTCCATTCTTCAATGTACTCATGGCACATCTTATTGAACTGTTGTTTAGAAGCTAGTTCACCATCTGGTAAATCAAATCGTGACTTACTTACTAGGTCACTGCCTTTAAATACAAGTACTTCAATATGCTTATCAATGTTTTGACCGAACTCTTGATAAATATCTTCATATTTTACGAAGAATGAGTCAGTATCACCATGCGAGATTCTGTTATATACTTTTTGACCAGACTCATTGATGTAGCTACCAAATAGTTCTTTACTAAGTTTTGGTTTAGCACCAAATACTTTTTCGTATCTTGGGTCATTGACAAATTCAGTTTCCATATACTTAACAAGATCAACGATAGTGCCTGTAATCAAATCAACACCATATGCTGTAATTGATGCAGAGTTATCTAGATCATAAAGTTGGAAGTGACTATTACCAAGTAAACCATACAATGAATTACCAAATAATTTGTATGCTTGTTGCTTCATATCGTAGTATTCAGCATCGGCAATATTACCTTCCTTCTTAGCTTCTTTCATTAGGTTTTTAAGTTCAGTACGACCATCAAATAGAATCTTAACAACTTCTGGTACAATACCATCAATATCTTTTCTATAATAGATTTTCTTAGTACCCCAAGCATCCCACGGAGACTTGACTAATGTTTTAACATATTCTTCTTCTTCAGGAGTGAATACATGGTCAATAGGGAATGTTACTTTTGTCTCAGGTGATACATTTGCTCCCATCATAATTGATGGATACATTGAACGATAATCATATGAAACAAGATACTGATAATATCCTGGAGTTGAGTATACATAAGCACCAGGGAAAGTACGAGATTCGTGCTCTTTCAGTGGTGGCATTACTAAGCCTTTTTTATGTAAGAACTTTAGTACGAAACCAACAAGCATTTTCTTTGACTCAAATATTGCACTAAATGGCACATTCGCTTCAGCACACGCACCAATTGTAGTTTCAACAAATCGCTTCTTAGCATCGATCTTAACAAGTAACTCGACATCCTTAATGTTATACCATACATAGTCATCCCAATAGTTTTTATACGATTGGTAACCATCTGGTAATGGTGCTTTTTCATCGTTAACTTCAAATTTACCAATGGTATCTAACTTATAGTCATCTCGTTCACCACGAGAGAATGATTTGTATAGCTTATAGTAATCTAGATTCTCTGTACCACCGATTTTAAGCATCCTTGTACGCTTGTCTTCGTATGCAGATTGGTGTTGGGTAGGTAATCTAGATAGTATCTTAGGATTGATCCCTAGAATCTCTGCTCTTCTGATTAAGAAAGGATTATCAAAGTAATCTGTGTTCCACCCAGTAATGATGTCTACATCAGATTTACCTATCTTAGTAAATAACCAAGTAATTAAATGTTTTTCAGTAGGACAGCAGATATATTCTGCATTGATTGATTTAAGTTTGTTATATGTTTCTGGTTTGATGTCCTTCTCTAATCCATATACATAGTACTTCTTCTCTTTACTCATGTATATGGTCACACAGTTAACTCGCTCGGCAGCGATTTTAGCTGTTGGGAATCTGTCACCAGATTCAACTTCAATATCCAGATAACATACATTAAAGTCAGTCATCTTAAATCGTGGTTCTTCTGACTTTGAATAATAATTTTCTAAGAAACGTGTTCTAAAATCAATATCAATTTCACATAAGTAGTTATGTGGACCAGCGAACGCAGACTTAGTGTCATATTCTTTTTTTTGATCCATACCTGGAACAATATATACATCGTTTCCGTATATATCTTTCTTACCACAGGGCATAGACCCTAGTTCACCTCGATTGGGTGTGTAGAACTGATGTGTGACCTTCTTAGCCACTTTCGTACCATCTGTATGCCACATAAATATCATGTTATTTCTAGTATCGTGATGGATACCTCTATACATAGGTATCGTAGCTTTAATATCAGTAGTTGACATCAACTCTCCATATATTTTTGGTAAACTTATTAATTATATGCACAATCGTCAACTACTTACTGATAAATGGTTATATTATTAACAATATATTTTTTTTTGACTATAACTTCGGTTGAATAATCAAATGTGCATCCACTAATTGTGATTTGTTTAGGTTTTATTGTATATGTCACATCATCAGAAATAATGACTTCATTACTTCTATATATGATTAATTCATCGTCATTGGTTCTTACTTTAATTTCGGGTATTATAGTTCTCAATTGTTTACCTTTACATGTCCGGTTTCGTTGCTATAATAACAATTTATTTCAGTATATTGTACTGATGCTTTATAGTTATTATATGTATGTGAACTTACTAAATAAATACAATTACCATCATCGTCAATTACATGACAATCCATCATAACGGCTCGTGACGTCTTTTCAGTATAGTCA
>OBMK010003769.1_pt1 | contig 10324 bp, 5 predicted proteins | sample 1539081 | NCBI WGS metagenome assembly OBMK01 (sample SAMEA3355528, study PRJEB22509) | marine metagenome | biome: marine; feature: river plume; material: water | place: USA | collected 2010-08-07 | depth 0.5 m | reverse complement strand
CGTATCGTTCTTGCCGTATGATGATCATACTTATCAACAGGCTCCTTATCAAGAAATTGAGGTTTCAGAATATCAGATGTTGCTGGATAAAATGCCTGAACGCATTGATTGGTCGAAGCTGGCAGACTACGAAAAAGAGGACACAACTGTCAGTATGCAGACGATGGCATGTACTGGAGACAGTTGCGAACTAGTTGATATTTCAGCATAAATCACAATAAAAAAACCTCTAAGTCCCTTGACCTAGAGGCTATAAAACGCTATATGAAACTAGAACGATTAGTCACCGTTCTTAGTTGATTAGCCCTCTGTATGATTAATTTCATGCAGAGGGTTTTTTCATCTGGCGGGGGCTATTTGGTCAGCGAGGATTTCAGTGGCATCACTGGCAGCGGTAAATCCCCTTTCTATAACGTCAGGGGTTACGGTGCTGGCTAAATCCCCTGCCGCATCCATTAAAGTATCTGCCCTTGCGTCACTATCATCATCCAGATCAGTTTTAATTAAACCGCCTACCAGATATCTAACGATAAGTTGTTCAATTAGTGGATCTTTAGGTTTACGATTGTATCGTTTTGCTAATTCAAGAAAGTAGTCGGGATCAGCATATAATTGTGCAGTTACCTCTCTAGCTATCTCATTAGGATCAAAGCTTTGAAGTACTCCCGCCCCTAAAGCCTTCAACCGTGTACCAGTACGGCTCAAGGGGCCAATAAATGTATAGATCAACCTGTTAGTGGCGGTCTGTGCATTCATATTGAAGTTGGTAGCTGACTGCGCTGGGTTGGGAGTAGCACGTTTATTTATCGTACTTTCTTTGGCAGAGTTAGTAGCTACCGCTAGTGCATCAGGCCACTCAGGAGTGTCTGCATATATCTTCCTAGCAATCTCTAAAAACTGAGGGCTACCTACTTCATCTACAAAATTCTGAGATTGCCGTACTGAAAGTTCTTGTCCACCAGTTAGATTACGAGAAGCAGTAAATAGCTTTTCAGTAATAAATCGGTTGTAGGCCATTTTAAGGCCATCCATAACAATCTCACCTTCAGATTTGGCATACTCTCCTTTGGGCAGACTATCTATTTCAGCCAGTAAGGCGTTTAGATCATCAAGAGCATTCTCTCCGGTAAAGAATTTAGTGAACTTTCCATACGGGTTCTCAGTTGCTACAATTTCAGTACCAGCTTTTATAGCTTCTGCGTTTTTAGGGTTGCCCCTAGAAGCCCAAAACTTCGTAAGCACACTGTCATAGACTTTTATTTTAGCGTCGACAGCGGCACTACTAGCATCTGCAAAGATACTTTCTACCTTTGCTGCATCACCTTTTACAGCTTCTAGCTGATCCACAAACTGTCGTATTTCTGCAGTTTTTTGAGGAAATACCTTGGATACTACTGCAGCATGTTTATTTAAAGCAGTGATCATGCTGCCAACATCTACAGAGTCCATTCCACCAGAGCGAACCTTGCCGTGGAATTGCTGTATGATATCAAACATCATATAATCAAACAGAACGTCAGGCTCACCTAAAGCTTGCCCATTTAAGTTCTTACCTAATAAATCAGCTACGTTTTGAAATACAGGTACGCTACCTGATTGTAAGACTTCGCCATTCACTAGTGCATCTAGTTTTTCGTCATATGCTCTCCGCTGGAATTCTGCACCAGTAGCTCTAGCCGTTAAATCTCCACCGCGAGTTCTTCCGATAGTGCCATCGTGAAGACTAGCATATCGTCCTAATACACCATCTCCGCTAAAGAACTGAGCATATTCATCGACGTAAAACCGTTTAGCGTTTTCGGCGGCTTGGGCTAACTCTGGAGAGGTATCCCGTACATAATCCACCGCCTCATTATCGATGTAGTCAATAAAACTCCGCATCACTCTACCGGCGGCTTTATCTGTAACTGCAGAAGAGCTAAATAAATCATTAGCTGCCTGAGATACGGCGGGCCTTACCTCTGTGTATAGATCCCCAAAGTCCAACCCTTCTGCGTCAAAGAATTCACCTACTAGTTTTACGACTGCATTGTCAGGATCGTCACCTAGTTGATCATTTATTTTTCTAAGGCGTTCATTTATTTTTTTAACATTTTTAACATTGGGATTACTTAAAGCATTTTCTAAGCTTTGTTTTTGGCTCAGTAATTTATCTACTTTTTCAGTAGTAGATTTTACCGTAGTCATAAACTGACCAAATACAGAATTAGATTTTAATCCCAGTCTAGCGGGGTCAAAGAAAGTTGGGTCTAAGTCAGTTATAGTATTAACCAAACCCTCTACATCAACTGCACCACCCTTTATTTGGGCGTATAGTCGGTTCTTTTCATTGGAAAGTGCCTCATATGAGTTTCTAAGGCCAGCTTCCAAACTATCTTGATTAGCCGTTGAAATATTAGCAAGCTCATCAGGATACTTAGCCTGTAGATTTTGAAGCTGCCCAATTAATTCAGCATCATCTGAAGTTCTAGCTAAAATAACTTGAACAGATTGATCATATTTAGCTTGTGCCTCTGCCAAACCGCCTACTGCATCATCTATGCGGCGAGTGCTTTCAGTAGCAAGCGTATTAGCAGCGTCTTGCATCACCGCTTGTTCAGCTTGCCCCCCGTCACCGCCTAAAGCTACCCTTTGCTGCGCTAGATCGTCTTGCAAGGCGTTAGTAGGAGCGGCTATCTCCGCATTAAGTGTAGTGTTACTGCCATCTGTCATTTGAATAGGTACGTTACCTACTTCATTAGCAGCACCCGTTTGATCGGCACGAAGTACAGACGGATTTAAGTTGTCGGAATCCTGTCTAAGTAAAGCTTCAATAGTCGTAAATTGCTGGGGGCGTTCTTTTTCTAAATCAGCAAGGCTTTTAACCATTACTTCTTTATTTTCTTTTATAATTTCAGCAATTTCTGCTTGTATGGTGGCAACTTCTTCTGGAGTAGATTTACTTGTCAGTGAACCTAAACGTCTGGTCACTTCCTCATAGACCTGCCTTTCGACTGCAGGTCTACCTCTAAGCATATCTATAAAGCCTCGGCCTAAAAAGTCGTAGGCTCCCATCACAACAGCTTTACCTCCGTAAGCTCCAGCGGTAACAAGCCCACCAAGCACCATACCTTCTACGAATACATTCATTCGGTGCGCTATAAGCTTATCGGCTTCTGTCTCAGCCATGCCTTCGGTGTTTAACCAATCGCGGAAGGTTTCTTCGTCGGTGCCTGTTGTAGCTACGGCGGCTGTCTCTCCAGCTAATGCTGTAGTAGCACCTCTTACAGTAGTGCCTATACGCTCCATTGCTTTAGGAGCAAACTTATATAATCCGCGCAAGACTTTAGGGGCTGTCTGCATGGACTTAAATACCACCGCACCAGTGCCACCGCCCGCTAATAGGGCAGGGAAGCCGTCTGCTACAATAGCATCTATAATGCTATCACTAGTATTTACATCTACTGATCTTTGCTGCGCTTCTTCTAGGGCGTTACTTTCGTAGAGGCCGGTGACATCACCTAACTTATCTTTCCCTGCAGATACAAATTCATCTAAATCATAAAGGCTTTCTCTAACGCCTAAAGCTGCCACAGAAGTCAGCGGTACTTTTGATCTAATGTCTTCAAAGTTAAAATCATTAAAAGGCCAGAGACTTTTAGCTACATCCCATGTCCTTGGCTCTGGGCGAGGAACGAAAGTATTCTTACCGTTTTTGTCGGTATAGATCAGACTACCAAAGCTGAACGTAAATGGAGAGTCGGGTTCTCCAATAGTTGCAAGCATATCATCATGCTGCTCAATAGCATCTACATATGAAAGGTCATCTGTCCAAGAGGTAGTGTAACCTTCAGTTTCCTCTTCAGCTTCGGTTTCTCCTTCACCTATACCCAAGTAGTCATTCGCACCGGCTTGCATTCTAAGGAAATTTTCGTTGGCTTCCGCTAAAGCTTTATCCATAGCTTCGCGTTCAGCCGCTGCTTCCGCTAAAACGTCACTAAAATCTTCTGAGCTATCGTTGTCAGTAGGCGTATCTGTACCGCCCTGTATGTCTGCTTGGACTTCAACAGGCTCTTCCGAAACCTCTTCTGCAGAATTTTGTTGCCCGCCTTCTGCTTTCAGCCGTTCAGCTTTAAGACGCTCAATAAGACTCAGTTCTTTTGTATCTTCTTCGGGGTCCATTAATTAAACCTCTTTCTAAATAGCTTACGGAAATCTAATTACGTCATCCCTAGTGGGAAGCAGTGCATCCATTTGTTTTACTAGGTTTTCTATTTCGTTGGGGGTAAAGCCAGCGTTTTGTAGTTCTTGTTCCATCTGCTCTAAAATCTCATAGAAGGTTTTTTTGTCATCATTTGAGTATTGAGTAGCCCCCTCTGCTATATTGGGAAGTGTACTTTTAAGCCTTAGTCCAAAGGCGTCCACGTAAACGCTAGGGTGATAGCGTTCTGAGGCAGCATCTGGTCTTCTGCTAGGTGACTGACCCTCTAATTGCTGTTCAAACACACTTTGAAATTTAGCTTTACCTTCTTCTAAGCTGTTTAGAATTGTCTCATAGATAGGCTTACCAACTCCGGTAGAGTTAATAATTTCTACTTCCCCACCTACAGCTAGAATACTGTTAGCAAACCCTTTACGCCGCACTTCTGCGTTGTTTACCTCTGATTTAAGCAATTCATCTAGTATACTTACTAGTTTTGCGGGATCAGTTACTCCCTGTCCAAGAGTAGCAAGAATAGATTTTAGCTCTCTATCTGATAGTGCTTGGCCTACAGATCCTCGCATCTTGGCAATAGCATAGGCGGTGGCTAATGTTTTTTGTGCCACTATTCTATCTTTACCTGACAGATTGCCTAAAGCCTCTAAAAACTCACTTTCGACTTGTTGATAGTCTCCTACTTTTCCCTCATTATTTACGGAGAAAATGGTTACGGCTGCATCGCCAGCCGCTGTAAGTTTATCTGCTAAATCACCCATAGCATTTGTAAATGGGTTGAGGGCTTCTTTTCCCTCAGTCTCTACATACTTCTGCAAGTCAATTATCGTTGCGACTGCCACTGTTGACTCTGTGATTGTATTATTGGCTTTAGATACTTCATCATTGTAAATTTTTACAATTAGATCTGCTTCATCTGTAGTATAGAATACGCTATTTTCTACCTCTTCCTCGCTTAAAGGTTTACCTGATGTAGTGGTAAATAGGTAACCACCTTTACCATCAGGTTTTCTAGTGACGGTACCACCAGTAACTTTGAAGTTCATTAGGCCAGTTTCAGGATCTAATGCGTAGCGTTTTAGCTGTAGTTCGCTCCCTGTCGCCTGTGCAAGTTTAGCGGCACTTTCCTCTGCAGCAATTGTAGCAAATTTAGACTTCTGTGCTTCTAGTAATTTTTCTAATCGAGCCTTCTGACCTTCATAGATTTCTGGCATTGCCTCTAACTCACCTTCGGCTGCAGTAATTTTATCTACGCTGGTAAGGTCTTGTAAAAAATCTTGATCGAAGGCGGCTATCAATTGACCCCCAATCTGATTAACTCTATCTATAGCCGCTTGTTTACCTGCGCTTTCTGGTAAGGCGTTTGCTGCAGCAACTGCATTACGGAACGATTTCATGTCTGTAACTGCAGGTATTTTATCGAAAATTTCGTCATTGGTTTGGAAATTAATAGCTGCCAATTCATTTTCTAAGGCTGCTTTTCTTTCGGGATCAAGGTTGGGATCATTAAGCTCTGCTACAATAGCTCTTTCTTCCATTTCAGAAACTTTAGGCGGTTTCTTACCAAACGTCAGAGAAGGCTCTATAATTTTTTCATTTACAGGGTCCATACCCAGCATTGCGTTTGTCTGTACAGCGGCTGGATCAGGTTGTGGTATCTTAGTAGACTCGTAATCTCCAGCGTCTTGAGCAGCCTGATTAAGCTCTTCCTGTGACAATACACCCCTTTGAACCGCCTGTTTAAACATGTCTTTATTTTTTATCCCACTCGCTACTGCTGATTTCTCTGCAGCGACTTGATCCTGACGCAGTTGCATCTCAGGTGGCAGACTACCCTCAACTTTATTAAGCGGTACATAGTCTGTTCTTTCAGCCTCATACTTGACATTGTTATCTATAAAAGTTTGAAAAGCGCCAGCGTCTTTAAAGTCACCTGCTTTAGCCAAACCGAAAAGCTGCTTATTAATAGCTTCTGTTGCTTTAATTTCTGGATTAGTCATCAGAATAAAGTTGACCATATCCTGTACTTTAGCGTCTGCCTTTTCTTTAGCCTTCTGTTCAGCCGCCGCCGCTTTAGCCGCCGCTGCAGCCCTTGCGCGATCCTCTTTATCTTTTTGAATGCGTTCAAGCTCTTGCCGTTCAATGCCCTTAATGAAGGGGTCCATGAATGCTTTGGCCCGATTAGGCTTATTTCTATACTTACCTGATTTAAGACCAGATCGAATGCGGGATACTTCTGTATTGAAACCCATTATGCCGCTTCCTCCTCTTGTACAGGATCTTGTACAACTTCTTCCTCAGTCTGACCCAGCATAGCAGCTTGCTCATCTTCTGCAGCTACTGCGCCTTCTGGCGGCTGAGACATCAATCCCATAATTTGCTCTTGCTCTGGCTCCATTGGGCCAGCCTCTTCACGCATAGCCATAATCTCTGGTGACTCTTCCTCTGGCTGTTCGAGGATACCTAAAGACGCTTTGAGAAGCGTTGGAGTTAGGACTATCCTGTCTTTATTCTCCAAGCCCATGTCGTATTTTACGCCAGCATTCTTGGCCTGTATTTCTATGTATCTGGCTAGAGGGCCAGCTATCAACATAGCCATGTCGATAGTGAATTTACCTTTGGAGATGGCCTGTAGTAGCAGTGTGCTTACTACTGTGGTCACCTTCGCATCTATGCCCAGCATGGCAAATACTAATTCTATTTGCTCTGGCTCATCTATCTTAGAGAGCATGTAGCTGACTGTCTCATCGTAATCGACAAGATCAGGTGGCCTGTGCCAAGGATAATTCTTAGTGTCAGTTAGGAAATTCTCGCCCGGAATTGGTCCTTCAAACTTCATCAGATTCTTCCTCTTCCCTAGCCGCCGTACTATCAGTAGGCTCGTCAAGAATTTCGGCTTCCAGTTCATCAAAGTAGTCTGGGCCGTACATCAGAAACTCTTTCTGTTCAGTCAAAGCCTCTGGCATGTTTCCCGCCATAAAATTCTTAATGGACTTCTTTACTGCTTCATTGAATTGCATGCTGAACCACCTCATAGTTAACCATTAGATAGCCACTAGAATCTTTGGATATCGCTTCTGGATGAGTTTTCTGGAAATCTTGGGCAATAACGCCAGTTGTATTGGATTTATCTACACCCATGCGGAGTGCCTTATCTGTCCACTCCCATTTATAGATATTAATGCCGTTACGATTTTCTAGTAACTTAATGTTTTTCTTTAAGCGTATGTCTGAGGTTATATAATCCCATACAGTTTTAACACCGCTTACGATGGCGTCTGTACCCGCTTTAGTGCCAAGAACAGTCCCGCCGATACCCAGAACGACATCTAACCAATTAGTGCCGCCACTGGTTTGTGCCTCTGCAGTCAGTTGCGATCCCAACAGGGTAACCAGACGAGTAGCATCTCCATCATCTTTCTTGAATATGAAGTCTAGTAGGCTGTCTGCTCTATCCCAAAGTTGGCTCATAGCCTCAGTCGATAGGTCTAAGGCATTTTTAACGTCATCAGCTATGGCATCTACTTCGGCTTGGAATTGTTTGACTGTAACTTCCTGCCGCCACTTTGCATTTGAGGTGTCTATGTTGTACTGCAGATTAGCGTAGAACCGCTGCCGACTATCTTCCATCGTAGCATTAAATTCGCTATTGTCGTTGATTTCTCCAGCATTAAACTTCTTCATAGAATTTAACTCTGTAGAGTTATGCTTCTGAATTGCTACATTAAGCTCATCATAAAACTTCTTGTACTCATTTTCAGTTTCAGCCGTGAACAGGCGCTGGGCGTTAATAATCTTACTGTCTTCAAACAACGCCTGAGTTTTAGCTTGCTTATTGATGACTTCAGCTTGCTGTTCGTTAGTCAGGTTCTTTAAGTCCATTTCTAGGAAGGCTTGTGCATTTTGTACTGCAGCCGCCTGTCTTGCGCCAAGGTTAGCTACTTCAAATTTAGCCAGTACGTTAGCCTTGTTAATGATAGACTGTTGTCTGTTATCTAGGTTCTTAGTCGTAAGCGTTTGGAAGAAGGTGGCTTCTTTTTCAGCTACGCCTAGAGTTGCTTCCATGATGGCAGTTGCCATTGCAGAGGTCTGCGCTGATCCAGTAATACCGTCGAATGCAATAGTTTGACTTACGCTTCGGGCAATCTTCTGCGCCCATTTAGGTATAACAGACTGCCCTTGTTCATTAACAAACTGTGCGGAGATAATCTCCATCTGGCCTGTAATGGTGGCCTTCTGATCTACATAATTGCCTTCGCCTAGAGCCTTGGCTAGATTTTTACCTGACACAGTAGAGGTGTCGATGATTGTAGAGAAATCTTGAGTGGCATAGTCATTAATAGCCTTGCCTACAGCACTTGTGCCTGATGCAGCGGCCTCTATGTCTGTCTCAATCGTAGAGGCATCTACTAGATTATTTTCGTTTATTTCACCAGTTACTGCATTCACGTTGAAGCTATCATCTAGCTTGTCACTGTTTAGACTAGCCGTGTAGGTGACAGGATCGGCGGCGGTTACTCCAGAAATTGTGCTGACTGAGTTGTCTGCTACAGTGGTGACATCTATGTTAGCCCCGTCCACCGCGCCGATATTATAATTCGGGTCATTAGGGTCTAGCGTTGTGCCTTCGGCATCTGCATTAAGAGTTGGAAGTAAGTCTTCCAATTTAAGGTTACGGCTCTCTGCCCATGCTGCAGGGTCTGCAACCATAGCCTCTAAGTCTGTTTCCTGTACATCTAAACCTGCCGACTTAGACCATGCCAGTAGTGCTTCTACGGCAGTTTGGTCTGTAGCAGTAGCATCGTCGGCAGATGAAGCTTCGTCGGGGGCAGCATCATCGCCCGAATTTAACTTTTCTTGATTTGATATGTCTTCTGAAGAGGTGTCATCACTGGCATTGGCCTTGTTATAGCCATAGCCGCTAAGGGCATTTGAACCGTCAGTATTCTGTGCAGTCCAATCCAAATTACCATTTTCATCAACTTTTACGGCTAGTTTATCAACATAGCTTCCTGCAATTATATTACCTGCAGCATCTTGATTTTGGACAACTTCATAGGGAAGACCAAGCGCATTGTAGCTGTAATATTGTACTGAAGTATTGCTATTAGGATCGTAATTTGAGTTGGTGTAGATTGCTATGTCTTTTGTGCCGCCAAACATTTTGGCAACAGTACCTGATGTTTTACTGGCATCGTCTGCAGCGGGATCAATTCCATTAGACCATCTAAATAGCCATGCTAACCCATCGGTTAAACCGCTTAGTGGGTTTATAATAGCACCTACGGCGTCTGTGACTGTATATTTTTCGTAAGTACCTTCTAAATATCCATCGTCATTCGTTACACTATTAGCAGAGCCGCTAAAAATGGCATTTCCATCTTCATCAACTCCACCATAGCCGCCATCTTCGTTTTTTGGAACGACTTGGCCCTTTGTGGTTCCTTTTAGTGTGCCATCATAGGTTAATACGCCGTTGATATAGGAAGCCCCATCACCCGGAGTAAACGTATTGGCAAACCATTCAGTCCATGAGTTCGACTTAGTATCATCGGCAGAGCCAGAGGTCTTATCGGCAGAGCCAGAGGTCTTATCGGCAGAGCCAGAGGTCTTATCGGCAGAGCCAGAGGTCTTATCGGCAGAGCCAGAGGTCTTATCGGCAGAGCCAGAGGTCTTATCGGCAGAGCCAGAGGTCTTATCGGCAGAGCCAGAGGTCTTATCGGCAGAGCCAGAGGTCTTATCGGCAGAGCCAGAGGTCTTATCGGCAGAGCCAGAGGTCTTATCGGCAGAGCCAGAGGTCTTATCGGCAGAGCCAGAGGTCTTATCAGTAGATTCATTGACAGTATTGGCAGAATTATTTCCTTGATAACCATCTAAAGTTTTAGCGATAACCGTCTTATCCCCAATTTTGACGATTGCCCCTACTCCCTCTGCGTCTATGGCTTCGTAATAAGTATCATAGGTATTAACCATCAGACTTTATCCTTCTCTTCTTCGCATCTACGAATACGATCACGCAGATAAATGTAATTACTCATAGCTTCTTCGATTGCCCGACTGTCAGAAGGAAGTTGCTCCAACTCATCTGCTAATTTATTATTAAAATCTTCGGAATACTGCTTGATTGAG